>ERZ836441.508-NODE-508-length-44833-cov-3.532427_pt1 | contig 44833 bp, 37 predicted proteins | sample MGYA00519686_ERZ836441 | MGnify/ENA primary metagenome ERZ836441 (study PRJEB31850, sample SAMEA3708800) | human gut metagenome | biome: human gut; feature: human-associated habitat; material: faeces | place: China | collected 2014 ...
TCTTGGCCACAGGCGGCGCGGGCACGCTGTACAAGTCCTATACGGCGGATTCCACGGACAGCGGCGCCCAGATATGGATGTGCCCCTACTGCGTGGGATCCGGGTACGCCATGGGCTTCCGGCAGGGCGCGGAGCTGACGAGCCTAGAACAGCGCTGGGTCGCCACCCGGACGAAGGATTTCTGCGGGCCGGTCGATACCATCTCCGTGGGCTACGGCGCGCCGATCGTCAACGCCAAAGGCGAACGGGTCATGAGCCGCTATGCCGCGCTCGGCGGCGACGCCGCGCCGCGCTACATCCGGGCCAACGCGCCCATGGAGGAGTGGCTTGCCGGGCGCGGGCCGTGCTACTGCGACACCACGCACCTGACCCCGGAAACCAGCAAGGCCATGATGGAGGACTACCTCAACGAGCGGCCTTCCTTCGTGCTGTTCCTCGCCGGCCGGGGGCAGGACGTCACCAAGGAGCCCATCGAGATTTATGGCTCCGATCCCTACATCCTCGGCGGGCACACCGGAGGCGGGTTCTGGGTGGACATGCGACGCATGACGACCGTGCCCGGCCTGTTCGCCGCCGGGGAGACGGCTGGCGGCAATCCCAACAAATTCGTCGGGGGCTGCTGCGCCGAGGGCAAGCTCGCCGCGCGTGGGGCCGTGGCCTACATGGAGGGTCTGGATCTACCGCCCCTTGATGAGGCCCAAGTTAAGGGGGAAATGGAACGAGTATACACCCCGCTGCTTTCCCGTGACGAGGAGGGCATCCGCCCCGTCGAAATGAAGGAACGCCTGCAACGCCTGATGGATGAGTACGCGGGCGGCATCAGCCAGTTTTACCGCACCAACGAGGAACGCCTCGACTACGCCCTGCGCCATATCGCGGTACTGCAATCGCAGTTCCGCTATCTCCGCGCCACGGACAGCCACGAACTGATGCAGGCGATGGAAACCATCGATCGTGTGGACGTGGCCGAAGCCGTGGTGCACCACCTCAAGGCCCGCAAGGAAACCCGTTGGGCTGGCTGGCAGACGCGTTCCGACTACCCCGAGCGCGACGACGCGCACTTCGACTGCTTCATCGAAAGCCGCAGGGACCCGGCGACGGGCGAAGTGTCCACGTTTACCCGCCCGTATGAACAGATCATCCCCGGCGATCGCCATACCGCTTGATGTTACTGAGAAAAACGAAGCAGAGGTTTACCATGCCACCTAAAGTTGATACACGGAAATGCACCGGATGCGCCGGGAGCGCGGAATCCTGCTGCGAGCGGGCCTGCCCCGGCGATCTCATGGCGGTTTCCCCTGAAAACGGCAAGGCTTACTGCCGCGCGACGAATGAGTGCTGGGACTGCATGTCCTGCGTCAAGGCCTGCCCCTGCGGGGCTCTGGAAACCCGGATTCCCTATCAGTTAGGCTACTACAAGGCCACACTGCGGCCGATCATGGGGAAAGACTGCATCACTTGGAAGTGCCGGGATATTCACGGTCGGGAGTCCGTATACAAATACGTCAACCGGCTCCGCTAGCCAGGACGCGCTCTCGTCAACGCGGCCCGTCCGTCATACGCGGAGGGGCCGCGTTGTTTTGGGGGTGTAATGGAAAATCTGTGGTATTTGCAGGATCGGGATTTATTTGCCGGGTTGGAAGAACAGCGGCAGCGCTTCTTACAACGCGCCATCCGCAAGACACTTCCCAAAAACGATATCGTCTTCTTTGAAGGCGACACAGGCGACTCCTGTTTTTATGTCGCTTCCGGGCTTGTCCGTATTTTCAGCATTACAGATTCGGGCAAGGAATCCATCTTCTTTTTACGCCGCCCCGGAGAACTGTTCGGCCTCTCGGAAGTGTTGAACGCCTTCCCCCGCCGGGCCAACGCGCAAACGCTGATGCCCACGGAACTCTACGCGATGCCGAGCGTGGAATTCGATTCCCTGCTCGCAGAAGACTACGTGCTGGCCCGCCGTGTGATCACCATGCTGGGCAGCCGGGTCCGCTATCTTGGCGACAGGCTCAGCAATCTCGCCACGGGGAGCGTCATGAGCCGCCTCATCAAACTGCTGATCTCGCTTGTGTACGACCTGCTGCCCGATGCCGAGGCATGGGCCAAGCCCGTCGCACTTCCGGTCCGCATCTCCCAGGAACAGCTCGCCTCCATGACCGGCTCAACGCAGCCCACAGTCAGCGACCTGCTCCAGAAGTTGCACAAAGCTGGCCTGATAGCCATCGCCCACCGCCAAATCACGATATGCAACCCGCTCCACCTGCTCGCCCACGCCGAAGAAATCATCGAGGACTGAACACCGCTCGAAAGGGATGGACGGGTACCCTCATTCATCACGATCGGTTTGGACAAGGGCGCAGCCATCCCCACATCCAGTGTGCACTTGCCCTTCTCTCTATCGGTGGGCTTCTTATGTGATGGATACGGGAAGGACGACGAGAGCCTTCAGTCCAACATGGCGATGACAACCCAACAAGTGCATGACATTTGTGTGACAACAATTGTCACATTGCGTAAATGGCCTATACTCAGCACACAGCCTTTTTCATTGTTGCCGAACGGGGCACGTTATACGGCACAATCCTGCGACGTGTGTTGCCGTTTCATGGATTGACCTGTTGCCATCAATAGAGAAAAATGGTTTGGGTTTCCGCTCCGTACGGGCGGTTTTTCCAGCCGCCCTCCTCCCTACCACCCCCCAACCCTTGTGAGACCATGCTGACAGCCAATCGGAAAACGGAAGACTGTGCCTTTCTGGCCTTGCTTATCGGCGTCACGGCCCTTTTTCTCTGGATGATGCTGCCCTTCTTCGACGTCATCTTCTGGGCGGCGACGATCGGCATCCTATTCCATCCCGTCTACAGAACCATTGCCGAAAAATGGAGAATGGGACGTATCTTATCGGCATTCATAACCATCCTGCTCTGCCTCGTCCTGATCATCATACCCCTCTCGTACATCCTCTATAACTGTGTTGTTGAGGCAACCCTCCTTTATCAAAGGCTGCACTCCGATCAGAATTCCTTCGTCGGCTACATCGACCGGATCAAGGATTCCTATCCGTTCCTCCAAGACTGGCTCCACTACGCCGGGTATGACCTTGAGCGCATTAAAAGCCTTCTGACCAAGGCGGCTCTTTCCGCCAGCAGCTTTCTCGCCAGGAACACCGTCACCCTAGGCGAGAACACGCTGGGATTCCTGACCAACTTGGCGCTCGTCCTCTACATCGCCTTCTTCCTGCTCATGGACGGCACCAAGATACAGGAACTCCTCATCAAGGCCCTGCCCTTCGGGGATCACCGCGAAAAGCTGCTCTTCCGCAAGTTCGCCGAAGTCACGCGGGCAACGGTGAAAGGCAGTCTCCTCGTCGCCGCCGCGCAGGGCGCGCTCGGCGGGGTCATCTTCTGGCTCCTCGACATCCACGCGGCGCTCCTGTGGGGTGTGGTCATGACCGCGCTGGCGCTGATCCCGGTTGTGGGTGCGGCGCTCGTCTGGGGGCCTGTGGCGGTTTACCTTTTGCTCACGGGCGACTACTGGGACGGCGGCATCCTGCTGGCGTACGGTTCCACCGTGATCGGCCTCGCCGACAACATCCTCCGCCCGCTGCTCGTCGGCCGGGACACCAAGCTGCCGGACTTCCTCGTGCTGCTGTCCACGCTGGGGGGATTCGTCTTTTTCGGCATGGACGGCTTCGTCACAGGCCCCACGCTCGCCGTGCTGTTCGTGACCGTCTGGCAGATTTTCATTGCGGAGTTCGGGGCAAACGCGCCGGTTTCCCCCGCAGCTTCCGCTATACCCGGCGTTATCCCCGTCAGGCCGCAGCCGGATAGTTCCGTCCCCACGAAAGCAAAGAAAAGCAAGGCACCGCGCAAATCCCGAGGGCAACGGTAATCCTTTCGAAAACAGGAAAGTCCGCCCACCTGATAGTGGGCCTCTCCGGTATACTTTGACTCCCGATTCCTCGTAGAAACAGCAAGCCCCGCATGAAGAGTTCGTGCGGGGCCTGTTGTTTTTGGGGAATACCATTCGCGCGGTTATGAGGGAACAGTCAATGCAAGAAAGTGCAGGTGATACAAAAACGGCCTTTTATCTGTATGCATGATTTCTATATTAAAAACAGTTAGAAATCCTTATGGATATATTATCTCGTGAAATTATTTATAGCTTTTCATTACCTATCAGTTGTGATGGTTCGCATAACAGTTTATATACTTACTGTCTTAAATAAGACATATTGTAATTACATATTATGATGGCTGTATATATTGATAAATATCAAATGTATTTTTGTGTAATCATTACTGAAAGCCATCAATATATATTATCTGTATTCCAATCCTTAATCCTTACCCAATTTTTTGTTCTCATTTGGCTGTGTTATAGTTTACGGTTGATAAAATTTTCAAAAAATTAAATAAGATGCCCGAATCACACTTGGCGATTCGGGCATCACTATTTTTCCCTACCTCCCCAAGCTAGATTTTCTGGTCTCTTCCTTCACGAGCCGAACGAACTCAACGGGATCAAGTTCGAGGGCTTCACTGAGGTAGAACAACACGTTCAACGTGACATTCCATTTGCCGTTCTCCAAACCAGTAATATACGCCCGTTCAATCATCGCAAGTTCCGACAGCTTGCGCTTGCTCATGCCGAGCGCAGCCCGTCGCGTTTTCAAGACTTCCGCAACTGCCTCATTCAGATAGGGATATTTTTCCATCCTGTCAGTATATCGGAATTACCTTGACAACACATGGGAGTATATTACCATGATCTCACACCGATTTTTGTACACCATAGGAGGACTCAGCATGGCAGACATGGCGCAAGACAATTTTTCGGGGAACTGCACCGTGGTTGATTCGCCCACGGTCATTCGGGCACTTGTATGGACACTGCTGTTTTTAGGCTTTGGATTGTTCGGTCTGTGCGCCGATATTAAGGAAGGAACTCACCACGACGGTATCGCTTATTTTCTCGTTGCACTAGGTGTGCTGAATCTAATCCGTTTCAGGGTGAACGCTAAGGGATACGTGATCGACGTGGAAGGCGATACCCTTGAGTTTCCCGGTGGCGGTATCGAAGCCCAAAGCTGGACAACGTACTTCAACCCCTTGCACTGGTTCCAAGGCTTCATGAGGCACTCAGTACCGCTTTCTGAGGTACGCGAGGTTGAAGCCTACGTGGACAAGAAACAAAAAGTCGACGACAAAGGGCGCGTCAGCACAACGACACGTCACATCTTAGACATTAACGGGGAATTTGGGGCGATTTCATTCTCCTTCCGGTCGAAGGGGAAACGCGATGAACTATATTCGGCTCTCGTGCAGATAAACGACATGGGGACACCAGTCCTGAACCGGTAATCGGGGACAATCAAGAAATACCATAGCCCTAGTCGCTACACGGCGCTAGGGCTATGGCTTTTTAGCCTCAAACAGTGTTCATTGGAGTGGATGGAACCGTCATATGCGCCCATGCCTTCAAGTTGACAAAAAGAGCAATATCCTCTATTCTATCTATGCAAACTAACCTGTAGCGGAGGATACTGCCCTGAACGCACTTCTGCAGCTATAGGCGGGACTCTAAGTCACTGTGAGTAGACAGCACATATTAGAGTCCTGACAGAAGAACAAACCAAGAACCACGTAAACATCCATTATTTTCAGGCCCGGAGTGCCTAGTGGTGATGCTAAGGCTTCTGTTACGCTTTGCAGCGCCAAGCCCGAAGAGAGTATATGTGAACTGACTGAACTCTTCGGGCTTGCTTTTTAAGTTCCATCCACTCCAATGAACACTATTTTCTTCTTTACAGAACCAGCAATATAAAATAGATTGCTGGTTCTTTTATATTGGAAGAGCTGGCTTGTTGGTGACATCAAACCAGCTCTCGCTCTTTCTACGCCTCATTGCATTCCTCAAGACTTTCACCACGTCGGATTTACGTTCAACAATGAGGTTGTGCCAAGCTAAATAGTTGTCCAGATATTTTGTAGCTACGCCCTTGAACCGTAACATGAATGCCTTCAAGCGGCTGTGGTATGCATTCACGTGTTGGATATGATATGTTCCTTTTACATGTCCGGCTTTCACCTGCATCAGTCTAAGCTCCGCATTCTTAGCAAAGCGTCGATACGCTGAATCCTTATCGGTACACAGTATGGCATTGTCTGAAATATGCTTTCTCAAGACTTTCTTGAGAACTCCAGACGTTGCACGGCCAAGTGTTGCAACCTTACTGTAGATATCCCCATTCCTACTGACTGCACAAGTTACGCAAACCTTATCCCTTGACAGACCGCGTTTTCTTGCAGGCTCACCACGCTTTTTCGCAGGTCGATCTTCTGGAGTACTGCCCTTCATCGAAACACTGAAAAATGTATCATCTGACTCAATAACTCCATTCAATTTGATTCTATTTGCATATGAACTAACGATATTCAACAGTTTATGCCGCCAATAAAAAGCTGTTGAAAGGCTGATACTGCATTGTTTTGCAGCCTTTCGAAGTGGAAGTCCTTCGATAATGCAGTTCACATAGGCTTTCCATGTATCGAAGTCCTTATGAGTACGGCTCAAAAATGAGTTGGAAAGGTCATTAAAAGCGGTGTTGCAGTCCTTACACTTGTAACGTTGTATACCTTTCCGCGTACCATTCTTAACGAACTCGACGCTGTGGCAGCGTGGACACTCGATACCCTTATTGGCTCTGACCTCGATGAGGTCGGCAAAGCTGAACCCCGGCTGTGCGTCAAGTGCGGCCTTGATTTTTGCTTGCTCGTCGGCACTCAAGGTCGGCAAAAGCTCACGGATGATCTCGTAATTCGTCATGTGTGGTTCCATAGCTTGGCTTTAACGGTTTTTGCCGTCATGAGCTATAAATACAACACCTTACGATAAATGTCAACCGAAAACTATAACACAGCCTCTCATTTCCCGTTCCTACTCCTAACAGGGATGATGAAACTATCCACGCTCCGCAATATATTCTGTTCATAATGGTGAGTATATACATGAGCCGCATAGGCTATCCCCCGCATCGTTCTCCCCTGGTTTTCTTTTCCTGATGCACACGCCCGCCCCAAGCCCAAAAGCCTTAGCCCACCGTGTGGCTTTCCGTTTTTTCTTGGTCAGAGGCCATCGCACCTCGGTCTCTGCCTGTACGCGGTTATAGCGTCCTGCCAATGCCAATTCACTACAGGCCATTTTTCCGCATGGGCCTGCACCGTATCAGAAAACGGATGTTCATTACGGACTGCACCGTGTTTACAAGAGGCAAAAAAATCCTTTAATGCGTCTTTGTAAAACGTAAAGATGATGCGATATGCTCATCACAATGTGATTTTTTTCTTTTTATTGCACAGGATATTCGATTGTACTAGGTTACCATAGAGAGGATTCCTCTGTCTGGCATAGGCCATTCAAGGAACCTTACGGGCCGTATCTTCCCTTTCGGGATATCCCCTTCTCCACTGCGGTGCATCCGCACGGCAGCATCCTTGTCGGACTTGGTACCATCCGACGTGCCACTCACCTGATTTCACGTATTTTTCACCCTCCAACACCTGTATAAGGGAGGTCGTTCCTCGGCCGCGTATTCCGCATTGCTCATCTTTACATTTCCTCCAAGGAGGACAGAATGAAGAAACGAATGGGTATAGTCGCCGCAGTGGCTACCGCGATGTTGTGCAGTTCATTCGCCTTTGCCGCCCCCATCAAAATCGGCCTCATGGCGCCGATTACCGGGGCCTTCGCCAGCGAAGGGCAGGACATGCAGAAAATCTGCGAACTCATGACGGAAGAGCTGAACAAGGCCGGAGGCATCAACGGGAACAAGGTACAGCTTGTCATAGAGGACGACGGCTCCACGCCGCGCTCCGCCGCAACCGCCGCCAGCAGGCTGGTCGCCGCCGACGTGTGTGCCGCCATCGGGACGTACGGCTCGGCCGTGACCGAGGCCTCGCAGGACATTTACGACGAAGCAGGGATCGTGCAGATCGGTACCGGCTCCACATCCATCCGGCTCACCGCCAAGGGAATGAAGCGCTTCTTCCGCACCTGCCCGCGCGACGACGAGCAGGGCCGCGTGGCCCAGAGCACGCTGGCGAAGTTCGGCTTCAAAAAGGTCGCCATCCTGCACGACAATTCCGCCTACGCCAAGGGGCTCGCGGACGAGGCCAAGCAGCGCATCTTGGACAAGAAGAGTGCGGACATCGTCTTTTTTGACGCGCTGGTACCGGGCGAGCGGGACTATTCCGCCATCCTGACCAAGATAAAGGGCGTCAAGCCGGACGCCATCCTGTTCACGGGCTACTACCCCGAAGCGGGCCTGCTGCTGCGCCAGATGCAGGAGATGAAGTGGGCCGTGCCCATCATCGGCGGCGACGCCACCAACAACACGGATCTCGTGAAGATCGCCGGGGACGCGGCCGCCGGGTATCGGTTCATTTCCCCGATCATGCCCGCGGACATCGACACCCCGATGGCCAAGGCGTTCCTCAAGGCGTACGAGGCGAAGTACCACAGCCTGCCCAGCTCCATCTGGTCCGTGCTCGCCGGGGACGCCTACAACGTGCTCATCGCCGCGATCAAGGCCAAGGGCCCCGACCCCGCCGCCATTGCGGGCTACCTCCATAACGATCTGAAGAACCTCGACTGCTTCACCGGCCAGATATCCTTTGACGAAAAGGGCGACCGCGTGGGCGACCTCTACCGCCTCTATGAAGTGAACGCCAAGGGCGAATTCATCCTCCAGCCCAAGTAAGGCATCCTTCCGAAGGCCCGGAGCTTCCGGGCCTTCTTCCCACCGCACGGGCATTGCCGCCTTTCCGGAGGCCCCTCCGTCCCCTCTCTCCTAGGGGGACGCGCGCCCTCCGCCACCTCTAGCTCAGGGGGTGTCAGCAGTATGGAAGAATTTTTTCATCAATTGACCAACGGGCTCGCCGTCGGGGGCATCTACGCCCTCATCGCGCTTGGCTATACTATGGTCTACGGCGTATTGCGGCTTATCAACTTCGCCCACGGGGATCTCTTCACGCTGGGCTCCTACCTCGGCCTGACCCTCCTGTTTTCGCTCGGGCTGCAGGGCAAGATGAGCGGCATCCTCGTCGGCGGGGCGCTCATCGTCATGTCGATGGGGCTGGTGGCCGTCGTGGGCTACCTGCTGGAACGGGTGGCCTACCGGCCCCTGCGCGGGTCCAACCGGCTCGCCGCCGTGGTGTCGGCCCTCGGCGCATCCATCTTCTTTTCCAACGCCATCATGCTGGTCTACGGCGCGCGGAGCCAGGTGTACCCGAACGGCATCCTGCCTTCCGTGGCGGTCAGTCTGCTTGGCGTGGACATCCCGCTCATGCGCATCGTCATGTTCGTGGGCACGGTGGTGCTGATGCTCCTGCTGTACTGGTTCATCAACCATACCCGCATCGGGACGGCCATCCGCGCCGTCGCCATCGATCAGGACACAGCCAAGCTCATGGGCATCAATGTGGACAACATCATCTCGATGATCTTCCTCATCGGCCCGGCGCTCGGCGGGGCCGCCGGGGTCATGATGGGGCTGTATTACGGCCAGATCACCTATGACATGGGGTTCAGCTTCGGCCTCAAGGCGTTCACGGCGGCCATCATGGGAGGGATAGGCAACATCCCCGGCGCGATGGTGGGGGGCATCCTGCTCGGCGTGCTCGAAGCCATGGGCGCGGCCTACGTGTCCATCGCGTGGAAGGATGCCATAGCCTTCCTTGTGCTCATCCTTATCCTCATTTTCCGCCCCACAGGTTTGCTGGGGGAAAGGGTGGCTGAGAAGATATGAGCGACTCTCTTTTTTCAAAACGGTATTTCTACCCCGTGGCGGGCGGCATCTTCTGCCTCGTCATGGCCTGCGTGCCCACGATCCTCGAACTGGCGGGGCTCGGCGGGGGCGGCATCGCCCAGCTCGACATGCTGAACAAAATCGGCATCTATGCGGCGCTGGCCCTCTCGCTCAACCTCATCTTGGGGCAGACGGGCCTGTTCCATATGGGGCATACGGCCTTTTTCGCCATGGGAGCGTATACGACCGCGATCCTCAACACCGTGTACCACTGGCCCGTCTTCGCCACCATGCCCATAGCCGGGGTGCTGGCCGCGATCTTCGCCTTCGTGCTGGCGAAGCCCATCATCCACCTGCGCGGGGACTACCTGCTGATCGTCACCATCGGCATCGTGGAAATCGTGCGCATCGCCCTGACGAACAACCTCTTCGGGCTGACGGGAGGGGCGAACGGCATTTACGGCATCGCCCGGCCTTCCCTGTTCGGGATGGTGTTCTCATCGCCCAAGCGCCAGTTCTACCTCATCTGGACCTTCACCATCCTGACCATGTTCCTGTTCTACGTGCTGGAGCATTCCCGCTTCGGCAGGGCGCTCAACTACATCCGTTACGACGATCTCGCGGCATCGGGCTGCGGCATCGACGTGACCCGGTACAAGCTCATGGCCTTCACCGTGGGCGCGTTCTGGGCGGGTATGGTCGGCACGCTGTTCGCGGCCAATATCAGGACCATCGAGCCGACATCATTCAATTTCTACGAATCGGTCATCCTGTTCGCCATCGTGATTCTGGGCGGCTCGGGCAGCATCGCGGGCGTGGTGCTCGGCGCGTTCCTGCTCATCGGACTCCAAGACGTGTTCCGGGAGTTCGAGAGCGCCCGTATGCTCATCTTCGGCGCGGCCATGATGGTCATGATGATCATCTGCCCGCAGGGGCTGCTCCCGCCGCGGCGCAGGTTCTACAACGCCCGGTTCCTTGTCGGCCGGTTCCCCCGAGGCGTGCAGCGGGCCGAACCCGCAAGGGAGGAGGCGTTATGAGCCTGCTCATCCTGCGCAACCTCCTGAAGACTTTCGGCGGGCTGGTGGCGATGAACAGCGTCACCTTCAGCGTGGACGAAGCCAGCATCGTCGGGCTGATCGGCCCCAACGGGGCCGGGAAGACCACGACGTTCAACATCATCACCGGCAATTACCGCCCCGACTCCGGCGAGGTCATCTTCGATCGGAAGGACATTACCGGCAGGCCCACCCACAAGATCGTGGAATTGGGCATCGCCCGGACGTTCCAGAACATCCGGCTGTTTCAGGACATGAGCGTCCTTGAGAACGTGCTGGCGGGATGCCATTGCCGTATGCGGGCGGGGCTGTTCCCCTCCCTCTTCCGCACCCCCGCGCAGCGCAGCGAGGAACGGCAGGCCGTGGAACGCGCCATGCGCGAGCTTGCCTTCGTCGGGCTGGACGACCAGTACGCCAACCTTGCGGGGAACCTTGCCTACGGCAACCAGCGCCTGCTGGAGATCGCGCGGGCGCTGGCCTCGGAACCGCGATTCCTCATCCTCGACGAGCCGGCCGGGGGCATGAACGATCAGGAAACGGCGGATCTCATGCTGCTCATCAAGGCCATCCAGAAGCGGGGCATCACCATCCTGCTGATCGAGCACGACATGAACCTTGTCATGCGCGTCTGCGAAAAGATCGTCGTGCTGGAAAACGGGGCCCTCATCGCCGAAGGCACTTCCGCCGAGATCAAGAGAAACCCGAGGGTCATCGAGGCCTACCTCGGCGCGGAAGGCTAGGGGCTGTTGACGCTGCTGAGGGAACATCCTGTTTCCCCGGGGCAGTGCATATTTTGAACCGGCGTGCCGCCCCAAGCGAAACCGCCCCGGCGGCGGATGCGCGCCGCGGGCCACCCCCGCCGCGGGCGGGACAGGGGGACGCCCCAAAGGAGTCGTATGAGCGAGGCCACCACCTATCTGGAATTGCGCGATCTGCGCGTGAGCTACGGCAAAGTGGAAGCGCTGCACGGCATCAGCGTACACGTCGAACAAGGCGAGATCGTCACCATCCTCGGCGCCAACGGGGCGGGGAAAACCACCACGCTCACGACCATCAGCGGGCTGAGGAAACCGAGCGGAGGAAGCATCCTTTTTCAGGGCAGGCCCCTGCACACCATACCGAGCCATGAAATCGTGCGGCTGGGCATTACGCAGTCCCCGGAAGGGCGGCGCGTCTTCGGTACCCTGTCCGTACGGGAAAACCTCGATCTGGGGGCCTTCACGAGCAAGGACAGAGGCCGTTCCGCCAAGATACGGAAATGGATATTCGACCTCTTCCCCCGCCTCGCGGAACGGGAAGGGCAGCTTGCCGGAACCCTCTCCGGCGGCGAACAGCAGATGCTCGCCATCGCCCGCGCGCTCATGGCCGACCCCAAGGTGCTGCTCCTCGACGAGCCGTCCCTCGGCCTTGCGCCGCTGCTGGTGCGCTCGATCTTCGACTCCGTGCGCAAGATCAACCGCCAGGGCGTGACCGTCATCCTCGTGGAGCAGAACGCCCGCGCCGCCCTGAAGCTCGCCTCGCGCGGCTACGTCATCGAAGTGGGCAGGGTCGTCATGGAAGACGCCTCGGAAGCGCTGCTCGCCAATCCGGACGTGCAGGCGGCCTACCTTGGCGGCGGGCAGGAAAATGGGCAAGAAAACTGAGCCCCCACCGGAGAAACCAAAAGCGGAACGCGCTATAGCGTTCCGCTTTTGGTTTGCCCAGTAACCTTCTTATAGGCAAAAAAGTCCTTATTCCTTCCTCGAGAGCCCTTCCCGCCTGCGCTGCCATGCCCCGGCATCCGCCGCCCTTCCTCTGCAGGGTGCCGCGTTCAAGCGAGCCTATAGCCCCTTAGCCCTGTTGCGGGAAGCGTTACCCGCCCGATCCGGCGGTGCGGCTCCATTCCGGGGCGTGCCCATACTCCCCTGAAGGCGGCATGGGCACGCCCGCATCTTTTCCGGCTATACCCAGTCGTCGTCTTCGGCGATGGGCGTGAAGCCGCGCCGGATGGTATTTTCCGTCACACAACGCGGGTCCATGAACTGAAGCAGGTAGTCGGGGCCGCCCGTCTTCGAGCCGACGCCCGACATGTTGAACCCGCCGAAGGGCTGGCGGCCCACCATCGCGCCGGTACTGCCCTTATTGAGGTAAAGGTTGCCCACCCGGAATTTTTCGCGCGCCTTGGCGAGGTTTTCAGGGCTACGCGAGAACACGGCCCCGGTCAGGGCGAAGCGTGTGGACAGGGCGAGCTCAAGGGCCTCGTCGAAATCCTTGGCCCGCATCACGGCGAGCACCGGGCCGAAGACCTCTTCCTGCGCAATGCGGTGTTCCGGCATGACATCCTCAACGATCAACAACGGCACATACGCGCCCTTGTCCGGCAGATCGGAACGCTTGACGAGCGTCTTCCCCTCGGCTTCGGCTATCTTGATGTATTCGAGCACGTTCTTTTGCAGGGAAGCGTCGGCCAACGGGCCAAGGAAGTTCTCCGGGTTCTCGGCGGGGCCGATCCGCAGGGATTGCGCCGCCAACGCCAGACGCTGGACAAAAGTGTCGTAGATGGCGTCGAGCACGATCACGCGCGAGCAGGCCGAGCACTTCTGCCCCTGAAAACCGAAGGCCGAATACACGACCTGCGACACGGCTTCGTCAAGGTCGGCATCGTCGTCCACGATGGTGGCGTTCTTGCCGCCCATTTCCGCGATGACCCGCTTGACCTGCCGCTGGCCCGGCTGCACCTTGGCCGCCTTTTCCACGATGTGCAGGCCCACGTCCATCGAACCGGTAAAGCAGATGAGGCTGATGTCCGGGTGTTCCACCAGATAGTCGCCCATGACTGAGCTCTGGCCGGGGCAATAGTTGAAGACCCCGGCGGGGAGCCCCACTTCCTTGAAGATTTCCACAAGATTGTAGCCGATGGCCGAGGACAGGGACGAAGGCTTGAACACCACCGGGTTGCCAGTGACGATTGCGGCCGAAACCATGCCCATCGCAATGGCGAAGGGGAAGTTCCACGGCGCGATGACGGCGGTCACGCCCTTGGGCTGGTAGAACAGGACGTTGTGCTCGCCGGGCGGGCGGCCCATGCGCCGGGGCACGCTGAGGCGGAGCATGTCGCGGGCGTAGTATTCGAGGAAGTCGATGCCCTCGCCCACGTCGCCGTAAGCCTGTTCCCAAGGCTTGCCGACCTCCAGCGTCTGGAGCGCCGCCATTTCGTAGATACGCCGCCGGGCCACGGCAGCGGCCTTGTGCATGTACTGCGCGCGTTCCAGCGGCGGGGTGTCGCGCCACGCGGGGAAGGCGGCCTTGGCCCCGGCAAGGGCGCGGTCGATCTCTTCCCGGCCCGCCTGGCATACTTGGGCCAGCACTTCACCGGGATCGGCGGGGTTGACCGTCGGCAGCAGGGTTTCCGTGGCCACATCCTTGCCGTCGATGTAGAGCGGCAGGGTCCGGCCCTCCGCCGCGCGCACCGCGGCGATGCCCTGCGCGTACGCCTTCCGCTTTTCGGGGATGGTGAAGTCCACCGGCGGCTCGTTCCTGAACGGCGGGAAGGGCCCTTCCTCATTTGGCGGCGCCTTCTCCTGCCGGGCGGCGAGTTCTCGTTCCAGCGTGACGGCGGGGTTTTCCATCAGCAGCTCGACCGCCGCGCCGTCCGCGAAGCTCTGGCGCAGGAAGGATTCGTTGGCGGTGTTTTCCAGCAGGCGGCGCACGAGATAGGCCATGCCGGGGATCAGCTTTCCGTAGGGGCAATAGAGGCGCACACGGCCAGCCACGTTGCGCAGGCCCTTGCGTACGGGTTCGGCCATGCCGTAAAGCACCTGAAATTCATAGCGTTCTTCGGGAACGTCCAACTGCCGCGCATACTCCATGACCGCCGCGATGCTGCGCACGTTGTGCGATGCGCACGCGAAATAGACGATGTCGTGGTTCTCGAGGATGAGGCGGGAAATTTTCTCATGGGCCATGTCGCTTTCGGGCTTGTGCGTCCACACCGGGACGGGCCAGTCGCACTGCTTCGCGAACACGGTTTCCGCGTCCCAATACGCCCCCTTGACCAGCCGCAGGGCGATGGGCAGCTTTTCTTTCCTAGCCCAAGCGATGAGATCACGGACGGCCTGTTCCGTATCCTTCAGATAGGCCTGCTGGACAAGGCAAAGGTGCGGATAATGGCGGAATTCCGGAGCGGAACGCAGGCGCTTGAACAGCTCTACGGTGATTTCGCGGTATTTGAGCTGTTCCATGTCGATACACATGAACCCGCCCATATCGATGGTTTTCTGGTAGAGGGGTGCCAGCCGCCGGTAGATGCCTTCCACGGAATCCTCCAGCGCTACGGGGTTCGCCCGTGAATAGAGGGCCGAAGGCTTGATGGAGATGTTCACCTTGGGCATGGATCCCCAATCCATCCCGTTGTCAGGCCCGTTCCCAGACAGGGCGGGCCATTTCTTCTGCTCCTCCGCCAGCGCGTCCAGTACCTCATGGTAACCGGCGGCATAGGCGTCGCTTTCCTCCTCGTTGACCGAGGCTTCGCCGAGCAGGTCGACGGTAAAGGCGAAGCCGTCCTTGCGCAGTTTGGCCAGCCCTCCCATCGCCTCCTTGACATTCTGGCCGATGATGAACTGGCGGCCCATGCTCTCGATGTTGGAACGGATGGCCCCGCCCATGATTTTGGCGGTCAGCGCGCCGCCGAGCCCGGCTTTCCCCGCGCCCCAGCGCAGGACTGAGGGCACTTCGGAGCCGCTGGAGGCGAAATACTCGCGGATATGCCGCAGCAGGGATTCCGAGGTGTTCAGGTAGGGCAGCACGTCCACGAAGCGGAACAACTGCACCTTGAAGTCCTCGTTTTTCATGGACCAGTCCATGACTTTTCCAGTCCACCAGCCCTTGTTGAAGATGGAAGGGGCCTCTCCGCTGATGCTGTTGAAGAATTCTTGCCCACGCTCTACGATTTTCTGTTCAATCTGCTGATCCATGAAGAACTCCTTTCGCATTGAAACGGGAAGTATGTCGTCGGATCACAAAAAACTGTCGAGGCTGGCACCCTCGGAAGCTCACCTCCCTGCGGCCAGAATGGGGCAGGATACCTGCACCGTAAGGAAAACGTCCCGCAATGCCGCTCAAAGCCGCATAAAGGGCGTTATAAAAAGGTATAAAGAAAGGCGCTGCCTCTCCTGCAATGATTATTGGAGAGACATTATTCCTTATAATGATTGTTAATGTAAAACGCTCACTTGATCAATCTGAATAAAAAAATCACATAAAGAATGCGCGCCAAAGAATACTAATAAAATCTTTTTCCGAAATTTTCATACCGGATACTTATCATATAGATATTTTCTGCGGTTCTTTTTATATTTTTGGCAGGTATCTTTAGTCTTGAATGAATGTGTTCAAGAACCCATACTTCATATCCATGAACAACTTTATTCTTTGCATAAAACCAAGGCAGTTGGAAAACACTATGCCGTTTATGGACACTTTCCTCCATTTCAGGGAAAGAACGGCAAGCAGCAGACGGGGAGCCGTATCCGGTGCCGACCGTGAAAAGATTGGCAAGAAGCGGAACAATGAAAGCCCGGATAGTGCCATCCCTTCACGGAGCGGGGAGGCCCAGCGGCTCGGGAAGCCTTGCCCCCATGCGTAATGGGAAAGAAGCCGAGCCTTGCTGACGGCGACAAGGCTCTCCGCTCAAAGCAGCTTTTGCGCAACGACGCTTCCGAAGGAGCCGAGTTCACGGATAACGGTTACGCCAGCCTCCTCAAAGGCCGCGATCTTGTCCTCGCCCCGGCCCGACGTGCCGCTGATGATGGCCCCGGCATGGCCCATGCGCTTTCCGGGTGGGGCGGTCAGGCCCGCAATGAACCCGAATACCGGTTTCGGATAGCGGCTTGAGCGGATATATTCGGCCGCGCGCTCCTCGGCGTCGCCGCCGATTTCCCCGATGAGGCACACGGCCTCGGTTTCCGGGTCGTCTCCGTACAGCTTGAGCAGGTCCACGAAGCTCAGCCCGTGGATGGGGTCGCCGCCAATGCCGACACAAGAGCTTTGCCCGAGCCCCGCCGCCGTGAGCTGGTGCACGGCCTCATAGGTCAGCGTCCCGGAGCGGCTCACCAGCCCGACGCCGCCGGGGCGGTGGATGTAGCCGGGCATGATCCCGACCTTGCACTTGCCGGGGCTGATAATGCCCGGGCAGTTGGGGCCCACGAGCAGCGTGCCGCGTTCCCTGAAGAAGGCTTTCACCCGCACCATATCCAGAACCGGGACATGCTCGGCGATGACCACCACGAGCCGGATGCCCGCCTCCGACGCTTCACAGGCCGCGTCCGCCGCCAGCGCCGCGGGCACGAACGCCACACTGACGTCGGCCCCGGTCTCGCGGACGGCCTGTCTCACCGAATCGAACACCGGCACGCCGAGCGTGGGCTGCCCGCCCCGCCCGGGGGTCACGCCGCCGACCACGCGAGTCCCGTAGCGGATCATCCGTTCCGTATGGAACTGCCCTTCCCGACCGGTGATGCCCTGCACCAGCACCCGGCTCCCGTCGTCTATCAGGATACTCATACACCTGCCTCCTGAGGGGATTCCGCCGCGAGCCCGACGATCAGGCGGGCCGCCTCGGACATGGAGGAAGCGGTGTGGAACCGGAGTCCGCTTTCCCGGAGGATGCGCCGCCCTTCCGCCACGTTGGTCCCTTCGAGCCGCACCACCAGCGGCACGGCGATGTCCAGTTTGCGGGCCGCGTTCACGATGCCGTGCGCCACGATGTCGCAACGCAGGATACCCCCGAAAATATTGATAAGGATGCCCCGGACATGCGGGTCGGAAAGCATGATCGAAAACCCGGCGGCGACGGTCTCCTCGCTGGCCCCGCCCCCGGCGTCAAGGAAGTTGGCAGGCTCGGCCCCAGCCTGCTTGATGGCGTCCATCGTGGCCATCGCAAGCCCGGCCCCGTTCACCAACGTACCGATGGAACCGCCCAGCCGAACATAGGTGAGCCCCTTTTCGGCGGCGGCGCGCTCCAGCGGATCGCCCTCCTCCCTATCCCTGAGGGCCGCGATATCGGGATGCCTTTTCAGCGCGCTGTCGTCAAAGTTCATCTTGGCGTCCAACGCCACAAATCCGCCCCCTTCGCTCAGGGCCAGCGGGTTGATCTCAAGCTGGGTCATATCCTTTTCGGCGGCAAGGACCGCCAGCCTCCGCACCAGAGAGGCCAGTTCCCGCGCCGGGCCGGACTCCAGCCCCCAGCCCTCCAGCAGGTTCCGGGCCTGAAAAGGCCACAGGTAGTGGCCTCCGTCCAGCCGGGCCGTAAAGACCCGCTCCGGCGAGGAGGCCGCCACAGCCTCGATGTCCATGCCGCCGCCCGGCGAAGCCATGACGGTCAGGCACTGGGATGCCCTGTCAAGAGCTACCGCCAGATAGCACTCCCGGGCGCTCGCCGTGCCCCGCTCGATCCACACGGCATTGACGCGCTCGCCGTCCGGCCCGGTCTGGGGCGTCACCAGCCGTGCGCCGAGCAGGGACGCGGCGGCCTCACGTGCCTCTTCCGGGCTGCGGCACACCTTCACGCCGCCAGCCTTGCCCCTGCCCCCGGCATGGATCTGCGCTTTGACCACCCACACCGGGCCGGGCAGATCCCGTGCGGCCTGCTCCGCTTCTCCGGGCGTGGCGGCAAGCCGTCCCTCCGGCGTGGGTACCCCGTATGCGCTTAAGAGCCTTTTCGCCTGATATTCGTGGATATGCATGGAAATGCCCCCTGTTATGGTATGGAGAGCCTTGTTCCGCCATCGCCTTTCCCTGTACGTATGGGCTGCCTTGCCCTCTGCGGCCCCGCCCTGCGGAGAACCGGCGGATGCCTCCGCCGCGCTGGGCGGGGAGGTGCCCCTTCCGCCCGCCGGGCCCGTGCGGAAGGGGCGGGAGGCGCCAGGGGGGAACGCCTCCGTGCTGGCCCGGCGTCAGTCGAGCAACGGTTCCGCAAGCTCGACGCCAAGATGCAGGGCCCGCAAATTGCCCTCGTGGTGTGCCGCCGGGAAACGTTCCGCCAGCACCATCTCGATCGAGCCGATGCGTACCGCTCCGGTCAGCGTCACGAGCGCTCCGAGCACGGCCACGTTGTACGAAACCGCCGAACCGAGGCGTTCCCTGACCGCGCCCCAGAGCGGCAGGCCCTTGAACTGCGCCTCCACCTTGCGGCCCGGATGCACGAGCTCGGTATCATAGATGCACAGCCCGCCGGGGCGGATCAGCGGCAGGTACTTGACGCAGGCCGCATCGGTGAGCGCTACGAGGATGTTCGGCTGCTCCACCTTGGGGTAATAGATAGCCTTGTGCGACAGGATCACGTCCGAACGCGTGGCCCCGCCGCGCGCTTCAGGCCCGTAGGATTGTGATTGCACGGCAACGAGGCCTTCATATTTCACAGCGGCTTCGGCCAGCAGGATCGCCATGGTGATCACGCCCTGGCCGCCGGAACCGGACAACAGGAAACGGGAGACTGCATACGCGTTTTCCATGACTCACTCCTGATGCTGGCTGGCGATGATCGAGGCGTAGCGGGCGCAGTATTCGGGCTGATCCTCATCCGTAAAAATGCCGCGCGGCACCAGCGTGGGGTTTTCCGCCAGCTTCGGGGAGCCCACCGGAGCCGTATGGTCGCGGTACCGCTCCATCATCCGTACGGCGTCGCCGAGCTTGTTCTTGCGCCCGAAGTACGTGGGACACTGGCTCAGCACCTCCACGACAGCGAAGCCCTCATGCTGGAGCGCCTTCTTGAAGATCGAGATCATCTCGCGCATGTGGTAGGTGGTCGTCCGCGCCACGAAGGTCGCCCCCGCGCCGAGGGCGAGCCGCACGGTGTCGAACTCGCGGTCGATGTTGCCGTAGGGCGCCGTCGTCGCGGATACCCCGATCCCGGAGAGCGGCGAGTACTGCCCTCCGGTCATGCCGTAGATGCGGTTGTTCATGACGATCGCGGTGAGCTTGATATTGCGCCGCGCCGCGTGGATGAAATGGTTGCCCCCGATGGCCAGCGCGTCGCCGTCGCCCATCGGTACGATGACGTGCAGGTCGGGCCGCGACATCTTGATGCCCGTGGCGAAGGCCAGCGCTCTTCCGTGCAGCGTGTGCATGGTGTGGAAGTCCACGTACCCCGCTATGCGGGCCGAACAGCCGATGCCGGACACCATGACGAGGGACGAGGGATCATAGCCCAGATCGTCCACGCTGTGCAGCATGGCGTTGAGCACGTGCCCGTGGCCGCAGCCGGGGCACCACAGGTGCGGAAAGAAACGTTCCCGGATCAACGAGCGGATGGCCATATCAGAACCCCCTTCCTTCGATCACGCGCATGACCTTGCCGATGTCGGTGGGCGTGATGAGCTGCCCGTCCACCCGGTTGACGAGGAACACCCTATCCGGCTTCCAGGCCGCCTGCCTGACCTGCGCCATGATGTGCCCCATGTTCATTTCCACCACGTAGACGTTGCGCGCCCCCTCGGTGCGGTCGCGTACGAGTTCCGCCGGGAACGGCCAGAGGGTCTGCAATTCCAGCAGGCCCGCCCGGATGCCCTTCCCGCGCAGCGTATGCACAAGGTGCAGGGCACTGCGGGCCGCGCTGCCGTAAGAAACGAACACCTGCTGCGCATCGTCGAGGAAGTATTCCTTCCAGCGGGCGATTTCGGCGGCCTTGGCCTCGATCTTGTCCACAAGGTGGTAAAGGAGCTTGTTGACGGTCTCGGGCTGTTCCGTGGGAAAACCCCAGATGTCATGGTAGAGGCCGGTCACATTGTAGCGGTGCACCCCGCCGAAGTCGGACATGGGGAGCCGGCCGTCCTCACGGGGCAGGTACGGGTAATAGTTGACCCCGGCCTTCACCGAGGTACGGAGCCGCTCCACCACGGGCAGTTCGCCGGGTTCCGGCATATCAAGACGCTCGCGCATGTGGCCCACCACCTCGTCGAACAGCAGGATCACCGGTGTGCGGTAGGTTTCCGCCATATTGAAGCCTTCCACCGTCATGGCAAAGACGTCCTGCACCGAAGAGGCGGTCAGCACGATGATCGCATGGTCGCCGTGCACCCCCCACCGTGCCTGATTCACATCACCCTGCGCCACCTTCGTGGGCAGGCCCGTGGACGGCCCGCCGCGCTGCACGCTGGTCACCACACAGGGGATTTCCCCCATGATCGCGTAGCCGAGGGCCTCCTGCATGAGCGAAAAACCGGGGCCGCTGGTCGCGGTCATGGCCTTGTCCCCAGCCACCGACGCCGCGCACACGGCGCATAATGAGGAAATCTCGTCCTCCATCTGAATGAACCTGCCGCCCACATGCGGCAACTCCTCGGACAGCAGTTCCGCCACCTCTGTGGACGGGGTGATCGGATACCCCGCGAAAAAACGCAGCCCCGCATAGAGTGCCCCACGCACGCAGGCTTCGTTGCCCTGAGTAAACAGAATGCCCTTTTCGCCGTTCATGCGCCCTCCCCGGATTCGCCCGGTCCGTCTTCCCCAAGGCACTCCACCGCCAGATCCGGGCAGTACAACTCACACAGGCCGCAGCCCACGCACAGCGCGGGGGCATATTCAGGTTTCCCGTCCCCGTCCAGCGAAAGCGCACCCGAACGGCAGAACGCCACGCACACCCCACAGCCTTTGCACCATTGCAGATTGATGAGGACTTTCATACGCCTACCCCTTGGGACGCCCTCCGGCATCCCGCCGTTGCATATCCCGTACCCCCTGACAGCGATCCCCCCGGAACCGCCGCCGCACTGAACCGACTCGAATCTTTCCGACCGCAGGCCGCACATTCCCAACCGTCGGCACCGGCGGAACACCTATCGGGCAACAGGCTTCATCCGCTGGGTTCTCCACCCCCGCCATACCTTGTATTTTTACCAATGATACACATGAGTTGCATCCTCATTAGCCGGAAATTGCGCCCGGCCCTTCCCCATTGCGGCAAATCCAGCAAGCGTAACCGTTCCGCTCCGAACAGGGCGGCGGAAACACCTCTATGAGGACGGGAGGCCCCGCCTCCGCCGACTCTGCCCATACCAGTATGGAATCCGCCCCGTTTCCCGTTCGCCTGACGGAAAACGGCCTGACAGCCGACGCGGGGAAAAAGGAAAGGCTCCAAAGGGATTCGCAGGCATGGGGGGACTCCCCATCACGGAGACAAGCCGCCATGCGGTACGGGCACAGAAACGACGCGGGGATTCCGGTACAGCTCAAGGTATCTGGCGGAGCCGCCGAGACAAGCCTCCTATGGAAGGGGCGGCCTTGGAACCTTTTCAGGCCTGTTCCGGGTTCTCGCAAGAAAACGGAACAGGAGCGCATACCTTATATCGTATATATCGCTTTGGGAGGGCGATTCTTTTGCTGAATCGAGTAAAAATACTGAAAAAGAGGTGCTATGAAGCGCAAAAAGAGGAAATTTCACCCTATACTGAGGCGAAACGAAGCGTAGAGAAGTAATTTCAGGCCATAAGAGTTCTCCATATGGCCTTACAACAGAGCATTAAGCCATACGTAGCACAAAACCAGGCTACGTCAACGCCTTTTTGAATATGTCTCTATATTCACAATGATCATCCCAAAAGACGGGAACGTTGCATGGCATCGCACGGAACGGGGAAGGGGCCAGGGGCGGGTAGGGGAAAGGATTAGCCGCACAGGAACCCGTTTCTGCGCCGCCAAAGCCCATCGGAGAGAGCCGCCTGTCGCGCCACGCCGCAAGGCTCCGTATCCGCACAGCGCCAGTATCCCAAAACCGGGCATGGTTTTGCTCCTCAGTCCATAACTATGCGACAGGGCGCATCCCTTGCTCGCTTTCCGCTACGGCGCTTATGGAGGAAAACAAGAAACTGGGAAAAATACCACAGGGATGCGGAGTAGCATCAGATCTTCCAGCAGCGTCGGCTTTCGTCTTCCAAGTGGCATTGCCATAGGCTCTCTTAAAAGCATGAATGAGCCGGGAGATCCGTTGTCCCGGCCCCGTCATTTACCGAACGGGTACAGTTTTCCAGGACGGGGCCTCCTGTGAAACAGGCACCCACCGCCTTGTTTCCGTCGAACCCTTCTTTTCCGGAAAGACGGAGCCGTTCCGTCGTAAAAATGGGGATTTTCGATCGCCAAAAATACGATTTTTTCCTTTCCATCGCGTTTCCGTTGACACCGGAGCGAGGCGTTTGGTAGGGCCTTAATTGAGAAGGCTAGAGATTATTTTGGCAATCATGACGCATGGTTTTGCACATGAATATCGTCTATTGACTATCGGAATCCCGAACGCCTGAAACCCGCAAGGGCCTCCGCCCCAACGCCAAAGGATGATCGCCTTGAAACCGGAAAACGTTGTTGACGTCCTGTTCGGCAACCGTCTGCGGCAGTTGCTGGATGAAAGGAACATTTCGCAGGCGCACTTCGCGGATCGCATAGGCGTCAGCCGATCCCGGATGAACAACTACGTCGCCCAGCGCAGCGAACCCGACTACGCCACACTCATCCGCATCGCCAACACGCTGGACACCACTATCGATTTCCTGCTCGCAAATCCGAACATCAGGGCTTGCCGCAGACGGCCTGTCTGAGCGGGTTTCCCGACTTCATCCCCAGCCGCGGCGCAGGCGGCGAGCCTCCCGATCCGTCCTGCTGGATCCCGCTGTACGGATCGCAGTACGAAGCCCCGGAACCGGACGCCGCCCCAGCTGCCCCCTCCGATCCGGGCCGCACGGACGGGCAAGCGCCCTGCCCGTCCAATCCGCTCGGATGGATTCGCCACGAGACGCCGCCAAGCCTTTCCTCTTCATATGAAAATCGGAAGGCTCCCACGGCAGATTTCCAGCAATAGGGTGAACGGGGCACTCGTTGCCGATACGGAAAGGCTCCACGCCCGTTCAGCCTGCTGTTTCCGCGATGCAGAAGCATAAAGCGGCTGGACGTGGCTGGATTGTACGATGGAAAGGCAATCCGGCCTCGCACAGACAGGCAAGGAAATCCCCGCAGATTGCAAAACCGGCTCACCAGATGGCAATTGAGCCGAGCCCATGCATAGGGAAGATGGCCCTCGCAGTACCTCCCGAGGGGAAAGGATAGGACAGCCGGAGGACAGCCCTGGTGGAGGAGACCGCAACCTTCGCCGTGTGTCGTATGATACGGCATGATGTCTCGCATCAGCGTTCATACAAGCCGTCCATCGGCTTGCCCCGCTCAGCTCGTGCGGGGCAGGCCAATGCGCGAGATCAGGTTTCCCTGCGCGTCGAAGGCCAGTTCCCGCAACGGCCCAACTACCTCGAAACGTCCGGTATCGGCCAGCTCCGGAAGGATGGCTTCGGATACATAACAGTCCGCAAGGTACAGGGTATTGGGGATCAAGATCAGCCGCGTTTCGGCGAGCGGGACGCTCCGCAGGCAAAACATCATGGTTTCCAGCATTTCCCGATCCGTATCGAACCACAGGGGCGTGAACGCGCGGGTGACGAACGTAGTGGTGAGGTTATTCAAGTACGTGGCCTTACGGTCGATCTTGTCCACCAGCCTGCGGGTCACAAAGTCCACAAGGCCCACGCCCGTGGCGTTGCCGTGCGAGGCTTCCGAAAGGTCCAGTACCGAAACGTACCGGATGCGCGGGCTTTCCATTTCCGGTTCGCCCGTAATGCGCAGCCGTCCGATGATATTGGTGTCGACTCCGGTTCCGCTGAAATTCTTCCCCATTTCCTCCACGATGAGGCCGTGCAGCCTGTCCGTGGGCAGGGCGGGCATGAGCGACTTCGACCACGCCAGCAGCCGGATTTCTTCCTCGATGAGCGCCTCGGCGGGAATCGCCTTGATGCGCGCGGTTTCCTCATAAGCGTTTTCGACGATGGCCACCCCGCCAAGCACGGGCATCTTGCCGAGGATCACCTTGGTGACCTCCACCAGCAGGCGGGGAAGTTCGGCCTGCCCAAGGCTGTGGAACTGGCCTGCCCCGCCCGGCCCGCCAAGGCCCACCACGAGCTTCTTGCACAGCCCGCTCTCCACGCAGCCCTTGAACGACGTGTGCGTTTTCACCCGGTTGATGGGGATGATTGCGTCCACACCGAACGCCGACTCCAGCATGTACGCCACAAGTCCGCCAGGCGTTTCCCCAATGGCGCGGGTCACATCACAGGTGATGACCGGCGCGCCGAGGCGTTCCTCCGTGATGCCGAGGCTATCCAGCACGTCCTTTTGTCCCTGACGGGTACCGCCGCCGTGGCTGCCCATCGCCGCCAGAAGCACCGGGGACGCGCCGCAGCCGCGCACCGCTTGAACGGCGACTTCCAGAATGGTCAGGATGTTCTGGATTCCCCGGCTGCCCACGGTCAGCCCCACCGTCATGCCTGGCCTGATCAGGGGCGTGAGCACCTGCATCTGTTCGCGCATTTCCGCTGCCATATCGTCAACGCGCGGACGGGCGAAGGTCTGCCGGATACGCGCCATCTTGGGCAATGGGCATCGGGTTTCTGTCATAGGGGCCTCGCTTCTTTGGGGTAGAACACCCCATTGGGGGGAGAAAGCGCCTTCCCGCCGGGTGTCGTTTCAGCGGCGTTTCCCCAATGGGGGAAGGGGCTGTACCTTATATCGAAAAACAAATAAAAATAGTGTATTATACTGAAATATCCACCACATCGAGCCAATGGCGTACGGTCACGCCGGAAGGGGCTGCGGAAGCCAGTTGCAGCGTACAGCCGCTGCATCCGGTGATGATATGGCGGCAGTCCGCGAAGCCCTCCACGCATCGGCGGCCAATGGCGGCGGACACGTCGGCGTCGGTCATCTTGAGGATACCGCCCATGCCGCAGCACAGTCCCGTACCTTTCCTGATAAGGGGGAACGCCTGCCTGAGGAACGGCAAATCAGGGTCGTCCTCACCCCAGTGACAGGGTTGATGGTAGCCAATGCGGGCCGGAGCATCGGGCACGGTCTCACAGACAGGTGCCGCCAGGAGAGCTGAAAGGCCGCGTACCTGCCGTTTCCACAGCGCGGCCTCTTCGGGTTCCATGCCGCCCTCTTCGGCATAGGCGTCAAGACCGTGTTTGCACGAGGCGCAAAACGCGGCTATGACTGGGCGGCCCATATCCCGCCAGCGTTCGATGTTCCGCCGCCGGACTTCGGCCTGTGCCGCAAACAGCCCCGCATGGTGGAGCGTGCCGCCGCAACAGGTGAATCCGCCGCCGTCGAGAACCACATAGCCCCAGCGCCGCAACAGCGTCTCAGCCCGCGCAATCCAACCGGGGCGGGCGTTGCGCGCCGTGCATCCGGCGAATACAGCCACGGGCGTCCCCACCCCCACCTGCACGGCGGGCTTGATCCGTCCCCACGGCGCGGCGGTCTCCTGTGGCAATAGGGCGCGGGCGGTTTCCAGCGACGAACCGCCCGGCAGAAAAGGCAACGAGGCGATGCGTCCGGCAAGCGGCCAGAGCGGGCCAACCCGCCGAATCCAGATATCCCAGACAAACTGGGTCCAATGGGGATGCTGCGAACGCAAATCTGCCAGCAGCTCGCTGGTGGAGAGCTTGCGGGCACACCGGCGGGCGCACCGCCCGCAGCCCGCGCACAGCCGGGAAAGCCTGCGGATCGTCTTCCAAGGCAAGGGCGTCTCGCCCGCCCCCCAGCCGTCCAGCGGCTCCATAAGCAGACGTTTCCCCTTTGGGGAGTATTCCTCCCGGCGGTAAAGGGCGAAGATCGGACAGACATCCAGACAATCGCCGCACTGTGTACATCCCCGCTTCATAGGCAATCCTTCGGAGCAGTGCGCTCCGTGTTGAATCGAAACATGTTGCCCCTTCCCACGCGGGGCCTGCCCGCAAGGAAAACAGATCCCCTTCCGGCCCAATGGTGCCCAAAAAACGGCTCCGCAAGAAGCCTTTCAACAACTTGATACCAATGCTTCACGGCCGGAACGTACCGCTGCATCACTGCGGACTGTCTAGGGATGCCCGCCCCCGCATCCTTTCCGCTGCGGAACCCCTACTGTCGGTACGCCCTCAGTAGCCCTTCCCGGGATTGAGGATTCCTTGGGGATCGAACAGGCGGCGGACCGCACGCATGGCTTCAAGCTCGTCAGCGCCGAGCTGCTTGCCCACATCCTTGAGGCAGCCGCCTCCGTGCTCACCGGAAAGGCTCCCGCCGAATTCGAGCGCTGCGTCGTCGAGCGCGTGATGAGCCGCCGCCGTGCGCCGCGCGTCGTCAGGATCAGACGCGTCGTAATGCAGGTTGGCGTGGATATTGCCGTCTCCGGCGTGCCCAAAACCGATGAGGCGCTTGCCGTGACTGGCGGCGATAGCCTCGAAACGACGCACGGCCTTGAGGAGCGAACCGCGCGGCACGGTCATATCCCCGCCAATGCGATCCGGGCCGAGCACATAGGATGAGGAGCTGACCCGGCGACGAAATGCCCAGAGCCGATCTTCCTCTTCCTTTCCGACGCCCCGCATACTCCAAAGCGCGTCGTCAAGCTGTGCGGCGAGGCGGGCGTTTTCCAGCGGCACCGTCTCCCGGCTGCCGTCCACCTGGAATAGCAGCAGCGATCTGACCGTATCCGGCCACGGCACGTCGCCGGTTCTGGACAGGATTTCCAATACGGTTTCGTTCATGAATTCCACGGCACAGGGCAGGATGCCCGCAGCGAAGACCTTGCTCATGGAGGAAAGCGCCGCATCGAGCGAGGGGTAGCCGACAAGGACCGACGCCGAGGATTCGGGCTTGGGGAGGAGTTTCAAATACAGTTTGGTGACGATGCCGAGCGTGCCCTCGCTGCCCACGAACATACGGGAGATATCCAGCCCGATCACGTCCTTGTGGGCCCGCCCGCCGAGCTTGAGCAGCTTCCCGCCGGGGAGGACGACCTCCATGCCGAGCACGTAGTCCCGCGTGACCCCGTACTTGACCGCGCGCAGGCCCCCGGCGCAGGTCATCACGTTACCACCCACGGACGTGGCCTTACCACTGGCGGGATCGGGCGGGTAAAACAACCCTTTTTGTTCGCAGGCCTGCTGAAAGGCCAGCGTATTGACGCCCGGCTCGATGACCGCCACAAAATCTTCACTGGAAATATCAAAAATGCGATCCATACCGAGCATGGACACAACCACCCCCGCCCTGGTGGGCACGCACCCACCGGAAAGGCTGGTTCCCCGCCCGCGTGGATGGATAGGGATGCGTTCGACCTCGGCCCAGCGCATCAGTTCCCGCACCTGTTCGACCGTACGGGGGCGCACCATCGCCAGCACGGGGCCTCTCCTGAGGCTGGCGTCCGACGCGTATACCCGCAGCGCGTCTTCCTCGAACGCCGCGTCATCCTTGAAAAGCGCTTCGAGAAAAGAACGCTGTTCCGGCGTGAGGGCCGGTTTTGCTGCATTCATTGCCTGCTCCTTGTCGGCGTGCGCCGGAAAAATCGGTGATCTGGCCCCGGTGGGCGCGGCGTGCTCCGTCACGGGGACAACGGGAATTGCATGGGGTTGCCACACTACATAGGACGTTCCCCACCGTCTGGGCAAGTTCCCTTTTCCGCAACGCCGCTGTTGGCGTTTCGCAGCGGAGAGAAAGCAAATATCCATGAAAAGTATTTTTATGGCAATATATTGTAGCTTAAAGGGGAGGGGAAATGACCTCTGTATCCGATCGGAACACGGACGCTCGGGGTAAACAGGGCACGGAACGTACTGAAAAAATTTTTTCTTCCATTACAACCGATAAAGGACAATTGAATGCTCCGGGACGTTGCCCCAACAATGAACAAGGTATCCCATAGGATGGGGGCGGTACAGGGCGGGCATGAGGGGAACATTCCGGTCGAGGGCCAGGCGTTATTGTATTGTTGCGGTTTGGGCTAGGTTCGGCTTGAGAGGTACGGATAAAAAGTAACATAATATTTATGATTATGAGATAAAAATGAAACAGTGATGTTTTACAACTCTTTTTTAAATATTCATACGTTAATGAATCATGCAGTCCGCAAAGGCAGAATGTCGGAACACCCCCAAGAGAAGATTCCGGCATTGGAATGGGATGGCTGTAAACACCAGTCCGTTAACGCGTAAACAATGGCCATAGCGAGGGGCCGTGCCCACGGATGGCTTTTTACTCGCATCGAACGGGGACCACAGAGGGAAAAGGGCACACCGGAAACCCCAGCTCTATCCTGTTACTCGCAAAAAAGGAGGCGCCTCACAGGGAAACCCCTCTGAGACGCCTTACGGGAAGCCCGGCGGCCCGCGCCGTTCCGGTGAAAGGTCAGCGCTAGCTGAGCGAACGTTCGGTATACTCGGAAAAATCGTATGTCGATTGAGGATGTTCCTGCAAGAAGGCCGGCGACGAGACAAGGCAGTTTGCTGTGGCGACATTACAAGCCGTAGGGATATTGTACAGATTGGAAATGCGCAGCAGGGCCTTAACGTCCACGTCATGCGGCTGGGCCAGCATGGGGTCCCAAAAGAAGATCAGGGCGTCGATCCTGCCTTCCGCGATACGGGACCCCATCTGCTGATCCCCCCCGAGCGGACCGGATTTCAGGCACTCCACGGGGGTCGACGGGCTCTCGTCGCCAAGCAGCTCGCGTAACGCCGCGTCTATAAGACGTCCCGTGGTCCCCGTGCAGGTCAGGCGATGGCCTTTCAGTTCGTTGACATGCTCCCGCGCCCACCGGACCAAATCCTTTTTGCAGTTGTCGTGCGCCACCAGCGCGATATTCATGAAAGCTCCTTTGGAAAAGAAGATAACAAAGAACGACGCCCTCCCCCCTGCCTGTTCCGAAACGGCGCGGGCGTTCCTGCAAAAGGATACGAGAGGCGCGGACGGAGTCAAGAAAAAGGTTTTCCGTGGTGCCCGGCTACCGCCACGGGCCCTCGACAATCTCACAGCCCTTCCGTTCCAGCGCGCCGTCTACCCATCCACGATCAAAAAGCCCCCGGCGGGCATTCTCGGTCTTCGCCAGATCCCGCTCATGGGATTGCCGCGCCGCGTCGTACAGACTGGCCGCATCTCCCGACGGGATGACGATGACGCCGTCGCGGTCCCCGAGGATGATGTCCCCGGGCTCCACACTCTGGCCGCAACACACGACGGGGACGTTGATTTCGCCCGGGCCTTCGCGGTATGGTCCGCCCGGCGTAAATCCCGAGGCATACACGGGCAGCGGAAAACCGCGCAGGCAATCCGCATCCCGGATCGGGCCGTCGACCACAATCCCGGCGAGTTTTTTGGATGCGGCATACCGGAACATGAGTTCGCCCATAAGGGAACGCCCCGATTCCCCACCAGACACGATGAGCACGTCGCCCTCCTCCGCCATGTTGAGGGCTTTATGGATCATAAGGCTATCGCCGGGACGGGCCTTCACGGTCAAGGCCACACCCGACATGGTTCCGACCGGGTCCGAGAGCAGACGCACATCCGGAGTCATGGCGCACATCCGGTGCATGGCATCCGCGACCGGAGCCGTGGCGAACGCTCCATAGGCCCGGACCAATTCGGGATCAGGCAGAGGACGTTGGGTAAAAATACGAAAACCAACCGACATAAGAACCTCGGGATGGCGGAAGCACCGCTTCCGGCTGCAGCTATCAACGGAAAGGGCCGCACCGCTCGGGGGGAGAGAGCGGCACGGCCCGCCGGGAGAGGCTTTCGTGTATGGGACTCCAATTTCAACGTATCGTTTGAAGCCTCTCCACAAGGCTATCAAAGAAAAGGTAACCAGCATGGATACCCTTTCCATCAATCTATTCTGTTTTTTTTAAGAAAGGTCCACCGAACTTCTGTCGGATTTAGGCAACCCCGGCCCTTTTTCGGAGATCGTTATACAGTGCCTCTGGCAGGTTCACGCCTGAAATCCGGTTTCGTTCCCGCAGCGCGAAACGCCGTTCCCCGGGCAGACGTACGCCTTCCTGTCCGAGCAGGTGCCCGCACAAGGCCTCAAGCCGTGCCGAAAAATCAGGATTCAACGGTTTCGGGTCCAGCAGGATGAACGTCTGTCCTATGCCGGGCGCGCTTCCCGTGGGCTCAAAGAACGAGCTGGCTTCATAGGCGTGATTGGCACCCGTGAGCGTAGCGGAAAGGATTTCCACCATCAGGGCAAGGGCCGCCCCTTTGGCATCCCCGACGGGAATCATCGTTCCGCCCAGCGCCGCCACGGGGTCCGTGGTCGCCCGGCCCGCCGCATCCAGAGCCCAACCTTCGGGGATCGCCTCACCCCGCTGTTTCGCGCCCATGATCTTGCCCCGCGCCACTTTGCTCAGGGACATATCGATCACCAGCGGATGCTTCCCCTCCCTCGGACAGCCAAAGGCTAGCGGATTCGTCCCAAAGGACGCCTTTGATCCGTTCCACGGAGCCATCGCCGCCGGCGTGTTGGAAAAAATCAATGATATGAGCCCCGCTTCCGCGATCCGTTCCGCATACAGCCCAACCACGCCGCAATGGTGCGACCGGGTGACTCCCAATACGGACACCCCGTTGCGGCGCGCCAGAGGTATGGCTTTTTCCAGCCCCGCCAGAATGGCCGGAAAAGCGAACCCGTTTCCCGCATCCACCAGCACGGCCGCAGGAGCAGCCTGACGCACCAGCGGAATGGCCCGCGCTTTTACCTTGCCTGACAGAGCCTGATCCACATAAAAGGGAATGCGGGAGAACCCGTGTGAGGGGAGCCCATCCAGTTCGGCCCGCACCAGCGCCTCCACGACGCTGGCGGAGGACTCCTCAGGCACGCCCGCTTCCCTGAATACGGCCATGCCCAAATCCTGAAGCTGTTCGGGAGTCAAAATCATGCGGCACCTCTCAGGCATTCGGCAACCTTCCGTGCCACGACGGCGCTGACCCGGACGTTGGATTCACGGGTTACCCCGGCGATATGGGGGGTCAAGAGGCAATTGGGAACGTCCGCCAATGGCGAACCCGCCGGGAGCGGCTCCTTCTCAAAGACATCGACCATCGCCCCGGCGAGCCGACCTGAGCGGAGCGCATCCGCAAGGGCCGCTTCTTCCACAATGCCGCCCCGGGCCGTATTGATCAGTACAGCTCCCGGCTTCATGCGCGCCAGCCGTCCCGCGTCGAAAAGCTGGCGGGTATCAGGCGTAAGCGGTACATGCAGGCTCACGGCATCCGCTTCGGCAAGCAGGGTCTCCAGCATCACCGGCTCCACGCCCAGCTTTTCCCAATCCGGTGCGTCCGCCGGCAAAAAAGGATCATAGGCCATGACCCGCATCCCACAGGCACGGGCGCGCAGCGCCACGTCCCGGGCGATCCCTCCGAATCCGACAAGACCGAGCACCTTGCCGGATATCTCGCCGCCCACCATACGTTCCCTGGGCCATGCCCCGGCGGCGACAGCGAATGTTCCGCAATAGCAGCCTCGGGCGAGCATGAGCAGCCCGGCGAGCACATATTCGGCCACCGCCGTGTTGTTCGCGCCTGTGGCCGGAATAACCGCGATGCCCCGTTCCCGGCAGGCCTTGCAGTCAATATTGTCAAGGCCCACGCCAAGGCGGCCCACTACGCGCAGATGTGCGCCTTCCAGCAACGCGCCACGCACCTGCGTCCGATTGCGGACGATGAGCGCGCGGCACCCAGCTGCGGCGGCGGCCAGTTCCTCGGGCCTGTCCACGAGGGTTTTGTCATAAAGAACATCAAACGACGTCCTCAGATCGGCGACGGCGGCCTCATCCATGAACTCTGAAATAACGATTTCTGCCATGTCGTACTCCCGGCCCGCCCGCCTTCCGGGGAAAAAGCGTTCAAGCCATTTGATCTTCTATATTATATAAGATAAAAAGTACTGAAAGATTCTCCGGAGGAACCATGACCCCATCATCGAAACTCACATTCGCTCCACTGTACGAACAGGTGAAAAAGGCCATTCTCAACCGCATCATTGCCGGAGAATGGGGGCCGGGAAGCTTCCTGCCCAGTGAAATCGCACTCGCTAAAGAATACGGAGTCAGCCAAGGAACGTTGCGCAAGGCCCTTAATGCGCTTACCCGCGAAAAACGGCTGGTCCGCTACCAGGGCAAGGGAACCGCTGTGGCCGTACTCGACGAAGACAGTTCCCTGTTCCCCTTCTTCCTTCTCAGCGACAGGAACGGAAAACGCGTCTACCCGCTTTCACAAATCTACGGCGTGCGGCTCGCCACGCCGTCGGACGCCGAACGGGCGGCTCTCGAGCTTGCTCCGGACGCCAAAGTCATCCACATCGACCGTGTACGTATGCTCAACGATTTCCCGGTCATCAACGAACGGGTCGCGCTACCGACCGCCCGTTTTCCCCATTTCAACTTCGAGTTCGATAAAGTGCCGAACACCCTCTACGAGCACTATCAAATCCATTTCGGCATCACCGTGGCCCACGCCACGGAACAGATCGAAGTCACCATGCCGGACAGCGGAGACCTCAAGCGGCTTAACATAGAGCGGAACCATCCGTTGCTGCTGGTGACCCGCACATCCTTTGACCTTCAGGACCGCCCCGTCGAATTTCGCATCAGCCGGATCAACACGGGCAACCACGTGTACCGCGCCGACCTGCGCTGAGCGCGCCCCTTCCGTCCCTGAGCCCCCGAAGCGGTTTCGGAGATTCTTTGGACTGATATATTGAAGGCAGGAGGTTCCCCTCCCGCCTTCTTTTTTATAGGGATTCCAGCGATATTAGGCGCTTTCGTACAGACGGGTCATAACGAACTGGTTCTGCTTCAGAGCTTCGGCGGCGGTCATACGGCCGGCGATGGTCTGGAACATCATGTCGAGCAGCTTGTCGCCAGCCTGGTCGAGATTCATTTCGCGGCGCAGGATACCGGACACGTCCACGTCCATGTGTTCGGACATGGTACGGATGGTGCGCGGGTTGGCGGACAGTTTGATAACGGGCACGATCGGGTTGCCGATGATGTTGCCCTGGCCGGTGGGGAAGAAGTGCACCACGTAGCCGGCGGCGGCCACGAGGGTGATCATTTCAGCGGCGGCGGAGGAGGAGTCCATGAACCACAGGCCGGGGCCGGTAGGCGTCACGGCCTTGTCCAGCGTACCGATGACAGGCGCCTTCGTACCGATCTTCTGGATGTTGCCGAGGGCCTTTTCTTCGATGGTGGTCAAGCCGCCTTCGATGTTGCCCTTGGTCGGCTGGGAGTCGGAAAGGTCGGAGGTCTTGTGATCGTCAATAACCTTGGCGTAACGGTCAAAGAACGCGGTGAATTCGCTGCGGACCCGGTCATTGGCGCAACGGGCCTTCACCAGATGTTCGCCGCCGGTGAGTTCGGTGGTTTCACCGAACACCAGCGTGCAGCCTTCTTCATACAGCTTGTCGAACGCGTTACCGACGGTCGGGCAGGAGGCCAGGCCGGAGGTGGTGTCGGATTCGCCGCATTTGCAGGAAACCCACAGGTCGGAGATGGGGCACTCCACTTTCTGGAGGGCGGAAGCGTACTGCACGAACTCCTTCGCCTTGCGGGAAGCGCGGGCGATGGTGTCGATCTGGCCGTGCTGCTCGATGCCGAAGCCGGCGACGGGCTTGCCTGTCTTGGCGATGCCGTCCACCACGTCCTGGGTCCACTTTTCTTCGATGCCGATAACGATGACGGCGGCAACGTTCGGGTTGCTGCCGGCGCCGATCAAGGTGCGGAAGTGGAGGTCAAGGTCGGCGCCGAACTGCAGACGGCCGTAAGGATGCTGGATGGCAACGGTGCCGCCGATGTTATTGGCAACGGCGTTGCAAGCGGGCTGGGAAAGGTCGTCCAGGGGCAAAATCAGCACATGATTGCGAATGCCCACGCGGCCGTTGTCGCGGCGATAACCGAAAAATGACTTTTGCATGTGACCTACCACCTTTTGGTCTTGACGTTGTGGACATGAAGATGCTCGCCCTGACGGATGGGTTTGACAACCTTCCCGATATCGGTGCCGTACTTGAAGACGGTATCGCCGACATTCAAATCCTTGAGAGCGATCTTGTGCCCGATCGGAATATCATCGAGAACCTTGAACGTAATGGTCTTGTCCTCTTTCATGATCCAGCCAGTCAGTTCCTGACCGGCCTTCACGCCTTCCACGGTGATGACGCCGACGCTGTCGCCGTCTTCATGAACCAGAAATTGCACTGACATGATTGCCTCCTAAGGTTTGGTTCAAATGCGATTCTTCTGTATTATGTCTTATATAAGACTGTCAAGCAAACAACTGATCCTTTCCGGACGAACGTTTTAATATAGATAAAACTATATCTTCTAAAACGTTTCAGGCCAGGGGTTAAGAACGGGTTATGAATGTTTCACGGAAACAGGCAACGCACACGGCAGGCTAAAGGAACATCCCCTCAGGTACCGGAACGTTGAGCAGCAGCGTAAAGCCCGCCCATACCAGCAAGCCGAAGCCAATCGCAAATGCGATCGCCGTTCGCGCAAGACGCGGCAGGCCGCGGCTGTGATCGCCGAGGATGAGCGTGGAGCCAGCGATGAACCCCATCGTGGTGACGAGGAAGCCGAACACCGGGATAAGCACGGCGTAGCACAAAGAGGTCGCGCAGATGATGCCGATCTTGCACCACGCCACAGCCTCACCGCCTTCGGGTTCGGCGGCCTCACGGGAGCGGCGCCACAACCCCTTGCCGACGAAATACGCTCCGCCCGCGCCGATCAGCTTAGTCAGCACTTCGGGAAAGACACGGCTGACCCCTTCCATACCTTCGTACTGGACAAGGAAGGCGGCGGCGATGGCGAGGAAACCAATCCCCGCGAACAGATCCGTCTTCCAGCCGGGACGGGGGCCTTCAGGAAGCAGAGCGGCGTGCTTGCGGTTACGCAGCTTGAGCAGAAACGGCGTCAGCAACGACAAGAGCAGCGCGGCAATGAGCACCTTATTGATCGAGCCTTCGAACATGACGGACATCAGGCCACCGTCCACCGAACGGGACAAGTCCACGCTCTTTCCAAGGTTCTCCTCGATCATTGGCCCAAGGATGACGCCAAGGGCCATCGCGCCGGTGTCCATGCCCACCTTGCCGCCAAAGAACCCGACGAGCCCGAAGGCGAGCACTACCCATATGTCCACCAGGCTGTTGCTGATGGCGTAGGCCCCGATGAAGGCCAACACCACGATGCCGATGGCGACCAGCGTAAGCCGGATGCTCAGAAGGCGCGCCATACATTGGCACAGCACGAAGCCGACGGGGATCATCAGCAGGTTCACCGCGAACTGGGACATGATGAACGTATAGGCCAGATCGCCGGATGCGGTGAATATCTTGAATCCCGGCTGGATGCCGTGAGCCATGAGCGCCCCGAGGATGACCGCCGCCACCGCGCTGCCGGGGATACCGAGGGTCAGCATGGGGATGAGCGAGCCGCCGATGACCGCATTGTTCGCGCTTTCGGAGGCGGCGACCCCCTCAAGGCTCCCCTTGCCATAGCGGGAAGGGTCCTTGTCCCACCGCTTGGACTCGTTGTAGGAGATGATCGAAGCGATCTCGCCTCCCGCGCCGGGAAGCATCCCGATCCACGTCCCGAGCACGGAGGACCGGACGAGGATCGTCTTGCAATGGGCGGCAAGATACCGGAACACCTTGCCGAAGGCTCCCTTGTGCGGGTGGTACTCCGCAATGAAGCTCTTGTCCGTACCGATGAGGTACAGTACTTGCGAGAATGAGAACAGGCCGATCATGCAGGGTATCACGGACACGCCCTGCAAGAGGTCATAGGTCCCGAAGGTGAAGCGCGGCGCGCCGGTGTTGGGGTCGAGCCCGATGGTGGAAACCAAGATGCCCACCGCGCCGGAAACGATGCCTTTGCCCATGTTGTCCGGGGTCATCACCGCGATGGTGGAGAGCCCGAAGAGACACAGCCAAAAACTTTCCGGCCCGCCGAACTGGAGCGCGAACCGCGCCAGCGAGCCGCCAAGGCAGAGCAGGAACAGCGTGCCCACAATGCCCCCGAAGGCCGAGGACAGAAGCGACGTGTACAGCCCGAGATCCGCCCTCCCCTTCTGGCACAGCGGCCAGCCGTCGAACGTGGTCGCCACGGAGGAAGGCGTGCCCGGCGTGCAGATGAGAATGGCCGAGTTCGCGCCGCCATAGATGGCCCCAGCGTATATCGCGCCGAGCATGATCAGGCCGCTGGTCGGGTTCATGGCGAACGTGGCCGGGACCATGAGCGCCACCCCCATGGTGGCGGAGAGCCCCGGAAGCGCCCCAATGATGATCCCGCCTGTGAGGCCCGCGAGCATCAGGATGATGTTCAGCGGCTCGAACAGGTGGAGAGTGGCCGGCAAAATGAATTCTGTCATGCGAAACGTCCTTTCGAAGCGGTGCAGCGCTCCGCTCCCATAACGGGAGCGGAAACACTATTTCTTGAGCAATCCGGCTGCGGAAAGGGCCTCTTGAGCATGAGCCTGCTGCCCGGCGATGTAGGCCGCAAAAGCTTCGCCGTCCATGTATTCGGCGGGCTGCCCGGCCTTCTTCATATCGGCCAGATACTCAGGATCTTCGCAAATCTTCTTGAAGAGCACCCGCAAAGCGTCGAGCTCGGCGGGCTTGATGCCCTTGGGCGCGGCAAAACAGCGGCGGATGTCGGACACCATGTCGATGCCCGCTTCGCGCAGCGTCGGGACGTCGGGCAGGAAGCCATTGCGCTTTTCGGCGGCGACATTGAGCACCCGGAACTCGTCGATGGAACGCATCACATCGTTGATGTTTCCGAAAATCATGTCGATTTCCCCGCCGAGCAGCGCCGCGTTCTGGTCTGCGGCACCCTTGTAGAATACGCTGGTCAGCTTGGCGTCGGGATACTTTTTGCCGTAGTCGAGGAACATCAGGTGGTGGCCCGACAGAGGACCGACGAGGCCGACGCGGATCTTGCCGGGGTTTTTACGAGCTGCGGCGATGATTTCGCTGGTCGACTGGTAGGGGCTGTCCTTGCGGACGGCGATGCACTGGGGATCGTTGACGACCTGGCAAATGTACTTGAAGCTGTCAGGGGTGAACTGGGCGTTCTGCGCCAGCGGCTGGAGGATGATGTGGGGGACGTTCAAGCCGCCGATGGTGTAGCCGTCCGGGCGGGCCTTGGCTATTTCCGTAAACCCGATGATGCCTCCCGCACCGGGCTTGTACACGAACACCCACGGCTGCGGCGCATACTTATTCCAATACTTCTGCATAATCCGAGCCTGCACGTCGCTCGAACCGCCCGCAGTGAAGGCGATGATCATGTTAATAGGTTTCTCGGGATAGGCCGCCGCTGCGGGCATAGCCAGCAACCCCAGCAGACACAACGCCGTACGCAAACAGGACAACAGTTTCATAGAGGCTCTCCTTACTTGTCGGTGATACAACACTCCTGACGCTGTATGACAACGCGCCGTTCCCCGAGCGGGCCATCCTTGAAGCGGTATCAGTTTCAAGAACGCCATTCACGGGAAAACATGATTTCCCGTAGATTCGCGGGTGGTTCCTTCCGAATCCGGACGTTCCGCCTCCTTCAAGGCCGAGATGCTCCGGTTCGGCGCGTATTGTCCCTCTCACTGTGAATCTTTTGTAAGATGTCTTATATAAGATTGTCAAGTGAAAAAGAACACAGATTACCATTAAAATAGATAACTATTTGAAACTGAACATTCTTTTTCTATAAAAAGAAGCTGCTCAACCCCGTGGCATCCATTATCCTGGTGAATACCCTGAAGACATCGGCGCTTCAGCACACTCAGTTTCTTTTTTTCACAAGATAGAACGTCAAAACGGATTCACTTTGAAACGCCGTTAGAGCGGATTGTACCTCTCTCAAGGCCTCATCCTAAGAAAAACTTGAGCTGCCCCTGCGCACTCCAACACCCTGTCGGATATCCATCCGGCACAAACGGCATATTTCTTAGAAATAATTACAAAAAAATACTGCAGGAAACGGATATGCCCTTGTTACGGAGCTACGCGAAACCGCCTCCGGACAAGGAGGCCGGGCCCATCCCGCGCCGTTTCATACGCCACTCGGTTGAAACAAAAAAAGCCGTCCCTGCCTATTGGCATGGGACGGCCCGTATTTCACGAGGCGAAACGCAAAGTGCTTATAGCCCCCACTCCGAAGGCGCGACCCGGTGGAAGTCTTCGTTCTGGGCGGCGATGTCGAGGGGGAGGGATTCGAGATCGTCCAGCGCGGGGATGCTCTCTCGGCCGAAGAATTCGCGGAAGTCGGCTATCTTGATATAGCTCTTGCACGAGCGGCAGACATGAACCTGGTACCCCGGTTCGTTTTCCGTCGTGAAATAGTCCAGTTTCTTGGCATCTTCCTCAAGACAGAACGGGCATTGGATGCGCTTGGCCCGGAACGTCGTCCGGCAGTACGAACACGTATGCATCCGCTTTCCGCCCTTGTTGATGTCCCGGCCCTCGTTGCGCGACAGCTCAGGGCCGCTCAGATGCCCGATGAAAGCCGGGCTCCCGCATACCGGACAGTGCCCGTGCTGCCAAACGTCGTTCTGCGGATAGGCGGAGGAAAGCGCCTCGCCCGCGGCTTCGAGCCACGGCTCCATGCTGTTGTACACAAGGAACGGCAGCAAATTGGGCGCGTCGGGCGCTTCCTTGGCCCATGCCTCAAAGGGTTCGGCGTTTTCCAGCATGTAGGCGCGGAACAGTTCTTCGGGCCGGATGTCGCCCCGGATCAGCTTATCCCGGACAAGCTGCGCAGTCGTGCGGAGCTGCGGCAGGGATTCCGCCACTTCCAAGATAGCGCGGAAAAGCTTCTCGGCCCCCTCCGCATCGACGGGGAATTGCTCCCTGGCCAGCAGCGGCGCCCCCTGCCGATGCTCCATATCGCCGCAGACCAAAGCCGGATCGACGGAAACCGCCAACGAAGCCCTCACCTCACCTTGCAGGCGGCATACGTCCTTTACGAGTTCCAAAAGTTCCTGCGGAAACCACGTCTTATCCTCAAGTGCGGCGAACTTCTTCACCAATCTGTCGTTCTTCGACGCTTCCATCTATCCTCCCGTGCACGGGCGCTGGGCCGGCACCTCAAAAATGCATACTAAAAAGCGAGGCCCAAGAGAGGCACCCGCCGCGGATCAACTTCATCCATAACGGCCCAACGGTGTCAGCGCAAGGCGTTTTGGCACCCTCCTTTATCCAAGCGCCGGGATCGCCTCGTCAAAACTTCCCCGGATCGCCCAACCATGGGCCATATACAGGCACACGCGAAAAACTCTTTCTCACCCGCGTCTGAAAAAGCCCCCTTCCCTGCGGCGGAGGGCTCAATCCTTCCCTAATTGTTCAAGTGTTCCTTGAAGAAAAAGCCTTTTCACCCCAAAAGGAGTTGCGGGGCGATCCCATCGCCGATTCGGAATAAGAAGCCGCGCAGACGGCAAAAACCGATCCAGCCCGAAGGATACCGCCGCATGGAGGCTGCACATTTTCCTCTGCGCTTCCCCACGGGATACAAAGCGGGCCTCCCTGCTCTGCGCAGCCTCAGATCCGCAACCGTTCCGCCTTGCTCCTGCGGGTCAGCGTCGCCCCGTCCAGCTTGCTCATGGCGTCCATCAGAAGGACACGGTACGTCCCCGAACCTCCGTCCACGGACAGCAGTTTCTCATACGCCAGCTCCCCGCAAATCCCCATGGCCGACATGGCGCAGACGCAGGACGGCAAAAGCGCCTGCGGGTCGGCTCCCACGCAGCAGCCGATGACCCCCGCCGACATGCAGCCCGTCCCCGTGATGTTGGCCATCATGGGATGCCCGTTACGGATGGCCCATGCTTCATGGCTGTCCGCGACAATATCGATAGGACCGCTGATCACGATGGCCGCGCCAGTCTGGGTACTGACCTTCCGGGCAAGATCCGTATGCCAGCGCAGATTGCCTTCCGTACTCAGGGCGTCAAGGTTCGCGTCCACCCCCTTGGTTGTGCCGATCCCTTCCGCCAGATACGCGATTTCCGAAATATTGCCCTTAATGACGTCAAAACGGACTTCCCGGAGCAACATCGCTGCTGTTTCATTGCGAAAACGGGAAGCCCCCACGCCCACGGGATCGAATACCACGGGGCGGCCCAGCCTGTTGGCCTCCTTCCCTGCCGCCAGCATGGATTGTACCGTCCGCTCGCTGAGCGTGCCTATGTTCAGCACCAGCGCGGAGCAATGCCCGACGATCTGCTCCACTTCACGCAAATCATCGGCCATGATGGGCGAACCGCCCAAAGCCAGCGTCATGTTGGCACAATCATTGACTGTGACATAATTGGTAATAAAATGCACCAGCGGCCTTTTTTGCCGTACGGCGCTCAGTATATTTTCAAATGGGTTCATCCTTCAGCCTTCCTTTCCCCATCGGCGGGATGTTCTTCAAGCACACGACCCAGCCATATGGGGCCGTTTTCACCAGACCTCGGCAACCGGCTCCCGGACACCGGCCCGTACAGCGGAAACCCGCCGACCCATCAGAGCCTTTCCAGCGCCTTTCTTCCGGGCGGGAAACCTTGCCTTCAGACGCGAGGCATCCCATGATTTGGCCATCATGTCTATGCCATTCACTCCCCCCTACGCAACCGAGAAGGCCTGGGCTTTGCCTGTCCGCCATCCATGTTGCCCGGACCATTCCGGCCATACTCCTTGGGCGTTTCACTGTAGGGAACCCATTACATTTCGCCGAGACGCCTCTCCCCGCTTTACGGGAAGACCGCCTTTTTCTTCCCCTTATTTTCCGCTTTACAAAGGAATATTTCCACAAGCCCCTTTTTCTCCGAAACAGGATTGACACAAGGCCTATGCTGGACTAGCAGTAGGGTATCTGTAACCAGATCATGCAATGATTTAAACTATATATGCTTACATGAGCATATATCGGCATTCCTGCGGCGGAACCAACGTTTCCGCCCAATATCGGGAGGATCACCATGAGCGTATCACGCCGAGGCTTTCTGAAGTTCGGTCTTGGGGCCGCGCTGGCGGGCGCCGTTTCCGGGCTCGGATTCAACTTGCGCCCCGCTTTCGCGCAGGCCAAGGAATTCAAACTCAAGTGGACGAAACAGACCACATCCATCTGCTGTTACTGTGCCGTGGGCTGCGGGCTCATCGTCAGCACCAGCACATCTGACAACCCGCTCGGCAAGGGCCGCGCCATCAACGTCGAAGGCGATCCGGATCACCCGATCAACGAGGGCTCCCTCTGTCCCAAGGGCGCGTCCACGTGGCAGCTTACCGTCAACGATCAGCGCCCCAAGAAGCCACTTTACCGCGCCCCCCACGCCACCGAATGGAAAGAAGTGGAATGGGAATGGGCGATGGAAGAAATCGCCAAGCGCGTAAAGGAAAGCCGCGACAAGTCGTTCACGGAAAAGAACGACAAGGGCCAGCTCGTTAACCGCACCGAAGCCATGGCTTCGTTCGGTTCCGCCGCAATGGACAACGAGGAGTGCTGGGCCTATCAGTCCATCCTCCGCAGCCTCGGCCTGGTGTATATCGAACACCAGGCGCGTCTCTGACACAGCGCCACTGTTACGGCTCTGGCAGAGTCGTTCGGACGCGGTGCAATGACGAATCACTGGAACGATTTGGCAAACAGTGATTGTATCCTCATCATGGGCAGCAACCCTGCCGAAAACCATCCCATTTCCTTCAAATGGGTGCTCAAGGCTCAGGATAAGGGCGCGAAGGTCGTCAGCGTCGACCCGCGCTTCACCCACTCTTCGAGCAAGGCCGACTTCTATGTCCAGCTTCGCGTGGGCACGGACATCGCCTTCCTCGGCGGGATGATCAACTATATCCTGAACAACGACAAATACTTCAAGCAGTACGTCATCGACAGCACCAACGGCCCCACGGTCGTCGGCGAGCGTTTCGGGTTCAGCGACGGCCTCTTCTCCGGCTTCAACGCCGACAAGAAGAGCTACGATAAGAAAACGTGGGCGTTCGAAATGGACGCCACCGGCGTTCCCGTGCGCGACGAGACGCTCACGCATCCCCGTTGCGTCTTGCAGCTTCTCAAGAAGCACTACGACCGCTACACGCTCGACAAGGTGTCCGAGACCACCGGAACGCCCAAGGAAGACCTCCTGCGCGTCTATGAAACCTTCGCGTCCACCGGTGCGCCCGACAAGGCCGGGACCATCATGTACGCTATGGGCTGGACCCAGAAAAGCGTGGGTGTGCAGAACATCCGCGCCATGTCCATCATCCAGCTCCTGCTCGGCAACATCGGCGTGGCGGGCGGCGGCGTCAACGCGCTGCGCGGCGAATCCAACGTGCAGGGTTCCACCGACCAAGCGCTCCTTGCGGACATCTGGCCCGGCTACCTGCCCGTGCCCACTTCCACGCTGACGACCCTCGCGGATTACAACGCCACCACGCCCAAGACCAACGATCCCAAGAGCGTGAACTGGTGGGGCAACCGGCCCAAGTACACGGCGAGCTTCCTCATGTCGCTCTATCCCGGCGTGACGCCCGATGTGGCCTACAGCTACGTCCCGCGCCTCGACGCCGACAAGAAGCGGACCGACTACATGTGGATGTCCATCTTTGACCGCATGGTCGAAGGCAAGCTCGACGGCCTGTTCGCCTGGGGCATGAACCCCGCCTGCTCCGGCCCGAACGCCAACAAAAGCCGCAGGGCTATGGAAAAGCTCAAGTGGCTGGTGAACGTCAACCTGTTCGACAACGAAACCGGTTCGTTCTGGCGCGGCCCCGGCAAGGACCCGACCCAGATCGCCACGGAAGTCTTCTTCCTGCCCTGCTGCACGTCCATTGAAAAGGAAGGCTCCATAGCCAACTCAGGCCGCTGGATGCAGTGGCGCTATGCCGGCCCCGACCGTTACGGCGAAACCAAGCCCGACGGCGACATCATGGTCGAAATGATGCTCGCCATCCGCAAGCTCTATAAGGAGCAAGGCGGCGTCTTCCCCGAACCGATCCTTGGCCTCGGCATCGACAAGTGGATGGAAGGGCACGAGTTCTCGCCCGCCAACACCGCCAAGGTCATGAACGGCTACTTCCTGCGCGACGTGACCATCGGCGGCAAGCTGTACAAGGCCGGGCATCAGGTCCCCGCCTTCGCCATGCTGCAGGCCGACGGCTCCACCGCCAGCGGCAACTGGCTGCACGCGGGCTCGTGGACGGACGAGGGCAATATGATGGCCCGCCGCGACAAAACGCAGACGCCTGAGCAGGAAAAGATCGGCCTGTTCCCGAACTGGTCCTACGCATGGCCCATGAACCGCCGCATCATCTACAACCGCGCCTCCGTGGACAAGCAGGGCCGCCCGTGGAACCCGGACAAGCCGGTCATCCAGTGGCGCGACGGCAAGTGGGTCGGCGACGTGGTGGACGGCGGCGGCGACCCCGGCACCAAATACCCCTTCATCATGCAGAAGGACGGCCAGGGCGCGCTCTTCGGGCCAGGCCGCGAAGACGGGCCGCTCCCCGAGTTCTACGAACCGATGGAATCGCCCTTCGAGAAGCACGCCTTCTCCGCGCAGCGCAGCAACCCCGTGGCGTTCAAGGCCATCGGCGAAGTGCTGGCCGTGGCGGACGAGCGTTTCCCGTTCATCGGCACGACCTACCGCGTCACCGAGCACTGGCAGACGGGCCTCATGACCCGCCGCTGCTCGTGGCTGGTGGAAGCCGAGCCGCAGGTCTTCGCGGAGCTTGATCCGGAGCTTGCCAAGGAACGCGGCATCGGCAACGGCGACGTGGTGCGCGTCAGCAGCGCCCGCGGCAACCTGCTTGCCAAGGCCATCGTGACCAACCGCTTCCAGCCCATGAACGCCAACGGCAAAACCGTGCACATGATCGGCCTTCCCTGGCACTTCGGCTGGCTGGTGCCCAAGCGCGGCGGCGACAGCGCAAACCTTCTCACCGCCGCCGTGGGCGACCCCAACTCCGCCATACCGGAATCCAAGGCCTTCATGGTCAACATCGAAAAGATGCCTGATCAGGATTTGCCGGAGTAGTTATTGAGATGGGTTACGAGACCGGGGGGGGGGGGTTTTTTTTCCCCTTTTCTCTTTTTTTTTTTTTTTTTTTTTTTTT
>ERZ836441.529-NODE-529-length-44177-cov-16.438466_pt1 | contig 44177 bp, 36 predicted proteins | sample MGYA00519686_ERZ836441 | MGnify/ENA primary metagenome ERZ836441 (study PRJEB31850, sample SAMEA3708800) | human gut metagenome | biome: human gut; feature: human-associated habitat; material: faeces | place: China | collected 2014 ...
ACCACACCTCAGCAATAAACCAGCTCAGAAAGGACAACTTCCTCCGCACGGCTGCGGATGCTGTTCATCCGTCCCACCCATTCCATTTGATTTTCGGCCTTCAGCCGCTCAGTGACACCCTCAGCGTCCTTCATCTGCGCAACCAGCCGATCAAACATCTCCTGCGCCGTGTCGCCGATTTCCTTGAGATGCTCGTCCAGCTTGCCGGTCAGCAGCATTCCCGTGTAAATTCCGTCCCAGTGCTCGCGCAGATACCGCCTGCGCTTTTCTGCGAATCTGTTGTACATGCGTTTTCCTCCTTCACGCTCGCCGTGTGGGTTTCTATCATCATCCACATGATAGCGCAACCCGAAGGAAAAGCCCAATGTGCGAAAAACAGATTTGCAGATTTGACGGTAAGGCAACAGAAACAGCCATCCCCGAAATCGATCGGAAATGGCTGTCGTCTATGATGTGGCATTGTCTTAACAAGCAACGAATCTGTCCGTACAGATTCACTTGTCAGGGGATTCCCTGAGACCCTATTGGCAATTCAATTAGTCAAAATCAACTTGACAGTATAGAAAATCAAGAATAATCATTTTAACCGAAACACCGCCAGAATCATTCAAAGACACATTGTATGAATATCTTTGTTCTTGAACAGTAATCCAGTCTGATAAAGCAAACACCTCACCATTATCAACATTTTGTATTATACATGCACTACCCGAAAAACGGGAGGATATTTCCGGAATGACACCCAATAATTTAGGGCGCTCAAATTCAGCCTTATGTTCCTCACTTATCTTGGGATCAAATTCAAACCACAAATTTGTCGCTCCATCAAAATTCAAATCGTCATATTCGTAACCGGCATGTCCAATAGCTAACTTTGTGATGATTCTTTTAAATCGATTGATATCAAAAGACGGATATATGTAGCTGCCCTTGCTGGAAATTTGAGATTCAATTAACCGGTGTAGCGATTCTTTTTTTGACAATATGTCGTTCACATGCTTGCTAATCGAATAGTTTTCATAAACAATGCTTTTTAGGATTTCTAAGAAGCAAACGAAATATTCCTCATCGGCTGAAAAGCCATTATTACATTCAAAGCAAGCTGGAATTGTCGGAAGATTCTCAGGGAACGGCTCAATCAGCAAGGACTTTGATGGAACATGCTCGCGTGTTTCGGCAGGCTTTCCACAATATATGCATCCGCTTGGCCTGCTTTTTTCCCAATTTGTGTAATAACCCGCTCCGTCAGAATGATTTCGTCGCTTTTTTTGAATCATGTTTCTCTCCTCGCAAACATAAGGGAATCATTATTATGCACTATGTATATATGTTTTCCTTGCTAAAGCGTATTAGCAAGGATTTGATTGTGTGGCAAAAGTATTATTATATTTCCGGAACAAGATTATTGATGTTTCTATGATTAAACAATTCATATGTCTTGAACATCTCATACTCCTCTCAAAAATCAATTTTTTGGATATGATACGATTGTGGTTCAATAAGCCACAGGCTACTTTCTGTTATTTGCTGTGCGGGATTATTAATAATTTCCGGTTCGTAATTATCGCTGCAGATTTTCGTTAAATCAATCAAATATAGATAATAGTCTGTTGCCAGAAGTTTAGCAACTTCATATTCATTCTTTGACCAAAAGAATCCCGCTTCAGATATCGCTTTGACTTCAATAAAACGATTAGTTTTCATTGAATCAGGGGTATTAACTGACACAATATCATATCCTGCTGATACATCAATATCAGATATGCGTTTTACTTTTTTTCCGCCTTCAGGGCCAAGTCTTTGACGCTCATATTCTAAAACAAATAACTCGGCTTTTTCTCCGGCCAGTTCATTGTTTTCAAGTCTTTTCTTGAGCTGTTCAAGCGACATGGCTTTTCTTTTTTTGACGCAATGAGAGGCTACAAGCGTTTCATATTCTGGTGAAACATAAAAATGAGAACCTGCGATGCTTCTATTTACGCGCAAAAATCCCTGACTCAAAAGCACATTCCTAACCGAAGATAATTTTAACGGGAAGCATTCATTCTTGAAACCATATTGAGACTGGACAGAATCATAAAAAAACATGTCGGCTCTAAGAATATCCGAATCAAATAATAGATTAACTGCGCTTTTTATTAGATAATCATTTATTTGACGACCATGCTTAATATGCTCTTTTAAATCATCTGCTAACAACAAAGTATTATCTAAGATGATTATCCATCCGAATGCAGCGCAATATGTCATCAGATCATCGCATGAGAGGTGGTGCTTACCGGGAGCATGGCTACACAAAACCATTGCGTCGTTTCGAGTAATAGGGGAAGTTCCTACGACATTGCATAAGAAGTATGTAATTTCCTCTCGGCCACTTTGAATATTAAGCCTTTTTAGTTCTTCTAACATAATCTTTAATCAACGCCTTTATATCTTCATTGCCCAAATCATCTGAAACATTGTTGAAAAGGGGAATAGGCATGCTTTCCATTATTTCCGTCATGCGATGTTCTTTTTCTGCCAGCCGGATATCTATTGTTTCATCGATACTATCTTCTGAGAGAATATAATAGTAATTCGTTTTTGTTCCTGCTTTCAATCCATATCGGTGAATTCGATCTTTTGATTGTACAAAATGGGCCGCGTTAAAAGATCGTTCTAAATAAATAGCGTTATGGCAAGCTTTGTGTAATGATATGGATTCCGCAACAGCAAATGGGTTGGCAATTATTACCTTGAAAGGGCAGTCTTCACTTTGAAATGCCCTAACTATTTTTTCTCTTGTTAGAATTTGCTCTTCACTATCATCATTAGCGCCTTCTTTTTCCACAGGGATTGCTCCATATAGTTCTTGGCATCGTATCCCTTTCGATTCCAAATATTCTTTTATACCATGGATTGTATGAATAAAAGTTGCCCAAATTACAACTTTTCCGCCGTCTTTAGTGATCTGGTTTACAAGCCTTTCGACAGCCAGATATTTTGACGGTGTTTCGATTGCCTCATACTCCATAATGGATTTTAGTACATCGGCGTCATCGATGGCCTGATACGCTTCTGCGGGACATTCGTCATCTTCCATAAACTCGAACAAGGGAGTCCTAAGCATGGCTGGATCAGATGCAGCTTGCATTAATCGAATCATTCTTGCTTGCGCTAATGCCGCCTTAAATTTAGAAGACAAGTCTGGCTCACCTTCGCCCATCATAGCATCCATGTACTTTTTTTCGATGAAGTCATAGATTCGTCTCTGATATTCTCCCATGGGCACAACAATCGGAGGATTGACTGTGGCTGGGGGAATATTCAAATCACTTTTTCGAATGCGAATGAAATATGGAGAAATATTGTTAATTAATCGTTCAACACGCGCCTGATCTCCCACTGCAGTAATATCACGCAATTGGTTTACCTCAAACCCAATAACATTTTTGGAGGGCCAAATGAATTTGAACATATTATAAATGTCTTCATATCCATTCGGTGCAGGTGTACCAGTAAGAACAACTCGCGCACTACTATATTTCGCAAGTTCAAGCACTGCTTGCGCAATAACACCGCCGGATGAGTTTTTGGCTTTATGCGCCTCATCCAGCACCACCATAACTTTGTTGTTTCGCAGGAAAAAGCCGAGCTCCTTTTGCAAAGAGAGCAACGAGGCATACGAAATCAATGTCAAGTCAGAAGTATGGCTCGAAATCAAATAATCCTGCTTATCTGTTTTGCTAATTCCGCTAATCAAACGCTTTACACTTGGCTTTCGGCCAAAACATTCTTCGTACTCAAGTTCCCACGGGCCAAAGGAACTCAACGGGCCAACAATCAGCAATTTATCTATGTGTTTTGCGTTATCAGCAGCCAGACTATGTAGGTACGCATAAGCTCCATATACTATACTGGTTTTTCCTGCACCAGGGACGGAGAAATTGCATGCATTTTGAGAAAAAGCCATATGATATGCCGAAAGTAACTGCAAAGGATACAAAGATCTTGCGGGAAGATTACGAGCAACAGAGTTGGTGAATTCTTCAAATTCGTCTTTGTCACACTCATTATTTCGAATGTGAAGAGCTTTTTGGGAAAACTCATCAAACTTTCGCTCTTCCTCGTAGAAATCAAGTAATACCTGTTCGGAACTTTCTGTTTTTTTCTCTGAAAACCCATATTTGCTCAACATTGAACGTATAGAAGATAAGACTACGATTGGTTCTTCTTCTATTACAGGAATAACAATTCGATTGTCTTCCTCACGGGGAGAAAGATAGTCTCTAACATATCTCCAAGCAAATCGGTTTCTTTTTATCGCAGCTACATCCCCGCACAAGTATATTTCTTTTTTTGCAGAGCTATAGTCAATAGAAATGGTTGCCATATCCAATCATCTCCGCTCCAGTATCTTCTTCATTTCATAAGTTAACTTGTTTATTTCTCTTACCATCTCTTCAATATGAGGATCATTCACAAAGCTATCTTGTTCGCAATCAACTGCTTGAAGTGCGCTTAACGCACGTTCAATCAATTCACCCGGCTTATTTGATGCACGTTTATCGCCGAGTTTTTGCGAAAAACGTTTCAGATTTCCAGTCAACTGACCAATGGCGCTATCTGTCCAATCTTTATCTCGTTTTCTCAGCAAAGTACTGAGATCCTCAGCCGGATAATTTTTTCTGAGTTCTTCAACAGTCTGCGCATCGACAGGAGTATTCTCTTGATGTTGCTGCAAGAAAGAGTCCCACAAATTCTTGTAGAAAAAGATACTTCCATCTTTTCCTGTCTTTGCAATGTCTCTGAACTCTTTTCCTTCATAACGTGCACGTATGTAGTCGAAACAGACCAGTTTCAAATCGGAAATATCGGAGTCCGTGTATGTCCAGTCTGCGCTTCTGACATTAGCACCTCTCTTTTTATAAGAGTCTAAATAATTTTCGAGATCGACGAAAGGACCTTCTGTTTTTTCCAAACGAGTATATATGCCTTCATAATCATATTCTTTTAAGTAATCCTCCATCAAGTCGAGTATGCTTAACCATTCTTTGACCTGTGAAGGCTTTTCACTCATAAATCCAGCAATATCTTCTTCGGAAAAGCCAAGACGCTTTAACTCTTTGCATTTCAAATACTTTTCGATGGGATTGTAATCGAGCTTATCATCCTCACCCATCTGATAAATTGTCTCAAGCTGCTGAATGTCTTTTTCTTCAGCATCATCAGGAAGAATGATTGCTAAAAAGTATTTGCATTTTTCGACTTCCTCATAAGAGTATCCAAGCTCGTCTCTTTTATGGAACAGTCTATTCAGCAACATGGCTCTGCGGTTTCCGTCGACAATGGTGCCGTCAGAAGTAACAATACCGTACCGTTGCTGTCCATTTTTCAAAAGGCTATCCATGGTAGTTTTGTTTCTGTCGATTTTGGACTCGTACAAGAACTTCTCAATTATTGCTTTGTCATCATTCAATTCGGCATTTAACACGCCATTTTGCTTTTCGTAAGATAATACATCTGACCCTATTCTCCCGTTATACTTGTTATAAACCAAATAATCGAGAGGAATACGATAGACAATCTCTGTACGGGTAGTCCCTTTATAGCGCAGAGGAATACCTGTCATGGCAATGTTGAGTTGATTTCCCTTCAGTTCGTCAAGTTTCGCTTTTCTGGTAATAGCGTCCATTTTACTTTCCTCCCATTTCGTGAGTGATTTGATTAAGGATAATGTAACCAGTTGCAATTGCCAAAGGTAAAGTCTGCGGATCTTCTTGCAAATATACCTGATTCTGGAATTGCTGCTCAGGAATGGTCCTCACTAAAAAGGCTTTTACCTCTTCCAATAATTCATATGGCCCTATAACATTGGATTTCTTGCGACATTTTGTAGTCATGCAGTACCTGGCCTGAAAATCATTATATGATGAAAGGTTATCGCATTTTTGACGAATAAACTCTTTAACAAAGGGCCTAAGATTTTCGTCAATTTGACTTAATGTTAATTGTGGTGTATATACCTTTGCCTTATCTTTACCCTGACTATAATGAATTTCCGCATCCCATTTAAAAGCTGGACTGTGTTCCTCATCTCCGAAATTGGAGTGATAATTTGTCAGTTCAACACGATACTTGGATTGTATTAAATAGGGAATATGATATTTGAATTTTGCAGTACTGCGGCGCTCTTTTTCCTGTTTCTGCGGAAAAATGTTTCCATTTAGATTCACAAATGCGATATTATCGTCATGATGAATCAGTGGATACTGTGCAGGAAGACGCTCTCCTTCTTTTAGCATGATGGCCTTTGCAATTGCATATGACATTTTTGGCGGGACTGCATTGCCAACTAAAGTATGCTTAATTGATTTTGTTTTTCCATAAAACCAATAATCAATGGGGAAGCTCATCATTGTTGCTGCTTCTCTTACTGTCGGAAGGCGATATTTCCCTTTCTTATACCCCAGAATCATTGCCTCCCTGGAACTTGCAGTCATTGTTGCCATTACTGTTCTTGCAGGTTTGCTTAAATTCTCCGGAAAGGACATTTTCCCCATATAGCCCTTATCTCTTTTTAGCCTTTCAGCGGTTTTCCATTCAAACGGTGCAAGTTCATAAATATATTGGTGATCAGTTACTTGATTTTTGGGAAGAACCAGCGTTGGATAATTTAAGTCAGTTACTTCATTTGGAGTCTGACTTAACGGATCTCCTAATGAAGCGAGTACATCCGCAAGGGTTTTAACATTATCATCGGTATTAGTTTGCTGAAGAGGAGGAAACTCACCGCATAGGTAACGCTCTCGGTTAGTAGGTGCGCCATAATATTTGGCATTATATTTGCCAGAATTGCCTTCATGAGGTTTAAGGACAAAAGAACCTTCTAATCCCAAATCTGCAGCAGTATATTCGCTCTTTATATATTCTTTTACGCTTGGCACATTCTCAAGAACCCAATATTTCAAGATGGAATTCTTCTTGTATTTTTTACGAGCGATAATCTTCAAATAAGCTTCAATAAGCTGAATACCTATTGATTTATCTGCGTTTCCAGATTTGTTGGAATGTGAAAAGGATTGGCACGGAGGAGAGCCAATAATAACCTCAGAATCTGGAACTAATGCTTCAAATTCATCATCTGGTAAGTTGGAAATCCGAATTACATCGTCTAATATAGCGTTTACTCCCGGTTTATTTCCCTTATAAGTGGTGATTGCCGGCTCCCATTTATCCACTGCAAAAACTATATTAAATCCTGCCTGACGGAAGCCTTCGGAAAAACCACCGCCACCGCAGAAAAAGTCAGCTACTCTCATATGTTTTACCTCTTTTTTAGTATCATGATAACGCCATTATGTTTTATCATCGTTGTTGTCCCATAAAACGGACTCATCTATCATCCGGAACAAAATCCATAATATCGTTTGGTTCCACCTCAAGTGCAGCACAGATTGCGCCAATCACATCGGTGGTGATATCCTTATCGTTTGCCAGCTTGTACATCTGATAATGAGTAATGCCGGCTGCTTCTTCCAAATCTTTCTTTTTCATATTCCGATCAACAAGAATATGCCACAGCTTCTTATAACTTACAGCCATTTTGAATCTCCTTTACGGGCTATTTGGCGCTGGATACAACAATACAAATGTAGCATATCACGATTCGGTCGAAAAATCAAGAATATGATAAAAATTTCAAACTTTCGATAAGCACAAAAATGTTATGCCTGATTTACCGAATGAGTATATTGCCATTATCGGCGAAATTCGAATATTTTTCGATCATCAAATCTTGATATTTTGCCGATAATGTGCTATACTATCCTCGTGCAGAAAGTGAGGAATCTCTATGAAATATATTTCTGTCGCGGAAACGGCGAAAAGGTGGGGCGTTTCCGAACGCAGCGTGCGAGGGTACTGCGCCGAAGGAAAAATCGACGGTGCATTTCTGACCGGAAAGACATGGAACATACCCGAAACCGCGGAGAAGCCCGACCGCATTAACAAGAAAACCGATACACCAAAGACCCTTCTTGAGGTGCTGAAGGCCGAGAAAGCGGCGAAGCTGCACGGCGGCATTTATCATAAAATCCAAATCGATCTGACCTATAACTCCAACCACATTGAGGGCAGTCGCCTTACCCACGATCAGACGCGCTATATCTTTGAGACGAACACCATCGGCGCATCGGACGGGACGGTCAAAGTTGACGATGTGGTCGAGACCGCCAACCATTTCAAGTGCATTGATATGGTGATCGACAATGCCAATTATGCTCCGAGCGAGGCGTTCATCAAGCAGCTGCACGCCGTTCTGAAAAACGGAACTTCCGATTCCCGCCTCGATTGGTTTGCCGTCGGGAATTACAAGAAACTGCCCAACGAGGTCGGCGGCATGGACACAACTGCGCCCGAGAATATCGGTGCTGAGATGAAGAAGCTGCTTGCCGAGTACAACGCCATTGAGGGCAAAACCTTTGACGATTTGCTTGACTTTCACTACCGCTTTGAGCGCATCCATCCGTTCCAGGACGGCAACGGCAGAGTCGGGCGCCTGCTCCTTTTCAAAGAATGTCTGCGGAACAACATCGTGCCGTTTATCATTGAGGACGACATCAAGATGTTCTACTACCGCGGCTTGAAGGAATGGAAGAACGAGCGCGGCTATCTGCGTGATACTTGTCTAGCTGCACAGGACAGATTTAAGAAGTATTTGGACTATTTCCGAGTCCCGTATGACAAATAAGAAAATCCGCCCCTGTGCGATACAGAGGCGGATTGCTTTTTCGTAATAAACCCGTGCGTCTATGCCGTAAAAATGTAGGATTTTCAATGTGTTTTCGGGTGTTGCTCTCACTTCCGCCATACACTCTATGACCAAATCGAGTGTTCATAACCAACCTGAGAGTTGGATGAGGACACTCGATTTCTTTTTGCCTACATTTGTGTCTCTTTGATCAGCGGATACAGCACATCCCTCCAACCCGCACACGATCCCGCAGCCCCTGCATTTTCCAGAAACCCCCAACAGCGGCGGCTACATATTTTTGCCGCCATTGCAGAAAATAGGCATACCGCCGATGAAGAAGGGCAAGCACACCCACCATCGCCGGTAACAAAACTCAACAGCTGGAGGATGTATATAGATGAAAGCAACTGGGATCGTGCGGCGCATCGATGACCTGGGCCGGGTCGTGATCCCCAAGGAGATCCGCCGCACCATGCGTATCCGTGAGGGCGACCCGTTGGAGATCTACACCACACGGGACGGGGAAGTCATTTTCAAGAAGTACTCCCTCATCGGCGGGCTGGAGGACTTCGCCGCCCAATTCTGCGACACCCTGTCCCGCAACACGGATTTCACCGCCGCTGTTACCGACCGGGACGGCATCGTGGCCGTAGCCGGGGCCGGGAAGCGGGAGCTGCTGGGCAAGAACCTTTCTCCGCAGCTGGAGCAGATCATGGAGCAGCGCAGCATCTATCAGTACCGCTCCGGGCAGGAGCGGCTGCCGGTCTCCGAGAGCACCGGGCAGTATGCGGCGGCGGTGGCCGCCCCCATTCTGTGCGGCGGCGACGTGTTGGGGCTGGTACTCTTTGTCTCAGCGGAGGATCGTCTCCCCGGCGAGGGGGAGTACAAGCTGGCTCAAGCCGTGGCGGGTTTTCTGGGCAAGCACATGGAGACCTGACCGCAAAGGGAGCCGGGAGAGCGATGCTCTCCCAGCTCTCTTTGCCCGTTTATCCCAGCAGCCCGAAGGCTCCATGGATCAGCATACAGACCGCCATCCCCACCGCCGTCGGCAGCACCATGGCCAGCAGCGTCCACCGGCGGCTGCCGGTCTCCCGGCGGATGGTGAGGCAGGTGGTGCCGCAGGGGAAGTGCAGCAGGCACAGGGCCATCATACACAGGGCCGCCTCCGTGGTCCAGCCGCTGTGCAGCAAAATGGCCCGCAGCGCTTCCAGCCCGCTGCACTCCGTCAGCGTCCCGGTGTGCAGATAGCCCATCAGGAGAATGGGCAGCACGATCTCATTGGCGGGAAAGCCCAGCAGAAAGGCCAGCAGCACCATGCCGTCCAGTCCCATGAGCCGTCCCAGCGGGGACAGTACCCCGGCGGCCCGCTCCAGCAGAGAGACGCCCCCGGCGTCCATGTTCCCCATCCCCCAGATCAGCAGCCCCGCCGGGGCCGTCACCGTCAGCGCCCGTCCCAGCACAAACACCGTTCGATCCAGCAGGGAGCACACCAGCACCCGCCCCACCTGGGGCAGGCGATAAGGCGGCAGCTCCAGCGAAAAAAAGGAGGGCTGTCCTCGCAGCACCGTGGCGCTCAGCAGCTTGGACATGGCCAGCGTCATGGCCACGCAGAACACGATGACCCCTAAAAACACCGCCGCTGCCAGTGCCGACCGCCCCGGCCCGGCGGCATCCCCCAGAAAGAACAGGCCGATCAGGGCGATCAGCGTAGGGAAGCGGCCGTTGCAGGGGACGAAGCAGTTGGTGAGGATGGCCACCAGCCGCTCTCTGGGGCTGGCAATGATGCGGCAGCCGGTGACGCCGCAGGCGTTGCAGCCGAAGCCCATGGCCATGGTGAGGCTCTGCCGCCCGCAGGCGCCCGCCGCCCGGAAGCACCGATCCATGCAGAAGGCCACTCTGGGCAGATACCCGGCGTCCTCCAGCAGCGTGAACAGGGGAAAGAAGATGGCCATGGGAGGCAGCATCACCGCCACCACCCACGCCACCGTCCGGTAGATGCCGTCCACCACAGCCCCCTGCACCCACCACGGCGCTCCTGCCAGCAGACCCCGCAGTGGTTCCTCCAGCGCCGTCAGCCACCGGCTCAGCAGCCGGGAGGGGGCATTGGCCCCCTGTATGGTCAGGTAGAACACCAGCCCCAGCAGCAAAAGCATCACCGGAAAGCCTGTAAGCCGGGAGGTCAGCAGCCGATCCAGCCGCCGGTCCGGGGCGTGGGGGTCTGGCCCGGCGCACCGGACGCACTGCCGCCCGATCTCCTCCGCCAGCGCCACCACCGACGCCGTCAGGCTGTCCCGCAGGGCCTGCCCGGAGAGTGCTCCCAGCCGCTGCTGCGCCCGCTGCCACAGGGACTGTTCCCCCTCTGTGGGCGGGCTTCCCCACAGCAGCGCCACGGCACGGCGGCGGGACATTCCCGTCTCCAGCAGTCCCAGCGCCGCCTCCACCGGCGGGGCGTAGGTCAGCTTCCAGCCGTCCTCCCATGGCTCCCGGCGGCACACCTCCGCCGCCTGATGCCGCAGCTCCGCCAAGCCCTTCCCGCTGCGGGCGGCGGTGGCTACCACCGGCACATCCAGCAGCTGCCCCAGGCGCTCTGTTTGGGGTGTGATGCCCCGGCGGGCCGCCTCGTCCATGAGATTCACGCACAGCACCAGCCGCTGGGTCTGCTGGCGGAGCTGCAGGGCCAAGATCAGCCCCCGCCGCAGGCAGGAGGCGTCCACTACCACAATGACGGCATCCGCCTGCCCGCTCTGCAAAAACGCCCCGGCCACTTCCTCCTCCGGCGAATCCGCCGCCAGAGAATAGGTCCCCGGCAGATCCACCAGTCGGAACCGCTGTCCCGCCTGCGAAAAATAACCCTCCGCCCGCTCCACGGTCTTGCCGGGCCAGTTGCCCGTGTGCTGGCGCAGCCCTGTCAGGCGGTTGAACACGGTGCTTTTTCCCACATTGGGGTTTCCCGCCAGCGCCACGGTATATGTATGCTCCACCACGCCTCCCCCTTCCCTGCGGATAGACCATTGTATGCCTGTCACCTCCGCCGGGTGCGGGGAGGGTGCGGAAGGGCCTCCAAGAGCGCACAAAAGCCCGCCAGCGGCGGGCTTTTGCGATGACGGAGAGGATGCCGGGGCAGGCAATGCCCTCCCGACGCCAAAGGCGGCAGCCCTATGGGCTGCCGCCTGAGTCTGTCGAGAAAAGTGAGAACCTCTCGTCAACGGGGAGGAAGGGTGTGTGCGGGAAACCCGGGAAGGGTGTCCTGCACGATGATGATCCCCATTTTTCAGAACTTTTTTGAAGTTCTGAAAAATGCCTCAGCGTGTCGAAAAGACTTTTTCGATACGCTGAGGCGGCAGCCCTATGGGCTGCCGCCTTCTTACTCTGTAAGGAAACGGAATCACTCGGCCTTTTCCACGGCCTCGGTGCGGTAGATGAAGCGCACAGCGCCGTCCATGCCGTCCGTCAGACCGGAGAAGCTGCGGTAGTTGCGGGAGACCTCCACCGTGGCGGTCAGGCGCTCCGCCAGACCCTCCACGTTGTCGCCCAGCACGCTGACCAGCTTCTCCACGCCCTCCTCGTTGAACTGCTTCAATCCATCGGAGAGCTGCATGGCGCCGTCCCGCAGCTGCTTCACGCCGTCCAGCAGGGCGGGCATATTGCTCTGGAGCCGCTGAGCACCGGCGGCAGCCTGATCCACACCGGCGGTGTAGCTATTCAGGCCCATGTAGAACACGTTGTACTGATCCAGCTGCTGCTTCAGGCTGCGGATCTGCACGGCACCGGCGGAGGCTTGCTCCGTAGCGGCCATGATCTTCTGCTGCACCTCGTCGGAGGCCATGGTCTCCTCGATCTTCAGCTGTACCTGCTGCTCCGTGGCGGCGTCGATCTTCTGCTGGACCTCCTCCGTCCCCATAAGGGCCGTCACATTCTCGGAGATGGTCTGCTGCATAGCCGGAGTCTGCATCTGCAGCTCCACGGCGGCATCCACTTGCGCCTTCAGCTCAGGACTCTGCTGATACTGCTCCATGGTGTAGCCCATGGCGTTGAGCACCTGACCCAGCACCTGCTGGCGCACCTGCTCCGTCACCTGAGCCGTTACCTGCTGCTGCACGGCCTCGGTCACAGCGGCACGGATCTGATCCCGTGCGGCCTCCACGGCGGCAGTCACCTGCTCACGGGCGGCCTGCTCAGCCAGCGTACCGGCCTCGTCCAGCTGGGCCAGCACGCCGCCCAGCACGGTGGTGTAGTTGTCAATGGTCAGAGAGGGGATGGTGATGCCCGCCTGCGCCAGCTGGGGCTGCAGCTGCTCATCGGCCATAGCCAGCAGGGAGGTAAAGACCTGCTTGGCCCCGGCGTTCAGGGCGCTGCTGTTGGAGCTGAGCTGATCCAGACCGTCCGTCAGCTGATCCACGCCGTCAGACAGCTGTCCGCAGCTGTCCAGCAGCGTGCAGAGTCCGTCATACAGCTGGGAGGAACCGTCCATCAGCTGATCCATGGCATCCGTGAGCTTGCCCAAGGAATCGGACAGGCTCCCCAGATCGCCGGAGGTAAGGTCGTCGGCATCCACCTCATTGAGGAGGCTGTTGGAGACGACGGTGAGGGTGGTTTCCAGCGTAAAGTCCGTCACATCGGCACTGATCTCCACATAGTCGGGCAGCTCCAGCTGCTCCTTGCTGATGCCCAGATCCTCCTGCAGGCCGGGGAAGGCCATCCCCATGACGGCGATGCGGTCGCCGTCGTTGATGAGCTTACCGTTGGAGACGGTGACATTAGAGAAGTGGGAGGTATCCAGCAGGGCACCGGTAAGGGCCACGAAGGGGACATACACCTTCTGGCTGACGCCGTTGACGGTACGCACCTCATACTGGTTGTTTTCATACTCGAAGCGGATGGTCACCTTGCCGCTCTTGCCCGCCAGCTCGCTGGGGGTGACGGTCTTGCCGTCCAAGGTATAGTGGATGCTCATGCTCACCGGCAGCTCCTTCTGGATGGTGCCGGTCCAGCAGTCGTCCTTCACCTGCTGGGCATCGTTCAGGCTCTCGATAGCCTTCTGGGCCTCGGCGGGCAGAGCGTTCTTGATCCAGTCGCTGACCAGGATCTTCTGGGTGCTGCCGTCGGCAGCGGTCATGACGTAAACCGTCTCGTCCTTGACGGCCTCCGTGTCGGAGGCGGAGGCGGCCGTCACCACGGCGGACGGGGCCCCGGTATCATTGGCGTCCTTGCCCACGGCGTAGGTGGTGACGCCGGCGGCGCCTACGGCCACCGCCATGGCTAAGATCACAGCCAGAAATTTATTCTTTTTCATTTTACAACCTCCTGTTTACCAATGAGATGGGTCATACCACGGGTGGTGCGGCACACGATGCCGTCGCACAGGATCAGCAGAGCCGGCAGCACCAGCAGCACCAGCAGCACGCTGATGATAGCGCCACGGGCCATCAGCATACACATGGAGCCCACGATATCGATGTTGGAATACAGCGCCACGCCGAAGGTGGCGGCGAACAGGCCCATGCCGCTGACGATGATGGAGGGGGCCGAGGTCCGCAGAGCGGTCATGACGGCCTTCTTCTTGTCCTCGCCATTGAGCCGCTCCGCCTTGTAGCGGGTGGTCATCAGGATGGCGTAGTCCACCGTAGCGCCCAGCTGGATGGTACTGATACAGATGGGGGCGATGAAAGGCAGCGACTGGCCCAGCACATGGGGCAGGCCCAGATTGATAAAGATAGCCAGCTCGATGACGGCGATCAGGATGAAGGGCAGGGAGAAGCTTCCCTCTACCAGCGTGATGATGATAAAGATGGCGGCGATGGAGATGGCGTTGACCACCTTGAAGTCGTGGTCCGTCGTCTCGATCATGTCCTTCATGCAGGGGGCCTCACCGATGAGCATTCCGCCCTCGTCATACTTCTTCAGGATGGCGTTCAGCTGATCGATCTGCTGATTGACATCATCGGAGGCCACCTTATACTCGGAGTTGATGAGCAGCAGCTCCCACTGGTCGCTCTCCAGCATGGAGCGCACGGAATCCGGCAGCACCTCCATGGGGATCATGGGGCCTACCACGCTCTCCATGCCCAACACATACTTCACGCCCGGCACCTGCTCCATCTCGTCGATCATGGACCGGACGTCGCTGTCCGGCAGATCGGCGTTCACCAGCAGCATATGGGTGGAGGCGATGTCAAACTCCTGGGAGAGCTTCTTGTTGGCGATGACGTACTCCATGTCCTCCGGCAGGCACTGGCCCATGTCGTAGTACACCTCATCGTTGGTCTTATCATAGCTGATGTAGGCCGGGGCAACAAGCAGGGCGAAGATCACCAGAAACACGGGGAAAATCTTGCACACGCCCTTGGCAAAGCCTCCCATATCGGGGATCAGGGACTTATGCCGTGTCCGCTGCAGAGGCTTATCAAGCACCAGGATCAGGGACGGCAGGATGGTCACGCAGCCCAGCACGCCCAGCAGCACGCCCTTAGCCATGACGATACCCAAGTCACGGCCCAGCGTGAAGGACATGAAGCACAGGGCGATGAAGCCGGCGATGGTGGTGGCAGAGCTGCCGATGACGGAGGTAAAGGTGTTGTGGATGGCCACCGCCATGGCCTCCTTGTGGTCGCTCTGCAGGGTCAGCTGCTCGTTGTAGCTGTGCCAAAGGAAGATGGAGTAGTCCATGGTCACGGCCAGCTGCAGCACCGCAGACAGGGCCTTGGTGATGTAGGAGATCTCTCCCAGGAAGAAGTTGCTGCCAAGGTTATAGACGATGGCCATGCCGATGCTGGCCAGAAACACGAATGGAACCAGCCAGCCGTCCAGCAGCAGCATCATGGCGGCGCAGGCACAGGCCACGGCCAGCGCCACATAGATGGGCTCCTCCTGCTCGCACAGGTCCTTCAGGTCCGTCACCAGCGCCGACATACCCGACACGAAGCACTGCTTGCCGGCGATGGAGCGGATCTCACGGATGGCGTCCATGGTCACGTCCTCCGACGTGGCGGAGTCGAAGAACACCGCCAGCATGGTGGCGTCGTCGGTATTGAACTCGTTATACAGCTTATCCGGCAGCAGCTCCATGGGGATGGAGAGGTCCGCCACGGAATCGTACCACAGCACGCTCTCCACGTGGTCCACCTGCTGGATCTTCTCCTTCAGCTGGGCCACCTCCTGCACCGGCATATCCTGCACCACGATAAAGGAAAAGGCTCCCTTGCCGAAGTCCTCCTTCAACGTCTCCTGCCCGATGACGGTATCCATGTCGCTGGGCAGATAATCCAGCATATCGTAGTTGATCCGGGTACCCAGCATCCCAAACACCGCCGGCACCAGCAGGATCAATGCGATCATCAGGATCAGAACACGGTTTTTTACCACCGCTTTAGACAATCCCATTGCATCTCGTTCCTTTCTCACTTGATCTCAAATTCATCTGTCTCGATGACATCCGGCTTCTGGTGGCGGATGATCTTCACCGTCAGCAGAGCCACCAGCAGATTCATCACGCCGTCCAGAAACAGCGACGCACCCAGGAGCATGGTCAGCGCCTGCGCCCCCTCGCCGGGCCGCAGCACCAGCAGCACGCCCAGCACACCGGCGCACGCCGCCGCCAGCAGGATGGCCCACCAGCGGTCGATGCCGAAGCGCTTGGCGTCCACGGCGATCTGCACCTTGAACAGCCCGTCCGACAGCACCAGAATGCCGTACACCACGCACAGAAAGCCGATGGTCTCGCCGGGATGGGTCAGTGTTACGATGCCCAAGGCGATCAGCAGCACGCCGAAGGCCAGATCGTACTGGAAGGCCAGCCGGAACAGGTCACGGGACAGATACCCCGCCACCTTCACGGCACCAAACACGATCATCCCGATGCCCAGCAGCTCTCCGATGACGGCCACCGACACGCCGGGCCACACAAACAGCACCACGCCCAGCACGCACAGCAGCACCGACATGATGATGTATCCTGTTTTGGCCGCTCGCATAGGGGTCACAGAACGCATGATACGCATCTCCCTCACTTTTGATGGTCTGAGTTTACCGCTTTCGGGGCCGGGAGAAAATGGGCAAAAAAATGCCGGGTGTCTGAAAGTCAGACACCCGGATGCAAATTGCCCAGTTTTTAGGCAGTCAGGGGGCATTTGCCTAAATTTTCAATGGTCCTCCCGACTGCGCTCGATGATAAGCTCCGGCAGACCGTGGCACAGGCGGCTGATACGCCGCAGCTCCTCCAGCGCCTCATCCTGCATCCCGCCGCTGATCCAGTCGATGCACATTCCGAAGAGTTGGCACTTGATGAACCGGATCACCGCCCGGCGGTCCGCCTCCGGCAGCTGGTGCTGGGGGAAGGCGGTATCGATGTAGGTGGTGACAGCGTACTCGCACAGACGCATGGCGCTCTCCTCGAAGAGGTCACGGTTCACGGAGTGGTAGATGTGCATCACGGCGCTGCGGTTTTGCAGAGCGTAGCGGAAGGCCATCTCGCAGCACTCGTCCAGCGTGGAGATGGTGGGGTACTCCTCAATGAGCTGGTCGGTGTAGGAGGTGATGATCTCAGCGATGAGGGAGGGGATATCCTGAAAATGGTAGTAAAAGGAGTTTCGGTTGATGCCGCATTTCTCCACAATATCCCGAACGCTGATCTTGTTCAGGGGCTTTTCGTTGAGCAGCTGCAAAAACGCTGTTTCAATGGCCTGCTTGGTAAAATTTGCCATACATACCTCCGTCTCTTCTGCACACGCTCTCTCGGAAAACTGATTATAGCAGATTTTTCCCCGGCTGACAACCCTCCCAAAGCGCCCAAAATGGGGCATACTATCCCTGCCGTCATGACCGACGGCAGTTAAAAACAGGAGGTCTATGCCATGCGAAAGAAAAAGCCCTTTCACGACCCGGCGCCGGATATCCACGACTTTCCCGGCGTTCCGGAGAGTACCTTCGATCTGGTGAACCAGTACGGCACCTACAATATCCAGCCCACCTCCCACACGGAGAATCTGTTTCCTCTCATCGGGCCGGAGCTGCCGGAGCGCTGGCGCACCATGCGTCTGGGAAAGGACGATCTGGAGGACTTGTAGCGGAAGTCTGCGGGGCAGACGCATCAGGGGCGGGCGCAAATGCGCCCGCCCCTGATGCGCTTTTCTCTTGCAGGCTGTGTCGAAATATGGTAGGATGGATGTATACCATATGGTATAGCGACCCCCAAATACATGATTCGGAGGAAAGAGAAGCGATGAAGCAGATGAAACGGGCCGCAGGTCTGCTGCTGGCGCTGGTACTGGTGCTGAGCATGGCCGCCTGCGGTAAGAAGGACGGAGACGGCGGCGACAGCCAATCCGGCTTCCAGCGTGGCACGATTGAAAACGGCATTTACACCAACACCTTCGTGGGCATCGGCTGCCAGCTGAGCGATGACTGGACCTACTACACCGACGAGCAGCTGGCAGAGCTGTCCGGCGTGGTGGCCGAGAGCAGCGAGGAGATGCAGAAGGCCATGGAGGATGGCAAGAGCACCTATGATATGTTCGCCAGCGCCATGGAGGGCCTTGTGACCATAAACGTGGTGTATGAGGATCTGGGCGCTCTGTACGGCAAGCTGCTGGACGAGGCGGGCTATCTGGAGATCGCCGTACCCAAGCTGGAAGATGCTCTGGCCTCCATGGGGCTATCCAACGTGAAGGTGGAGCAGACTCCGGTGCAGTTCGCCGGTCTGGTTCGGGAGGGCGCTGTTATCTCCGGCGAGATGGACGGCGTCCCCATGTATGAGACGCTGGTGTGCATCAAGCAGGAGGGCTATATGTGCTGTGTGACCATGTGCAGCTGGACGGAGGATATCACCGCCGATCTGGCGGAGCTGTTCTATCAGGCGTAAGCCAAGGCGAAACAAATAAACAGGAGGCCGCAGACAATGCCTGCGGCCTCCTGTTTTTTTGGTTTATTACAGCTCCGGGGCGGTATTGGTGCGCTGGGAGCGCAGACGGTAAGTGACCTTCTTCAGCTTCCGGCTTCTCATGGAGCTGATGGCCGTGGGGATAGCGCCCAGCAGCGTGAAGGCATACAGCTTCACCAGCTCCCCGATGTAGGTGGAGGAATCGATGATCTCCTGACGCAGCATCTCCGGGATCATGCGGAAGCAGTCCAACAGGCTCAGCTCGTAGTACTCCTTCAGCTCGTTATAGACGGCGACGGACCAATCCAGCTGGTAGCCCACATAGGTCATGCCCAGCATCAGCACGATGCTGACCACCAGACCCACGGTGGAGAACCGGCCGCCCAGCAGCTCATAGCCCTTCATGGTGCAGATGGCCATGACGATACCGCTGACTGCCGCCACATAGCCCAGCTGGCCCAGCAGCACGATGCACGCCACGCCCAGCAGAGAACCCAGCAGCGCACCCACGGTGCCGGCCACCACGTTCTCCGTCTTGCCCAGCTCCGCCTGCTGGTTCTGCTCCTGCAGATGGCCCAGCTGCTGGTAGCAGCTGTCGCACAGCAGGGAGGGGACACCGGTCATGATGCAGGGGTCCGTCTCCACGGCGCTGCCGCAGTTCTGGCAGCAGTTGTCATAGCCGGAGGCGTGCAGAAACTCCACCACGGCGGCTACAGCCTCCGCCAGCTTCTCCACCTGATTGGGATTGCCGAAGCGGACGTTCAGGGTCAGCTCCACCCGGCTGCGCCGGACGGAGAAGCCCATCACCAGACGGGTCCCCTTTACAAACTGGCGGATGGCAGACTGATCCGGCTCCTGCCCCAGCTTGTGCAGGGACAGGGTCATGACGGCAAGGCCCTGATCGTTGCGCCAGAGCATGGTCTGGTAGCCGCCGACGCTGCCGAAGAGGATGCTGCTCTCGCCGTCCACCGTCAGATGCAGACGCTGGGCGGTCTGGTCCAGAAAGGTCTTTTCTTTTTGAGTCATGGGGTAGCTCTCCTTTTCTCTCTTTCACATGGTTTACAAACAACTAGGCCGGAGGATCGTCAGAAGGAGACGACCTCCTCCTTGGGCTTTTCGCAGGGGGCGATGGCTGTGACATACAGCACCGGGCCCTCGCCCTGATAGGCGTCATTGGCCTCTTTCTTCACCGTGGCGGTGATCTCCACCCACTGGCGGTTCTTGAACTTCTCCAGTCCCTCGCCCTTGGCCACCAGAGCCAAAAACTGCATATCGTTCTCGCAGCAGACCATGGCGAAGCGGCCGGGGCAGTGGACACCCTTGAACTTCTTGGAGTGGCACATGACGGCCTTATACCGCACGGTGACACCGTCATAGCGGTCGGGGTTGTCCATCATATCCACATACCAGACACCGTAGTCGTCGTCCGGCACATCCAGATGGCCGTCGGAGAGATCGAAGGGGGACATCTCCGGAGTGACGTACTCCTCGCTGGTGCCGTCCTCGTTCTCCAGATAGATATCGGCCCGGCGGTTCACCATCCGCAGGTTGCGGCTGCGGAGCTGGGCCCGCAGCTCCTCGTTGCAGTGGTTGAAGATCAGCATATCGGCGTTGCTGATCTTCTCCATCATCAGCTGGCCCATATTCTTTACATACATCTCGAAGCTTCTGGCGTCCACCAGACACATGATCTGGTAGAGGATCCAGTTGGCAGGCAGGCCGTCCCGGTACAGAGGCTCGATCATCCACATACCGTTATACTCGATGATGACCTGCTTGGGCCGGTACTGCTTCTCAAGCTTCTTGAACAGCTCCGGAGTCAGCTGACTCTGCTCGTCCACCGTGTAGGTGAACACATTGCCCAGCACACGGGGGTCGTACTCCAGCTCCCCCTCCTCGCAGCAGATCAGCAGGGTGCGGTCCTCCTCGGCAAAGCCGTCCCGGAGGATACCGTTGATGAAGCCGGTTTTGCCGGAATCCAGAAAGCCGGCGATGAGATAGACAGGAATATCCATAGTTCCTCGCTCCTTACAGGTGTTACAGGCTGAACAGCTCTTTGAGCTTGTCCTCCTTCAGCTGGGCGCCGATGACGCACAGGCGGCCGGTGTAGTCGGCGCTGCCGTAGCGGACGTCCTGCTCCTCAGGGACATAGTCGAAGTGCAGCCACTTGCCGCCGCTGGGAACGATCCCCTTGGCCCGGAGGATGGCACCGTAGTCGCCGGTATCCAGCGCCGTCAGGATGCGGCGGATGTCCTCCTCCGTGTAGGAGTGGACCGTCTCGGCGCCCCAGCTGGTGAACACCTCGTCGGCGTGGTGGTGATGGTGGTGGCAGGAGCACTCCGGGTCGTCGCACTCGCCGTCATGGTGATGGTGATGCTCATGCTCCTCATGGTGCTCGTGCTCCTCGTGGTCATGGTGGCAGCAGCCCTCGTGATGGTGATGCTCATGTTCGTCGTCATCGTCATCATCATCGTGATGATGGCCACAGCAGCAGTGGCCCTCGTCCTCGTCGTGGTCATGATGATGGTGATGCTCGTCATGGTCATCATGCTCATCATGGTCGTGGTGGTGATGGTGGTGCTCCGCCTCCTCCGCCTCGTGCTCGGCCTGCATCTTGGCCAGCAGCTCATCGGCCAGAGAGACCTTTTCCACAGCGGACAGCAGAGTCTTGCCGTCCAGCTGGTCCCACGGGGTAGTGAGGATGGCGGCGGTGGGATTCTTCTCCCGCAGCAGAGCCACGGCGGCCTCCAGCTTCTCCTGAGACAGCTTCTGTGTCCGGGAGAGGATGATGGTGCCGGCAGACTCGATCTGATTGTTGTAGAACTCACCGAAGTTCTTCATATACACCTTCACCTTGGTGGCGTCGGCCACGGTGACGAAGGAATTCAGCTTCATATCCGGCTCGTCCCGAACGGTGTTCTCCACCGCCACGATAACGTCGGAGAGCTTGCCCACGCCGGAGGGCTCGATGAGGATGCGGTCCGGAGCGAACTGCTCATGGACCTGACGCAGGGCCTTGTTAAAGTCACCCACCAGAGAGCAGCAGATGCAGCCGGAGGACATCTCGCTGATCTGCACGCCGGAATCCTTCAGGAAGCCACCGTCGATGCTGATCTCGCCAAACTCGTTTTCAATGAGCACCAGCTTCTCACCCTGATAGGCCTCGCTGAGCATCTTCTTGATGAGCGTGGTCTTACCGGCACCCAGAAAGCCCGATACAATGTCGATTTTTGTCATAAAACAACCCTTCTTTTCTCCTCCGCCATGGCAGAGGACAATTTTTCTCTTATATCATACCCTATTTTTCCAAAAATGCAAGAGGGGGAGACGACCCTCCGCCGCCGGGGCGGAAAACTTTTCTTGACAGGATACTCATACGGCGTTATACTGTACTCACTATAAACGAAAGGAGGCGTACACCATGACGAAGAGCAAGCTGACCAGTAAGGGGATCATTGTGTGCGCCGCCGGATCGGCCCGATAAAGGGGCCGATGTGACCGTACTCTGTGTGCGTCCCCGTCCGGGGGCGCATTTTTTGTACGCTGCCGGATGCCGGCGGCGTCGGAACAGGCGGTCTGCGGGCCGCCGGGAGAGAGAAGGAGGCTTATGGAAGAGAAGCAATCGACATTCAAGCTGTCGGGGCGGGAGAAGGCCGGGCTCATCTGGCACTATCTGCGGCCCTGCTGGGGCCATTTTGCGGCGGCGCTGCTGTGTGCGTGCCTGTCCATGGCGCTCAACGCCCTGACGCCCCAGATCATCCGTATCACGGTGGACTCCATTCTGGGATCCGAGGAGGCCAAGCTGCCGGCGCTGGTGCTGCGGGTGCTGCCGCTGGAGACGCTGCGGCAGGAGCCTGTCACGGCGCTGTGGTGGGCGGCGGGGGCCGTCATGGTGACGGCGCTGCTGCGGGGCCTGTGCAGCTTCGGGCAGCGGGCGCAGCTGTCCCGTGGGTCCGAGGCCTACGTCAAGGGGCTGCGGGATGACCTGTACCGGCGCATCCAGTATCTGCCCTTTGCGTGGCACAAGCAGCATCCCACCGGCGACATCATCCAGCGCTGCACCTCCGATGTGGATGTGATCCGCACCTTCGTGTGCAACCAGCTGGTGGAGGTGGTGCGAACGGTGTTCCTCATCATCCTGTATCTGTGGATCATGTTCCGCATGAACGTGAAGCTGTCCCTGATCGCTCTGGCCTTCATCCCCATTGTGGGTCTGTCGTCGGGGGTATTCTACCGGAAGATCTCCTCCCGGTTCAAGACCGCCGACGAGGCCGAGGGCGAGGTGACCGCCTGCGCTCAGGAGAACCTCACCGCCGTGCGGGTGGTGCGGGCCTTCGGACGGGAGAAGTATGAGGAGGACAAATTTCAGGCCAAGAGCGAGCGGTACGCCGGACTGTGGATCCATCTGGGAAAGCTCCTGTCGGTATACTGGGCATCGGGGACGCTGCTGACGTGCTTGCAGGTGATGGTCATCATTCTGGCAGGCATCCACGAGAGCGTGGCGGGAGCCATGACTCTGGGCGCCTTCGTGGCCTTCGTCAGCTACAACGAGTCTCTGGCGTGGCCTGTGCGTTCTCTGGGCCGGGTGCTGTCGGATATGAGTAAGGCCGGGGTATCCATGGACCGTGTGGGCTACATCCTCCGCTCCCCGGAGGAGCAGGAGCAGCCCGACGACGTTCCCTTCCCCGGCGGGGACATCGTATTTGACCATGTGACCTTCGGCTACGAGGGGCAGCCGGTCCTGAAGGACGTGTCCTTCACCATCCGGGAGGGGGAGACCTTCGCCGTGCTGGGCGGCACCGGCTCCGGCAAGAGCACGCTGGTGCATCTGCTGGACCGGCTGTACGACGTGCCGGAGGGCTCCGGCCGCATCACCATCGGCGGTGTGGACCTGCGGCATATCCGGCGCAGCGACCTGCGGCGGCACATCGGCCTTGTTTTACAGGAGCCCTTCCTGTTCTCCCAGACCATTGGAGAGAACATCCGGGCTGTGCGCCCCGATGCGCCGGAGGATGCCATGCGCCGTGCGGCGGCCATCGCCTGCGTGGATGATGCGGTAACCTCCTTCCCGGAGGGGTATGACACCATCGTGGGCGAACGGGGCGTGACCCTCTCCGGCGGACAGAAGCAGCGGGTGGCCATCGCCCGGATGCTGATGCAGCAGGCCCCGGTGATGATCTTCGACGACTCCCTGTCCGCCGTGGATGCCGAGACGGACGAGAAGATCCGCACCGCCCTGCGCCGGTCCACCGGCAATGCCACGGTGCTGCTGATCTCCCACCGGGTCACCACCCTCATGCAGGCCGACCGCATTCTGGTGCTGGACGGCGGCCGGGTGGCGGAGCTGGGGACCCATGCCCAGCTGGTGGAAAAGCCCGGCATCTACCGGGATATCTATCACATTCAGATGCAGAGTGCCGACCGGGCGCTGTTGGAGGAAGGGGGGAGCAAGCATGGCGGCCATTGATGAAAAAGAATATACTCAATCCTTCGACTGGAGGATCTGGAAGCGGCTGGGGCCGTTCCTGCGGCCCTATCGGGGCGCCTTCATCTCCATGCTGGTGTTCAACGGCATCTGCGCTCTGGTGGACGTGGTGCTGCCCCTGTTCCAGAAGTACGCCATCCAGAACTTCATCGAAAAGGACACCATGACGGGGCTGCTGCCCTATGCACTGGCGTATCTGGCGGTCATTCTGGTGCAGGCACTGTCGGTGGTGGCCTTTGCCCGAAACTCCATGCACATCGAGATGAATCTGGGCAAGGATATGCGTGGGACGCTGTTCCATCATTTGCAGACCCTGTCCTTCTCCTTTTATAATGTGACACCGGTGGGCTATCTGCTGACCCGTGTCATGAGCGACACCAACCGCATCTCCGGTATGCTGGCGTGGAACTTTACGGATATCCTGTGGGCAATGTTCTATGTGCTGGGTACCTTTGCCGCCATGCTGGCTCTGAACTGGAGGCTGGCGCTGGCAGTCATCGCCATTGTGCCGGTGATGGCCATTCTGACTGGGTATTTTCAGAACCGCATCCTCCACTGGAACCGGAAGGTGCGTAAGCTGAACTCCCGCATCACCGGAGCCTTCAACGAGGGCATCACCGGCGCACGCACCACCAAGACGCTGGTGACGGAGGAGCAGACCGCCGACGCCTTCCGCAGTCTCACCCGACAGATGCACGACTCCGGCATTCGGGCAGCCCGGCTCAATGCGGTGTTTATCCCGCTGGTGCTGTTCTTCGGCACCATGGCGGTGTCTATCGTGCTGCTGCGGGGCGGCTATATGGTGCTGGATCAGGCGCTGGAGCTGGCCACTCTGTCGGCCTTTACCACCTATGCCGTCAGCATCTTCGACCCCATCCAGATGACCGCCGCCAATCTGGCGGAGTTCATCTCTCTGCAAGCCTCCATCGAGCGGGTAACCGACCTGATGGACGAACAGCCGCAAATTCAGGACACCCCGGAGGTCATCGAGAAATACGGCGATGCCTTCCACCCCAAGCGGGAGAACTGGGAGCCGCTGCGGGGCGAGATCGAATTCCGGGATGTGACCTTCCGCTATCCCGACGGCGGCGAGAACGTGCTGGAGCATTTCTCCCTCCACATCCCTCAGGGGACCACGGTGGCCATCGTGGGCGAGACGGGGGCCGGCAAGAGCACCCTCATCAATCTGGCCTGCCGGTTCTTCGAGCCTACGGAGGGGCAGATCCTCATTGACGGCGTGGACTACCGCCAACGCAGCCAGCTGTGGCTCCACTCCAACATCGGCTATGTGCTGCAGAATCCCCACCTGTTCTCCGGCAGCGTCCGGGAGAACATCCGCTACGGCAAGCTGGACGCCACCGACGAGGAGGTGGAGGCCGCTGCACGGGCCGTGTCGGCGGATACGGTGGTGGCCAAGCTGGAAAAGGGCTGGGACAGCGACGTGGGCGAGGGCGGTGACCGCCTCTCCACCGGCGAAAAGCAGCTGATTTCCTTTGCCCGCGCCGTGCTGGCCGACCCCCGCATCTTCGTGCTGGATGAGGCCACCTCCTCCATCGACACCCAGACGGAGCAGCTGATCCAGAACGCCATCGACCATCTGCTGACGAACCGCACCTCCTTTCTGGTAGCCCATCGCCTCTCCACCATCCGCAAGGCGGACGTGATCCTGGTGGTGAAAGACGGCCACATCGTGGAGCAGGGCAAGCATGAGGAGCTGCTGCGGCGCAAGGGCTATTACCACGACCTGTACAGCAAGCAGTTCGCTCAGGAGAGCGCCGCCCGCATCTTGGGCGAGGGCAGCGCCCAATAAGCGCATAGCAGAGCAAAAGCCCCAGCTCCGGTGCAGCACTGCGCCGGAGCTGGGGCTTTCTGCGTGGCGGCGAGGGTACGCCGTCATGTCCCGGCCACGGGATATAGGGTAAAAAGCAGCGGGCCGCCGGTATATCCGGCAGCCCGCTGCTTTTGATATCCTTCCGGCAGAGAGGGGCTTTGACGGGAAAGGAAACACAAAGCAGACCGGAGATATCTATCAGGAATGCATGACTTTCGGCTGAAGTTTGAGGAGGTTTTGCCGGAGTCAGATAAGCTTGTAAATGCCGGCAGCGCCCATGCCGCCGCCGATGCACATGGTGACCATGGCATATTTTCCGCCGGTGCGGCGCAGCTCATTCAGGGCCTTGATGGTCAGGAAGGCACCGGTAGCGCCCTGGGGATGACCCAGTGCCATAGCGCCGCCGTTGGGATTGGTCTTGGCGGGGTCCAGCCCCAGCGTTCTCATGCAGGGAATAGCCTGCGCCGCAAAGGCCTCATTCAGCTCCACCACGTCCATATCGGCCACGGTGAGGCCCGCCTTTTTCAGCGCCTTGGGGGCGGCGTAGATGGGGCCGAGGCCCATGTAATCCGGCTCGCAGCCGGCCACGGCGAAGCTCAGCAGCTCTGCAACGGGCCGGATACCCAACTCCTTGGCCTTGCTGTCCCGCATCAGCACCACAAAGGCGGCGGCATCGCTGGTCTGGGAGGAGGTGGCGGCGGTCACAAGGCCGCCCTCCTTGAAGCAGGGCTTCAGCCCTGCCAGCGCCTCCAGCGTGGTGCTGCGGCGGATGCCCTGATCCTTGTCAAAGACAATGGGGTTGCCGTCCACATCCACACCGGGCAGCGGGATGATCTCATCGTCGAACTTACCGGCGTCCTGTGCCGCCGCCGCACGGCGGTGGCTTTGGAGAGCCAGCTCGTCCATCTCCTGACGGGTGATGCCGTAGCGGGCGGCTACATTCTCCGCCGTCAGGCCCATGGGCATATACTCCTCCTCCCGCTGGCGCAGCAGGTCGGGATCGAAGGTATCGCTGATATCCAGATTCACCGGACAGGCGGTCATGGACTCCACGCCGCCGGCCACCATTACATCCGCCACGCCGCAGGCGATCTGGCCCGCCGCCAGTGCAATGGCCTGTAGACCGGAGGAGCAGAAGCGGTTGATGGTCATGCCGCAGACGCTATCCGGCAGGCCCGCACGGGCGGCCACCAGCCGGGCCATGTTGAAGCCCTGCTTGCGCTCCGGGATGGCGCAGCCCACGATGAGGTCGTCGATCTGATCGACGGGCAGCTGGGGAACCTTCTCCAGCACGCCCTTAAGGGTGAGGCCGCCCATGGTCACCGGATGCATATTCCGCAGAGCGCCCTTTTTTCCTGATTTTGCAACGGCGGAGCGGCCGTAGCCCACTACCACCACATGGTCAAACTGTCCCATTAGCAATCTTCCTCCATTTCTTTCAGCTCCGGAGAGACAATGAGCGGCGGCTCCACGGCGGAGCAGATCTCCTCCACGGAGTGGCCCCGGCGCAGCTCGGAGAGCACCAGACCCTCCGGCGTCACATCGATGACGCACCGCTCGGTGACGATATGATCCACGCACCGCCGCCCGGTATAGGGCAGGGTACATTCCTTGACGAGCTTGGGGGAGCCGTCCTTGGCGCACAGCTCCATGGCCACGATGACCTGCTTGGCCCCGTTGACCAGATCCATGGCTCCGCCCATGCCGAAGGCACGGTCGGGGGTGGCCCAGTTGGCCAGATCTCCGTGCTGGGAGACCTGAAGCGCTCCCAGCACCGTGGCAGCCATGCGGCCGGAGCGGATGATGCCGAAGGACTTGGCCACGTCAAAGGCGCAGCCCCCCAGCGCCGGTAGATAGGGAATGCCGCCGGCGTTAAAGAGCCGGTCGCTGATCTCGATGCCCTGCGCCGTGGCCCCTACGCCGATGAAGCCGTTCTCCGTCTGGAACAGGACGCCGCTCTCGGCGTAGTTGCCGCAGAGGCTGGGGATGCCGATGCCCAGATTCACCACGTCGCCGCTGTGGAAATACCGGGCCGCACGACGGGCGATAAAATGTCTGTTATCCATAGTCGAGCCTCCTTACACCAGGATCATATCCACGAACATACCGGGAACCTCTACCTCGTCAGGTGTGATCTCTCCCAGATCGCAGAAGTGGTCGCACTCCACAATGGACAGGTCCCCGCAGGTGGCCACGATGGGGTGAGAGGCCCGGCCGGTGCTGCCCCGGTAGGCCAGATTGCCGATGGGGTCGGCACGGCGGGCCCGTGTGATGGCGATATCCGCCCGGAGGGCGGTCTCCAGCAGGTACTGCTGTCCGTTGGCGGTGATGAGCTGCTTGCCCTCCTCCACCACGGTACCAAGTCCCGTTTTGGTGAGAACGCCGCCCAGTCCCATACCGCCGCAGCGGATGCGCTCGATCCAGCTGCCGATGGGGCTGAACTCCGCCTGAAGGGTACCAGCCTGGATCTGTGCGTTGGTATCCGGGTTGGTACCCACATGGGTGGTGATGATGCGGTCGATGACCTTCGCCCGGATCAGGCGGCCAATGCCCACACCGGGGTCGCTGGTATCGATGGAATAGACGGTCAGATGCCGGGCGCCGCTCTCCAGAATGCAGTCGATGAGCCGCTCCGGCATCCAGTGGCCGGTCTGGCCGCCGATGGCGATGGTCTGGCCATCCTTGAAGCAGGAGATGATCTTCTCCCGTGTAGTGACTTTACTTTCCATGTGGGGCCTCCTTTCCGGCGGTAAGCGGGACGATACAGTTGAGAATGAGCCCCACGGCAGCCAGCACGGCCGCAGCGGCAAAGGCCCACGTATAGGCCCCGTCCGGGGTGCGCAGACGCACCGCCAGCACCGGGCCGATGAGGCTGGCCAAGCCGAACACGATGTACATGACGCCGTAGTTCTCGGTGATATATTTGCTGCCGAACACCTGCGCCGTCAGCGGCGTCAGGACGGAGGCAAAGCCGCCGTAGCAGCTGGCCGCCACACCCATGGCAATCACGGCGGGAACGGTGGCGTGGCAAAGGGTCAGCAGCAGCATGGCGAGGATGCACACCGCCGACACGGCCGTGATCACACGGCGCAGGCCCAGTCGGTCAGACAGGCTGCCCCACAGGAAGCGGCCCGCCATGTTGCAGGCGGCGAATACGCTGACAAACACCGCCGCCGTAGCGCTGGTGAAGCCGTAGGCGTTCTGGAGAATGGGGGAAGCCTGGCTGATGACGATGACGCCGGCCACCAGACCGCAGGTAAAGATGACCACCATCCCATAGAAGGCCGCCGTTTTGACCATCTGGCCCCGGCGCAGTCCCTCCGCCTGAATGGGAGCGTCGCCGGAGGGGGGGCACAGGGCCTCCCGCAGATCCTGCGGGGGCTCTACCAGCAGGGTGCTGCCCAGCAGGATCAGCACCAGAAAGGCACCACCCAGAATACAGAACGTCCCCCGCAGATTCACGCTGCGGATCAGGGCCGCTGCCACCGGCGCCCAGAGAATGGCTCCGGAACCGTAGGCCGCTGTGCCGAGGCCGGAGGCCATACCGGACTTTTCCGGGAACAGGCGCACCACATAGGCCATCATGGCTGGGTAGACGAAGCCGGTCCCCAGACCGGAGAGAATGCCGTAGAACAGGTAGAGCTGCCACACGCCGCCGCTGATCCAGCCGGTGGCCATCAGGCCCGCCCCGAACAGAACGGCGCCCACCACCACGCAGCGCCGGGTCCCCAGACGGCGGATCAGGCCGCCGAAGAACAGCGGCGCCATGGTGGAGCACAGCACCGTCACCGTATACGTCAGGGAGACCTGCTGATCCGGCCAGCCGTGGGCGGCGATGATGGGGGTCTGAAGCACGCTCCATGCGTAGCCGAAGCCGGCGCAGATGCAGATCAGGAGACTGGCGATCATGGCCGGCCAGCGGCGCTTGAGGAATCCACTGATGTTGTTCATGGGGAGCCTCACAGCTTCTTATGGAGCTTCAGGATGTCGATGAGCATCTGATCCCGGTAGGCGATGCACTCGGCATTGGTGTGGCCGATGTAGTCGGGGAAGTTGGCCATCTCCTGATCCACGCCGGGCTGGGCCACCTGCGCCCAGTTGTCCGGCTGGTGGGTCCAACTGGCCATATCCTCTAGCCAGCGGTCGCCGGAATTGCCCAGCATCTCCACCATGCCGGTGAGGCCGCCGGGGTTGCCCATCTGCATGATCATGTTGTGGCCAAAGATGGCCCAACGGATGCCGGGGCCGTACACCAGCGCCTTGTCCACATCCTCCACGGAGCATACGCCCCGCATCACCAGATCCTGCACCTCACGATACAGGGCCAGCTGCAGACGGTTGGCAATGAAGCCGGGGCACTCCTTACGCAGCAGAACGGCCTCCTTGCCAATGGACTGATAGAAATCATAGGCCAATTGGACGCAGTCATCGTCCGTCTTGTCGCAGCGGGTAAGCTCCACCAGAGGAATCAGGTGCGGGGGATTGTAGGGGTGAGCTCCGATGCAGCGCTCCGGGTGAAGCGCCTCGGCCACGATATCGGAGATCAGCAGGCCGGAGGTGCTGCTGGCGTACAGGGCGTCCGGGGCGGCATACTGCTCCACCTGCGCCAGAATGGAGCGCTTGATCTCGATGCGCTCCGGGCCGCTCTCCTGAATGAACTGGGCGTCCTGCACCGCCTCCTCCATGGAGGTGGTGGGGCGCACGCAGGCGATGATCTCGTCCTTGCGGGCGGCGGTGATGGCGTTGTGGGCCACCAGTGCGTCCAGACTGCGGAGCATCTGGTCGTGGCTCTTGGCCAGCTGCTGGTCGTTGATGTCGTAGAGGGTGACGTGCAGGCCCTTCAGGGCATACTGGATGGCCCAGCTGGAGCCGATGACGCCGCCGCCGACACAGGCGACATTCTTGATATCAGAAACGTTCATACCGTCCTCCTTCAGCGAACCAGCGGCGGGATGCCCAGAATTTCACGGGCCTCGGCGGGGGTGGCAGGCTGATTGCCGAAGAGCTTGACGGCCTCCACAGCCCGCTGCACCAGCATCTGGTTGGTGGCCATGATCTTCCTGCCGTTTTCGTCCTTGCCGAAGATGACGTTATCCTCCATCCCCACACGGATGTGTCCGCCCAGCGCCAGAGCGGCGTACAGGATAGGCAGGTGGGCGGCGCCGATGCCGAAGGCGGACCACGTGGAGCCGGCAGGGATGCGGTCCTTCAGATAGATCAGGTTCTCCACCGTAGCGGGCATACCGCCCAGCACCCCCAGACAGAACTGGTAGTGACAGGGGGTGGACAGGTGGCCCTTCTTGACGAAGTAATCGGCGATGCCCAGCATACCGGCATCAAAGATCTCGATCTCCGGCTTGATGCCTTTTTCCAGATAGGCATCGCCCAGCTTCTGCAGGAACTGGGGGCTGTTGACGAACACGCCGCCGGGCATCCAGTTGAAGCTGCCTGCATCGTAGGAGCCCATTTCAATGCCGGGAACGGTCATGTGGTGCAGAAAGCGCTCCTCGTCGGTGGCGGGATGCTCCGGGGAGGCCCCGGAGGAGGTGCAGTTGATGATAACGTCGCAGTCCTTGTGGGCACGGATGCCCTCCACGACCTCACGGAAGGCCTGCGTGTTCATAGCGCCCTTACCGTCGGCGGCACGGGTGTGGATATGCACCACGGCAGCGCCCAGCTGCCAGCACTCATAGGCGGCCTGCACGATCTGCTCCGGCGTTTCGGGAATATGATAGCCCGCAGGGGTGACAGCACCGGTGAGGGCAGCGGTAATGATGGTTTTTGCCATAGGAAACAACTCCTTGAAATAGGTTTGACCGGGGCCGGAGGCAGCGCACTGCCTCCGGTCTGCGGTACAGAGAAAGGAAAATCAGTCCTTCTTCTCCGGGCGATAGGGGGAGACCTTCTTGTTGGGGTCGAAGGGGTTGACCTCCTTACCGGCCTCCACCTCCTTGAACCACTCGAAGGGCTTGGTGCGGAAGCCCGCCCAGCTCTCACGGGTGGGAGGCTGCTGCATCCAGTCGTGGCAGTAGCGCCAGTCGTTGGTCTGGCTGATGTACTTCTCGTCCTGCTGGCCGGCATGGGTGTCGCCCATCTCACCGGCGGCGATCCGCAGCAGGGAGCCGTACTGCTCGGAGACAGTGTGCAGCTTCAGGTCGTCCACCAGCAGCTTCTTCAGAGGACGCTTGGCAAGGTTGGACATGATGGTGCGGTTCTCATAGGGCATGGTCTTCCACAGACGGGCGATCTCCCACGCACGCTCCATGACCTTGTCCTTGGGTACGACCTCGCTGACCATACCCCAGTCCAGCATCTGCTGGGCCGTCCACTGACGGGCGGTCATCATGTAGTAGTTACCACGCTTGGTGCCGAAGTAGTGCTGTGCCATGAGGCCCATGCCGTCGCCGGGAACCAGACCGCCGTGGGCGTGGGGAACCTCCATCCATGTGTCGTCGGAGCAGATGGTCACATCGCTGAGCATGGCGGAATCCCAGTGGAAGCCGGGGCCGGGAATGGCACCGATGGTGGGTACGTCCAGATCGAAGATCATGTTCTTGATGAGGTTGGTGTCATCGAAATACTGGTGCTGGAAGCGCTGGGTGGGCAGCTCGGAGTAGGTCTCCCAGCCGTTGGGATCGGACTCGGTCATCCAACTGTCGCCGATGTGGGTGAAGATGATGATCTCGTTCTTGAAGTCCAGAGACAGGACACGCACCAGCTGGCCGATGGCCCGGTGGGACATACCGCTGTGCTGCATGGGGCCGTCCAGCGTCTTCCAGGTGACCTGTAGGATGCCGTCCTCACGGTACAGGTCGGCGAAATCCTTGAACCACTCCTTGTACTCTTCCAGCTGGGGGAGCTTCACATAATCTGCCAGGGGCTTACTCATAATCATTTACCTCCAAAAAATTATTTTGTTCGTTGGTTTCGGATAGATGGGACTATATCAGGCAGGCGGCACTCAATAGAGCAGCATTGCCATGACCACTGCGATGATACCGGCCAGCAGGTTCACCACCACGGACATCATGAACTGCTGGAAATAGCCCTCCTTATAGGACAGCTTGAACACAGACAGCTGGAAGGCGATGGCGCCGTTGTGGGGCAGGGAGTCGAAGCCTGCGCCGGAAATGGCGGCAATGCGGTGCAGAGCGCCCAGATTGATGGAGGGGTTGGCAAGGATGGAATCACCAAAGTTCTTCATGAACAGGGTGACGCCGCCGGTGCCGTTGGCGCACAGGCCGGACAGCAGGTTCACCGCCACGAAGGTCAGCAGGTAGGGGTGCATATTCATGGACAGCACCTTCTCCACCAGCAGGGTGAACACAGGGGTAGCCTGTACCACGGTGCCGTAGCCCACCACGATGGAAATGAACACCACGGGGATCAGGGAGCCCTGAATACCACGGACGCAGGTCTGGAACACATGGGGCAGGTACTTGGGGCCTACCAGCACGAACACCAGCACGATGGACAGCACCTGTGCATAGGTGGTGGCCTGCAGGGCGGTGATGCCCAGCTTCTGGAACAGCAGGCTCAGGCCGATGATGGCGGCCACGCAGAGATAGCCCTTCCATGCCGGAGGCAGCTTGGATTCGTCCTCGTCGTTCTGGGGGTCATCGGTATAGGAGACGAAGCCCTCGCCCTTCTTCTTCAGGCGGTTGGTGAGCATGATGAGGTAGACCACGATGAACACCACAGAGAAGGCGGTGCAGACCAGGCTGATGCCCACACCGGCCATGGTGGTGGTGCCCAGATAGGTGGTGGGTGCGATGTTCAGGGCGTTTGGCATGCCCACCAGTGTGCCGTAGGCCACGGAGCCTGCACCGGCGGACATGGCGGCCAGCGCCACCTTACGGGACATATTCAGCTTTTTCAGCACCGGCAGGGCAATGGCCAGAATGGCGTACTGATAGGAGGCCACACCGGCCGCCATCATCAGGCAGGTGATGACAAACAGGGCCACGGCGATCCATTTCTCGCCGAACACTTTAATCAGGTGCGTCGCCATGGCGGAGCCGAGGCCGCTCTCCATCAGGCAGAAGCCGAAGGCGCCGCCGATGGTATACAGCAGCAGGAACTGCTGGAACATGGTGCCTACGGAGGGGAGGAAGGCTGTAAAAATCGAGGTGATGCCATCCGGCGTGCAGAAAGACACCAACAGGGTGCAGGCAAAGACCGTCAGAAACAGGTTGACGCCCTTGAAGCTCAGATAGAAGAACAAGGCAAAGGCAACCACGACGACGATCAGGGAAATAAGGGTGGTAGTGGACACAGATCTCTGATCTCCTTTCTTTTTAAGAAGCAGGAATGTAGGTTACTTCTCAAACACATGGGGAAAACGACGGGGCCGGGGAGGCGGGTTGCAGGGCCGCCCTCCGTAGAACCCACCCGGCGCTGCCCGGAACAGCACCGGCTCACGGCATAGCTTTTTAGCAAAGGGCGTGCCAATTTATTTGGCGATGTCGGAAAATGTCGGCATTACGGGGAAAATTTTTTTGTTGACTTCTCCACCATCCGGCTTCCAAAAAACAGATGATGCGAAAACGCATCATCCCCCAGTGATTCGGATAATGCAAAAACGCAGCCGATGCAACATTGCATTGACTGCGCTTCTGCGCTAAAAACGGGCCATTTGACAGATCAAAGCCCGTATTTTTTACGCTTGCGGACAATGGTGGATTGATCTGTTTTCAGCAGAGCCGCTGCTTTATAGCTGCTGGGGCAGCGCTTCAGGGCGTCGGCCAGCACGTGCTTTTCGCAGAACTCCATGTAGGCCTTCAGGGAGAAATGCTCCGGGTCAAACTGATAGAATGCCTCCCAGTCGGCGGGATAGATCTCCGGTGAGGTGGAGCGGACGGCATCCTCCCCCAGCAGCGGGGCCAGATCCTGATAGATCTCCAGCGTCCCGGCGGCGCTGGTGACCAGCAGCCGCTCCACCACGTTTTTCAGCTCCCGGATGTTGCCGGGCCAGTCGTAGGCCTTCAGCTGTTCGATGACTCGGCGGGAGAGGACCTTGGTGCGGCTGTAGCGCTTGCAGTAGTAGTCCAGGAAAAAGGTGGCCAGTGGGGCGATATCCTCCCGGCGCTCCCGCAGCGGGGGCAGCTCCAGCGGAATGACGTTGAGGCGGTAGTAAAGGTCCGCCCGGAAGGTCCCGGCCAGCACGCCTTCCTTGAGGTTCTGGTTGGTGGCGGCCAGCAGGCGGAAGTCGATCTCCTGTTCCTCCACGGCTCCCAGGCGCTTGCTTTTGTGGCTTTCCAGCACCCGGAGGAACTTGCCCTGCAGCGCCAGCGGCAGGGAGTTGATCTCGTCGAGGAACAGCGTGCCGCCGTGGGCCGCCTCAATAAGGCCGGGCTTGCCGGTATTCAGGGCTCCGGTGAAAGCGCCCTTGGTATAGCCGAACAGCTCCGCCTCCAGCAGGTTCTCCGGCAGGGCGGCGCAGTTGATCTCGATGATGGGGGCATCGGCTCGGCTGCTGTTGCGGTGGATGTACTTGGCCAGCACCTCCTTGCCGGTGCCGGTCTCGCCGGAGATGAGGACGGTGGAGTCCGTCTGGGCCACCTGAGCGGCAGTCTGGAGGATGGCCTGCATGGCGGGACTGTCTGCGATGATGGTCTCCTTGGCCCGTGCGCGTTCCGGGGAGAGGGCCGGCACTTCGATGGTGCTGTCGTCCTCATAGAGGATAGCCTGCTGATACCGCTTGGCCAGCAGATCCAGCCGGACGGTCTCTACCAACATATACTCCACCTCGCCGCCGCTGCCGAAGATGGGGGTGGCCGTGGCCAGCTGGCGGTAGTGATACCCCTTGGGGGTGAGGACATTGTTCACCACGGAGACCTTTTTCTTCTCGGTAAAGGCCGTGACGGCCACGCTCACCGACACCTGCCCCTCCGGAATCAGCTGGAAAGCGTTGAGGCTCAGCGCCTCCTCCCGTGTGGCGCCCACCATCTTCAAAAAGGCATTGTTGCAGTAGATGTAATCTCCCTTGCGGTTGAGGATGTAGATCCCCTCATTGATGTTGTCGAAAATTTCGGCCATGAGCAGTGGATTGGCCACAGAGATCCCTCCGTTTCTGTCAGAAAGGTGTCCTGAGTGGACGCCGGTTTTTATGGGGCTGCTTTTTACGGGGCTATTGTAATATAAATCCCGGCGGCTGTCTACCGGGATTTTCGTCGGAGGGCCTCCCTATCTGTTCATAAAATTTTCATATTATTCCTGTTGCCATTTTGTAACTTTTTTTATATAATACCTTATGGTGACATAATACGGCGCAGCCCGACAGGGTTCGTCGTTTCAAATGCAGCGGGCCGGGTCTCCGGCAACGAGGGATATGATATGATTCGATTGAAAGACGTTGAAAAAACATACGAAAACGGGACGGAGGCCCTTCAGGGCATCTCCTTTACCATTGAGGACGGGGAATTTGTGTTTCTGGTGGGACCCTCCGGCTCCGGTAAGTCTACCATCATCAAGCTCCTGACCGGCGAGGTCATCCCCACGGCGGGGCGGGTCATGGTCAACGGCTTCTCCATGAGCCGCATCTCCGACCGGCAGATCCCCTATATGCGCCGCACCATCGGCGTGATCTTTCAGGACTTCCGGCTGATCCCCAAAAAGACGGTGTTCGACAACCTGAGCCTTGCCATGCGGGCGGTAGGGGCCACGCCCCGTGACATCCGCACCCGCATCCCCTATGTGCTGGAGCTGGTGGGGTTGAAGGGGATGGAGGACCGGTACCCCGACGAGCTGTCCGGCGGAGAGCAGCAGCGTGTGGCCATTGCACGGGCGCTGGTGAACAACCCCAGCACCATCGTAGCCGACGAGCCTACCGGCAATCTGGATCCCAACCGCTCGCTGGAGATCATGACCCTGCTGGAGCGCATCAACGCCCTTGGCACCACCGTGGTGGTGGTGACCCACGAGCGGGATCTGGTGAACCACTTCGACAAGCGGGTCATCATGATCGATCACGGGCAGGTCAACGGCGACGGCGTGGGAACGTATGAGGTATAACAGATGAAGCACGATTTTCGATATTTTTTCCGGGAGGGCATCCGCAATATGTTCTCCCACGGATTCATGTCCTTCGCCGCCATCGGCGTGACGGTGGCGTGTCTGGTGATCATGGGGACCTTTTCGCTGGTGGCCTATAACGCCAACGAGAACCTGAAGGATCTGCAGAAGGAAAACGCCGTGCTGGCCTTCGTGGATGAGAACCTCTCTGACAACGAGGCCAAGGCCCTGCAGTCCACGCTGGAGAAGATCCCCGGCGCAGCGGACTGCACCTTCGTCTCCCGGCAGGAGGCACGGGACAGCTACGTGGAGCAGTACGATGAGGACGACCTGTACAGCAACCTGGATCCCTCCATTTTTCGCCATCGGTACGTTATCCATCTGACGGACGCCGCACAGATGCAGCAGGTGGTATCCGATCTGGAGGCCACCCCCGGCATCGTAAAGGTCCGGGCGGACGAGGCCATCTCCAACGGGTTTTTGACGGTGCGGAATGTGGCAAGCCTCATCAGCATCGCCCTCATTGCGGTGCTGCTGGTGATCTCGGTATTCATTATCTCCAACACCATCAAGCTCACCACCTTTGACCGGCGGGATGAGATCGCCATCATGAAGATGGTGGGCGCCACCGACGGCTTCATCCGATGGCCCTTCGTCTATGAGGGTCTGCTCATCGGTCTGATGGGCGCCGTCATCGCCTTTGGGCTGCAGTGGCTGCTGTATGAGGCCATTTCCAAGGGCATTGCCGGGTCCGATACCCTGCAGCTGCTGCGGGTGGTGTCCTTCCGGAAAATTTGGGGGCCGGTGGCCGGTGTGTTCGGTCTGGTAGGTATTCTGGTGGGCGTGGGCGGCAGCCTGACCGCCATCCGGAAGTTCCTGAGAGTATAAGGAGGAGTGCAGCATGAGTAAGAAAAAATGGTGCGGCCTGCTGGCCGTTCTCATGGCGGTGAGCATCGTGTTCACCAGCGGCGCTCTGCGCCCGGTGAACGTCTATGCCGAGACCATCGCAGACCTGCAGGAGCAGTCGGAGGAGCACCAGAAGAAGCTGGAGGAGATCAACCAGCAGATCGAGGAGGCCGAGGCCAACAAGGCCGATGCGCTGGAGCAGAAAAACCTGCTGGATCAGCAGGCGGATATCCTCCGCAGCCAGATCTCCAACGCCCAGCAGCAGATCGATGCGCTGGAGGCGGAGCTGGCGGACAACCAGCAGAAGGAGGAGTCCCAGTACGACCTGTTCTGCCGTCAGGTGCGGGATGAGGAGGAGCGGGGTACCGCCTCCTTCTGGTCGGTGATCTTCAAGGCCACCAGCTTCAGCGATCTTTTGGGCCGCATCGACTTCATCAACGAGGTGGCCGAGCACGACCAGAGCGTCATCAACGACCTGCGGCAGCTGCGCCAGCAGATGCAGGCCGACCGGCAGGCGCTGGAGGAGCAGCGCTCCCAGCTGGAGAGCCGCCAGACGGAGCTGGACAGCCAGCTGGAGGCAGCCACCCAGCTCATTGCCAAGTACAACGAAACGACGGACGGCCTGAACGATCTGGCCGCTCAGGAGAAGGCAGCCGCCGATGAGCTGGACGCTCAGATCCAGGCCCGGAGGGAGGAGGAAAACCGGAACAACGGCGGCGATAACAGTGGAGGCAGCGGCGGTGGCGGCAGCAGCGGCTCCGACGAGACGCCCTCCTCCGACGGGTACATCTGGCCCTCGGACTGCCGGCTCATTACCTCCGGCTACGGCGGGCGTGACCAGCCCACCCCCGGCGCCAGCACCAACCACATGGGCGTGGACATCGGCGCCTCCTACGGCAGCTACATCTATGCCGTGAAGTCCGGCACCGTAGTGGGTTCTAAGCACAGCTGGGGCGGCTACGGCAACTATGTGGAGATCGACCACGGAAACGGCAACTTCACCCTGTACGCCCATATGAGCGAGCGTCTGGTGGAGGTGGGCGAGCATGTGGAGCAGGGCGAGGTCATCGGCCTGTGCGGCTCCACGGGCATCTCTACCGGCCCCCACGTCCACTACGAGATCTGGGAGAACTACAGCCGCATCAATCCGCTGAACCGTCTGCCGGGGTACATCCCCTATTGGTGGTAAGCGGCCTTTTCCCCACCTGCACCGCTTGGTGCAGGTGGGGAATTTTTTATGCCGTCTTTCTCCCGCCGCCGGGCCATAGACTGGTGGAAAGGGGGGCTGTGCATGGTGGGATATGTGCGATGGGAGGAGAAGCGGAAAAAGCTCACCCTGCGGCGCTGTCCGCTGGGAGACGGGGAGGTGTGCCTGTTGGAGGGCGGCGGGCGGCTGAATCGGCGGGTACAGCGCCGGGTGCGGCAGGCGGCGCAGGCCATGGCCGACGCCGGGGTGCGGTATGCGGTGGCACCGCCGGAGTGGGCGGCGCTGCTGCTTCCCCTTCGGCTCCCGGCCCCGGTGGCACTGCGGCGGGCCATGCTGGGGCAGCTGGTGGACTGCGCCTGCAGGCAGCTGGGACTCTGCCGGTCACAGGCCAGTGTGGTGCTGCGGGCCTCCCGGCCCGACGGGGCCGTTACGGAGGCGGCGGATCTGCTGGCCCGGCGGGTGCGATATCTGTCGCCGCAGCTGGGCCGGGGGCAGGAGGAGCTGCAGCGATCCCTGCGGCACCGGTACGGGCTGGGAGAGGGCGGTCCGGTGGCGCAGCTGGCGGTATGCTTCGGCGCAGCGGCGGAGGGGCTTCCCTCCCTGCTGATAGGGGAGAGCCATCAGGAGATCCGGTATGTATGGGCCGAGCCGTGGCGGGAGAAAATGAAGCCGTGGGCAGCGGAGGAGCCGCTGCTGGCGGCGCTGCTGGCGGAGGGGAGCCTTCCGCCGGGTGCGGCTGTCCCGGTGTGGGTAGGACTTGACACCGGCGGGGAAAGAACTTATAATGCAGAGTGATATAGTGTCTGTACTATTTTTGTTATAGTGTTTATACTAATCTCGTGCGGCCATGCCGTATTTGTCAACAGAAAGGAATGGATTCCATGGTAAAAGAATTCAAAATGAGTCAGGAGCGGTACGACGAGCTGAAAAAGGAGCTGGATTACAGCAAGACCACCCGTGCCGACGAGATCGCAGAGCTCATCAAGGAGGCCAGAGGCTTCGGTGACCTGTCGGAAAACAGCGAGTACGACGAGGCCAAAAACGAGCAGGGCAAGCTCTACTCCCGCATTGCCGAGCTGGAGAACATCCTGCTCCACGCCGTCATCGTGGACGAGACGGACATGGATTCCGACAAGGTATCCATCGGCTGCCGTGTCACCGTGACCAATCTGGATAACGGCAAGACGCTGCCGGAGTACACCATCGTGGGCTCTCAGGAGGCCAACGTCATGGAGCGGAAGGTGTCGGAGGATTCCCCCTTCGGCAAGGCCCTGATGGGCAGCAAGGCCGGCAGTGAGATCACCGTGGAGGCCCCCAAGGGCGTTATCCGCTACCGGGTGGACAAGATCGAACGATAAGGAGACCATATCTATGGCACAGCAGAATCAGAATCAACAGGACCTGCGGGAAATTCTCCAGATCCGCCGGGATAAGCTGGCAGCCCTGCAGGAGGCGGGTATGAACCCCTTCGAGATCACCCGCTATGACGTGACCCATCACGCACAGGAGGTCAAGGATCAGTTCGACCAGCTGGAGGGGCAGACCGTCTCTCTGGCGGGCCGTCTTATGAGCAAGCGGGGCATGGGCAAGGTGTCCTTCTGCGATCTGAAGGATAAGTCCGGCCGCATCCAGATCTACGCCCGGAAGGACGAGATGGACGAGGAGGCCTATGACCGCTTCAGGAAATATGACATCGGTGATATCGTAGGCGTCAAGGGCGACGTGTTCCGCACCCAGAAGGGCGAGATGAGCATCCGGGCCCATGAGATCACCCTGCTGTCAAAGTCCCTCCAGCCCCTGCCGGAGAAGTTCCACGGCCTGACGGACAAGGAGCTGCGCTACCGCCAGCGGTATGTGGATCTCATTATGAATCCCGAATCCCAGCGGAACTTTGAGATCCGCAGCAAGTTCGTGGCGTATCTGCGCCGGTATCTGGACAATATGGGCTTCATGGAGGTGGAGACCCCCGTGCTCAGCCCCATTGCCGGCGGCGCCAACGCCCGGCCCTTCATCACCCACCACAACGCTCAGGACATCGATATGTATATGCGGATCGCCACGGAGCTGCACCTGAAGCGGCTCATTGTGGGCGGTCTGGAGCGGGTATACGAGGTGGGCCGCATCTTCCGCAACGAAGGCATGGACACCAAGCACAACCCGGAGTTCACCACCTGTGAGCTGTATCAGGCCTACACCAATCTGGACGGCATGATGGATATCCTGGAGGGCATCCTCACCGGAGCCGCCAAGGAGATTCTCGGCACCTACCACATCCAGTGGCTGGGTCACGACGTGGATCTGACCCCCAGCTGGAAGCGCATCACCATGGCCGATGCCGTGCAGAATGTCACCGGCGCCGACTTCATGGCCATTGAGGGCGATGATGACGCCGCCGTGGAGCTGGCCAAGAGCGTAGGCGTGGACATGGAGGGCGTGGCCCGGAAGTGGGGCAACGCCCTGTACGAGACCTTCGACCAGAAGGTGGAGGAGACGCTCATTCAGCCCACCTTCATCACCATGTACCCGGTGGAGGTGAGTCCGCTGGCCAAGCGCAGCCCGGAGGATCCCCATCTGACGGAGCGGTACGAGATGTTCGTCTGCGGCTGCGAGATGGGCAATGCCTTCTCCGAGCTCAACGACCCCATCGACCAGTACCAGCGCTTCAAGGCTCAGGCGGAGAAGCGGGCCCACGGCGACGAGGAGGCCGACATGATGGACGAGGACTTCGTGCTGGCGCTGGAGTACGGTATGCCCCCCACCGGCGGTCTGGGCTTCGGCATCGACCGCTGCGCCATGATGCTCTGCGGCACCGACTCTATCCGGGACGTGATCCTGTTCCCGACAATGAAGCCGTTGGACGCTGACAAGAAGGGTTCCAAGGAAGTTTCGGCTCCTGCGGAGGCTGCTCAGGCGGCTCCGGTCGTGGAGGAAAAAATCGATTTTTCCAATGTGGAGATCGAGCCGCTGTTCCAGGATCAGGTGGATTTTGACACCTTCTCCAAGAGCGATTTCCGTGCCGTGAAGGTTAAGGAATGCGAAGCCGTGAAGAAGTCCAAAAAGCTCTTAAAGTTCGTTTTGGACGACGGAACCGACACAGATCGGGTCATTTTGAGTGGAATTCACGAGTATTATGAGCCGGAAGAACTGGTTGGTAAGACCTGCATCGCTATCACGAACCTGCCGCCTCGCCCGATGATGGGTATCGACTCCTGCGGTATGCTCATCTCCGCCGTGCATCACGAAAACGGTGAGGAAAGACTGCATCTGCTGATGGTTGATCCTCACATTCCGGCAGGCGCAAAGCTGTATTGATACCCCTAAAGTTGGGGCGCTTACGCCACAGCTTACGCCAATTTACGCCTCACTTACGCCAAAAATGCGTTTGGAATTTTGCGATTGCAGGCAAGTTCCGATAGCATACGATAAGTTCATATGATTTAAGCCCGCTGATTTCGGTCAGCGGGCTTTTTCTGTTTCTGCCCCTATTACATCTCTGTGATGTGATAGGGGCTTTTTTTGTTTCAGAAAGGCGGTCAAAAATTTTTTGAGAAAATTCAAAAAAGCTTCGTACAAATCGAAAAAAATTTCCCAATTAAGTATTGAGGGCCAAAACCTCACGAACCTTGAAAACAGAATACACACTCAACAGGTACATTCCTGATCGGGGGCGAAAGCCCCAGCCGAATGAAGGTGCGCCACGAACTTCCTGCCTATAAGGGTTATCACGGAAAGCAAGGTTGGTAGCGATTCCGAACCATTCTGAAATATCCGCTTACTACGGATAAGGCGACGAAACGATTCAGGGACAATGATACTTCCCTATGGGGCTGGCGGAGTACCCGGCAGAGGTGAGATTCCTATGAGTTCGGTCAGCAACCGAACGCCTGTTGATTTCTTTTTACGCATTTGGGGGATGAGATCGAGTTAAATGCGACCACCAAAGCGCAGGACTCGCTTCCTGTGTTTTGGTGGATCGAGCGATCCAAATCTAATAAGAAGGCAAATCACAGCGGCAATGCGGGACATCTGCGTTGCCGCTGTGATTTGCAAGTTGGAAAATACGCCGAGCGTGTGATATAATGGGGGGTGACAAATCGGGATTTGTGAAATCCACATATTTTAAGAAGGAGCCTTCACTTATGCGAAAGTTCCTTCTTTGCACGCCTTACTTTTTCAGCTTCAAGCCGTCGCGGAACGCTTCACCCACGCGCTCGGTGACCTTGTAATAGCCATGGGTGTAGGGGTCAAAGGCGATGGCATTGACTTTAGACATATCAATTTTTCCGTCCACCATAACGCTCTCATCGGCAGTGACATTGACTACCTTACCGATGACGCCGCAGCCATACTCATTGTTCTGATACTCGATGAACTTGCACTCCAGACAAATCGGGAATTCGTTGATGACCGGCGCATCGACGGCTTCGGCTTTGCTTGCGGTCAGACCGCTGCGGGCAAATTTGTCGGCAACCTTGTTGCCAGACTCCACGCCGAAATAATCCGCCTCGACCATGTGGGCGGCATCGGCAATGCTGACGGTAAATGCGCCCCGTGCCTTGATGTTCTGCACGGTCTTATGGGTTTCGGTGAGATTCAGGGCAACGGTGTCTCGCTCCTGCATGGTGCCCCATGCGGCGTTCATCACATTCACGCTGCCGTCCTCGTTATAAGTCGCAACCATCAGAACCGGCATAGGGAAAATGCCCTCGGTAATTTTCAGCTTTGTTCTCATGACAACTTCTCCTTTTGATCGTATTGACAGGATTGTTCATCCTGATTATAATTATACTCAAGCAAATCAAAAATTCAAGTACTGGCTAAAAAGACAGGTACTATCTTTGGAGAAAGCAAATGATTAAGAACTATATTGAGAACGCCAATTTTGAGGACACCGGCTTTGCCTACACGCTGTCGCTGATCTCCGGCAAGCACAAGATGGTCATTCTTTACTGCTTGATGGAGTTTGAAACCGTGCGGTTCAATGAGCTGAAACGGTATCTGAAAACCATTTCCGACAAGACCCTCAGCACGAACCTCAAGGAGCTGGAAACCGACAAATTGATCGTCCGCACCGAGTATCCGCAGATCCCGCCGAAGGTGGAATATACGCTTTCGGAACGAGGAAAA
>ERZ836441.531-NODE-531-length-44137-cov-8.976771_pt1 | contig 44137 bp, 54 predicted proteins | sample MGYA00519686_ERZ836441 | MGnify/ENA primary metagenome ERZ836441 (study PRJEB31850, sample SAMEA3708800) | human gut metagenome | biome: human gut; feature: human-associated habitat; material: faeces | place: China | collected 2014 ...
CCTTTTTCCGAGAATAAAGACCCCTTTTTCCGAGAATAAAGACCCCTTTTTCCGAGAATAAAGACCCCTTTTTCCGATAGTTGCTTTTCTTTTTTTGAAAAAATTAAGACCCCTTTTTCCGAGAATAAAACTAATAATAAAAACCCTAGAGGGGTTGAAAAAAATAAAGGTATAAGTTATAATCTTTCGTGAAAGGTAAAAAAATGGTGAAAGAATATGAGCAATGAAGCTGTAAAATATGCTAACGACTTAAACGATGTAGCATTGGTAGGTTTTACCAAAGCTACGCAGAGTATTTTTATGGGGATATTACATAAACTCAGAGATAAACAAAGTGATAAAATCACGTTTTCTTATGACGAGATAATAAGTTTGGCTAATATAAAGCCTAAAGATTTTCGTGAGGGTAGTAATCTGATCTACAAGTTACGGAAAGATGTAATCTCGTTAGGTGTTAGTGGTATAAAGATTAAGCGTGACGGAAAAATATTTGATAGGGCGTTTAATTTGTTTAGTTATTTTGATATTGACGAAGAAACTGCTGGGTGTGAAATCGCCCTAAACTCAGATTTTGCTTGGCTATTGAATGATTTAGTAGGACAAGGAAAATTCACTTCGTTTGAACTCGAAGAGTACACAAATTTTAGTAGCGAATATACTCAAAGACTTTACATGAAGTTGCGTCAATTTAGAGCGACTGGATATTATAAAGTGAGTCTTGAAGAGTTTAAGAGACGAATGGTTGTCCCTAAAAGTTACTCTACAATGTCTAAAATAGATGAAAAGGTTTTGGCACCTATCAAAAAAGACTTAGGTTCTCGTTATAATCATTTTGAAGTTAAAAAGATAAACCAAAAAGGACGCAGGGGAAGACCTAGAGTGGTTGCGCTGGAATTTTACTTCGATAAAGATAGAATAGAGAAACCAGTAAACGACAAATACAATGGCTATACACAATATGATAAACCAGAGATTGAACGTATTGGCCCTCAGTTTGGTAAAAGTAAGAAAACAAATGTTCCAGAGTGGAGTGACACTAATTACCAGCAACAACCTCTAACATCAGATATGATAATTCAAACTGGAGTTCTAAAAGCAAAATCGTTATCAAAAATAAACAGTAGTGAATTTGATTTAGAAAAGACAGTCGAGGAACACGTGAGAAGTGTTTATCAGGGGACAGATACAAGCATTATCGATGACCTAATTGAAAAGACGATTGACCTTTATAAGCTAGGAAATGAATAAAAGGTGTTGACAAAATGACATCACCTAGTTTATGATATAACCATCAAGTATGTTTTTACCTTTCTTTTTTTGTTTTATCTTATACAGGCTAAAAATATACTACTCAGAGGCTCTTGCTCATGCAGGAGCTTTTTTTGTGTTTTCTTCAAGTGTTTATATAAATATAAAAATAAATAAAATAATACAGAAAAAAGTATTTACAAAAATAAATATATAATATATAATAAGAGTACAAGAAAGCAAATAAAGAAAGGTAAATAATATGGTTAAACCAAAGATAGTGACATTCGCAGCTTCAAAAGGAGGGTCTATTAAGACCTCAGCCACAATAACTGTTGCAGAGGATTTAGCTAAACAAAATAAAAAAGTCCTATTGTGGGACAAAGATGAACAATGCAATCTTACACATTTTTATGATGTTTACGAAGATGAAGGAACTGTCGCAGAAGTTTACAAAGATGAAAAAAATGGAGAAGTCAAGGTAATCAACGTTGCACCAAATATCGACCTTATTGCAGGGTCGATGATTTTAGATGAATACGAAAGCAAATTAGCAAACGACAAGCAACAAGATTTAAAATTTTATACATGGCTACAAAACAATGCAGGGAAAGTCGATTTCGGCAAATATGATTATATATTGATTGATTGCCACCCAGATTTCGGTATAGCAACACGCAATGCGATAGTAGTTTCTCATGTAGTTATTACTCCAGTAGTTCCGGGGGATTTTTCTATAGAGGGTGTTACCAGTTTTAAAATTCGCTTTGAAAAATTCAAAGAGCAAACAGTAGATAAAACAACGAAAGAAACTTTAGTTACAGCGAAGCACTACTTCCTACCTAGTAAGATTGCAAGAAATAAATCATCAAGAAAATTACTGGAATTTCTCGATACAGAAGAGAATACAATTAATGGTGTTGTTCCTTATAAAATGTTGTTTGAAGAAATGAACAAAGATAACACCATCATTGACATGATGGAAAAAATGGGAAAATGGAAAAGTCAGAAAAAGTTTTTTGACACACTTAGAAATACATTGGATCAAGTAGAAAAATTGATTGACGAAGCATAGGAGAAGAAAATGGCATTTGATTTCGGAAATGAAGAAAAGAAAAACAAATTGACGGACTCGTTAAAAAAGACATTAGATGAAGACAGGGCTAAAAAATCAAATAAAGCTAGCGCCAAAGTTGGACGACCTAAAGGACGTACAAAAGTGACTGTCACCTTTTCGTTGAGACCAGCAACAAAAGACAAGTTGCGTAAGATTGCTAATGATAATGGTTATCCAGCCGTGTCAGAATTTCTCGAAAATCTTATCAACGATGAAAATTTTCGTTCTGATATTGTTTGGGAAAGCGAAACGGAAAAATAAAAACAAGTGTTTAAACACTTGTTTTTTTATTTATTTATATATTTATTTTAATATTTATTGACAACATAAATAATTTAAGTCATAATAAAGAAAAAATCAAAAAGGAGATTTAAAATGAGAAAAGGGTTAATAAATTTATATATCGCTTACGCAATACTAAAACCTATCCTGAAATGGTACCTTAAATTGCTAAAATCGTTGATATTATTGGTTTTTAAAGGTGTCAGAATATTTATAAATGCAGTAAAAGGTTGAACACCTTTTATTTTTTTTGTATAATTAAGGTATAGAAAATGAGAGAGGGGTTTAATGAACAATTCAGAGAAATCAATCCTCCATTACATGGAAAGTTTAGGGGAGGAAACCACGACTAGAGAAATCAATGAGGGCTTAATGATAGCTAACATTCAGACCACTAGAAAATACGTGGGTAATCTAAAAAAGCTAGGTTTTATTGAAGAAAGAGTTGTAGGTAACTACCATCATCTTTCTTTGACTGAGAAAGGAAAAAAATGGCGAAAAAAAATAAACGAAAGATAAAAGAGATCATCAGTGCTGGTCGTTCTAAGTTAGAAGAAGCAAGAGAACAAGAACTGATACAAGAACAAATTAAAAACAATCCTAAAGCAAAATGGTACAAACGCTTGTTTGCCCTTGATACCATTCATGGGAAAGTTATTGTTATTGGTGGTATGAGTCTATTAAGCATGACTGCTGGATATTCAGCAAGTAATTTCTATCTCAGTGGTAATGTCAATGGTGGTACGGTAGCAACCTATAAAGGTGGTTCTATTGAGTCCTCAGAACTGTATAATCAACTCAAAAACAACCTTGATGGCTCTAATCTCGTATTGAAAACGTTGCTGTTCAAGTCTTTTGGTGAAATCTATGGAGATAAGATTAGCAATGAAGATGTAAAAAAAGCCTATCCAAACTACCTTAATGCAGGTCTATCTATCATTGGTAACAAAGGTACAAATGAAAAAGACCTGAAAGAACTTGTTAAGCAACAACTTGCCCTACAGTATGGATTGAAAGAGTATATCAAAGTAGAGGACAGCGAACTTAACGAGTGGTGGAAGAGTTATCACCCAGATGTGACAATCAAAGTTATGCAAATGACCAGTGAAGAAAAAGCTAACTCAGCAGTTGCACGTCTTCAATCAGGAGACAGTTTCTCAGATGTCACTAAAGAATACGATGACTCAGGCTTGGAGGGTAAAGATGTTGTGGTCTCTTCTGATACCAAACAATGGTCTGCCGATGAATTAAATACTATCTATGGAATGGCAGATGGTGAAGTTAAGATTATGACCCAACAAGCACCGTCAGTTACAGGTGAACCGACAACTTACTATTATGTGGTCAAAATGGTTGAAAATGTCGCTAAAGGTGATGATATGAGTAAATGGAAAAGCGATATGTCAGACCAAATCAAAGACTACAAAATTATGGCAGGTCTTGGAGAAGTGAATATCTCTGACACAGATAAAGCTAAAGAATACAACACTATGGTTAAGAATGGAATTAAGAAAGTATTCAAGAAAGCTAACGTTAGAGTGACTGATGTGTATATGCGTAAAGCGTTGAATGAATATTTGGAGGATTGATATGTGGCACCCTATTAAGCGAGTAAAAAAAAGCATAAGCGACACTTTCGATGACGAGAAAATTAAGGAAAGTGTTGATAGAGGAAGTATCGAACGAGGTTCATTTGTTTATGCTATCCGTTCCGTAGGTAGTGCAATATGGAAATTCACAGTAAGTTCAATTACAAGCATTGGAAATTACGTTCAGAAAATAAGAAATAAGAGGAGGTAATAAATGGCAGAAGAGCGAGAAGTCAGTGCAAACTGGCAAGGTCGTAGTCTGAAATTTAACCGTGCAAACTCATATATCTATTATCCTTGGATGAAGTACATTGTTGGTGAGAAGCCAGTAAAATTATACGCTTTTGTATCTGGAGTGGTTGGAGGGCCTATCCTTGGTACGGTTGCTGGTTCGATTGCTTACAAAATGACTAGTTCTGTGTCTATCCTAACAGGTGCAACATCAGCCCTTTTGGCAACATCAACCGTGGTCGCAGGTGCGCTACTTCTAATGAGACCATCAAGAAATACAAATTTACTTTTTGATAGTATGAAGTCCTTAGTCAGTTTTGTTGTTCCTAAAACCTTTGTGAAAACAGGTGAAATCAAAGAGATACAAGAGGAAAAAATTTATTTCAAAGATGGACGAGTTGGAATGATGTTTCTAGTATCTGGAACAGTTAGTCCTACAACATTAAATAGACACCTTGCTATAACAGCAGACGCTAATTCCGAAACTAGAGCAACGCTAGGGAAAGTTAAGTGTTGGAAGTTTGAATCTACAGAAAGCGTTGATTTTGAAGAAGCTAAGGCTGATTATCGTAACAAAATGAGAGATAAAACAGTTAGCCCTTTAACTCGGAATATCGCCATGATCCAAAATAGACACATCATTGATAGTTTAAATGGTGAGGTTGCTAAAAAGACCGTTGAATTACAAGTAGTTGATAAAGAAGAAGATTTATATAAAATCACTGATTACTACGAGCAGGCTAAAAACAAGTCGGTAATTTCTGATTATATCGTACTTTCTGGAGACAGACTAAAAAGGGGGTTGGATAACCTTTGAAAAGCAATAAAAGAAATACTATTTATGAGTATTATGAGAATGGAGTATATCATCTGAAAATGCCTATTTTCACACCTTATGGACGTGGAAGACATATGCTGACAGATGATATATATAATTTGAAAAACCCACCTACTTTAGTGGATTGTAATTTTAAGTTTATTTCAGTAGATGATTTGGTCAGTCCAGCTAGCTACCAGAAAGTTATTCCAAGGTTGAGACCAGTTAATAAGAATGTATCAGAAGACTTGGACTCTAACGGTTTGCAAGGTGCGATTAAAATTGCAACAGCAGAAGATGTAACTGAGTATCTGGAAGATGAAAACGATGATAATAAACCAGCAATCACCTACACGTGGATAGCTCATATAACAGCTCCTACAAGGGAATTATTGTATAAGCAAAAACGTATTATTCTTGATAGGTGGAATGGTAAAGATGGTTATATCCAGAAGCGATTGGATATGAGCAATAACAAAAAATCAAGCCCTATTCAGTGGTTTGAGTTTGATGACAGTATTGGTATTAGTGGGAGGTTGACTAACAGTTTGCTAGGGCCTACCTATAACGAGGACTTAGGAAATTTTTCAACCATTGAAAATTACGGACTGTTAAGCTATTATCCGAAATCTACCTTGCAAGATGAATTTGGCACAGAGTTTGGGGTTGACCTAGTAAACAATGGTAGGTATCAGGAAGATGGAACACCTAGACGACCTAAAGTAGTTATTGACGCTTATCATAGATTGGAAAGTCAAGCGATCATTGCACAGGATAGGTCAATGTCACCCAAAAGTTATTACTTTAAAAGAGGAGACAAACAAGGTAAGGCTCAATCACAGTCTAGTTGTATGGCTCAGGCAGTGGCTAACCAGTTTCTGTATAAAGAAAAGCGTGTTATCCACTTGGTATTGAATGACTTTGATTATTTTAATTTAGAAACCAAGTATGGTTCTGAAAGTCAGGACTTAATCGGAATAATCAAAGAGGGTAGTGAGGAGATAGATGTAACTCGTATCTCTATCAATCCATTTCAACCATTTGAAACCGAAGACGGTTTTGAAAATATAAATCACACACTAGCCTACGAGAGTGCGATATCCAAGGTGGTTGCGTTATCGAGTTTAACAGCTAATTTTGATGTTACACCACCAGTCAAAAAACGTTTGAGAAAAGCGTTTGAAACAACACTTAGGAACGCAGATATCAACATGGTTGGTACAGATAAGTATTGGGAAAACAGACAGTATTTAAACCGAGGCGATGACTACTACCCAACAATGGATAGTTACATCACTATGGTTAAAATGCAGGAAACAAATGCGAGAAAATCAGGAAATAAAGATACAGCCGATGGATTGGAGTCAGTGGGACTTGGTTTATCAGATGTTTTAGGTTCTCGTAGAATGATGTTGGGTAATAATACTAACTTTGAAATTGACAAGAGTAAAAGGCAACACTATTTCTACTTTGAACAACTAGGAAAGAACGCTGAGACTTTGGTAAATGCAGAATTTGTTAATTTACTTGATTATTGCCAGTATCAGTTAGACGCAGGCGATTTGTTAGTTATTCACGGAATGGAGAACATTGATCCACGACTTTACGAAGAATACGTTGGAAAGAAATTTGAAGAGTTCCGAAGTAAAGGGATTAAACTGCTCTATTCTTTCGATGTAACAGATACTCTAAAAAAAGGAAGTAAAAGCAACTTACGGAAAGCAACGTTTTATGATTTGAAGAACAATCTATATACAGACTTTTCGACAGAAATAGATTTCGTATTACAAGGAATTGTATCTGACATTTCAAACTTTGTAAGTCTGGTGCAAAGTAACGTTAATGAGTTGACGCAAGGACTTATAGAGAGCAGACGTACAGAGGGGCGTTTCATCTTCTTTTCAGATAGAACTAGAGATACAGCACTGCTAGGGGGGAGGCCGTTTATATAATGGTATTTGGAGATTTAAAATACATTCAAAAGCACATTAGGAATATCACAACAGGCGCTCTATTCTCAGCTTTACTTTTGGGTTCTACAAGCTATGTTGTTTATCACGCTGTGACGGACAGACAAGCAGTTCAAGAGTCTCAGACACCTATCGACGAAGTTAAGACCTTTCAAGTCTCAGGGGTAGATGTCAGGATAAAAGGTGAAATGACTGATAAGAAGAAAGATGTTCTTATCTTAACACTCGAAGTCAACGAGAACGGACAGAAATTGCCATACGGTGCAGAAAATTATTGGGTTGTAACCACTTCTGACATTTCTGGTGAGAGTATTCCTTGTTTCTTTGGACGCATGAGTACAGATGGAGATATGTTCCTGATTATTCCTTATCCTGATAAGGAAATGACATACAATATCGGTATCTATAACACAGCTTCAACAGCTAGTCAAAACAAGAACAATGACAGTTCTTCTATCCGTGTAGATAAAGGTACACAAGCTAAAGTTATTTCAGACATTACAAGTGATATTAGTCCTGAGAAGAGTAACAATTTTATCGAAAGGAAAGAAACGGATACGATTGGTTTCAATGCAACGCTAGAAAGCAAAATCAAAGGGAAAAACTATCAGATCACCACACTAGATGTAGATAGTCTCTTAATTGAAAAAGGCGATGTGGTTTCGTTTGATTTTAAGACATTCTATGAGCTAGCTTATAGAAAAGTTGCAGTAGATGAAGCTCAGTCAACTGTCGATAAATTGGAAAAAGACCTAGAGGATAAGAATAAAGACTTATTACAGGTTCAAAAAATTCTCGATAAAGAGCCAGAAGATGAAGAAGCACAGTCTCAGTTATCAAGTCTAAACTCTAGCATACAGAGTATTACCGATGACTTAACCGAAGCTAACGCTACACTAAATGAAGTTAGAAAGATGAAGTACAAAGCCAGTGATTTTGATAATTACACGACTAAAATGTACAAAATTGATTAGGAGGTAATTTTATGGCGATTGGGGTTAAGCCCAAAGTAAAGAAGAAACTAAAAGCTAATATTCAGGTCGTTAAACCTATCGAATACGTGTCTGATATGACCGTAAAGCAACACGTCAAGCGTTTAAATGAGTTTAAGAAACTTCTTGACAAAGAAGACCAAGACCAAAACATTGAAGCTCTAAGAAAAAATGATGAATTTATGGCTGAATTTGACGGTCTTGATAAAAAGTGGGGTGGGAAAGTTATGCAATTTCTACCTCGCTACAATGGTGTTTTTGAGGGTCGAGAAGAAAACCTAGAGGCTCTATTGGACACTGTTTCAGACCTAAACCTCCCTACTAATATTGTCATTGGTGAAGCAGGTATGGGTAAAACCACGCTAGTACGCCACTTTCTAAGATTAGTAAATGAGGGCGAGTTGACTTGTAAGATGGGGTTTGAACTTGTCGGTATCGAGGTTTCGCTGGTATCAGCTTATAAAAACGGTAATAATGACTTTATTGGTATTCTTGGAGACATCATTCCAGCAGTCAAAGAGCTGGAAAGAAAAGCTCAAAAAGAGCTAAACAAACCTAATTTACGTTTTGTTTTATTCATCGATGAAATTCACGGTATTTCTAAAATGGTACAGCTTTCAGACGGTGAAAGTGTTGGGGTTGATGTCATTAAACCAGCAATCTATCCCAACATTGATGGAATGATTATCATAGGCGCTACTACTAGTGAGGAGTATGATCGCTATATTTTTAGGAACGCACCTTTTACAGAGCGTTTTGCACGAAAGACAACATTACAACCATTTGACAAAGAAACCTTATTTAAGATTGATTTGGGACATTGGGACTATCTGCGAAAAGTACGAGGGTTGAAAGGCGGACTGGATAGGAAGTTAGTCAACTATATCATAGATGTACTTTCTGAGTACGATCCACAACACGCAGAGCCTCGAAAATCTAAAGACTTTATCTCTATGTTAGAGTCTCACTCTTTTAACAAGGGAGTGGAACCAGACTTGAAAATGGTTCAGTACCTATTCAAGAGGGATAAAGGTTTCACACCAGATAAGCGTTTGAATGTCAATAAAATCATGACCACTCTAAGAAACGGTCTTTTTGGTCAGTTTATGGCAAAAGAAATGTTTGAAGTGGGGCTACGTGGGCGTGCTGGAGCAATGGACGGTGATAGAGGTAATACTCTATTTTCTGCCTTGCTAGTTGGCCCTACAGGGGTCGGAAAGACGGAAGCTGGTAAACTAATTGCTAAAGCTGTCTATGGTGAAGCGCTAGAACCTATCGTGGTCAGAGTCAATGTTTATGCTAGTCAGAGTGATGGCGTAAATAACATGATGAAATTTATCGCCAAAGAGTTGACCGTCAACGCTGATAGACCTATCATTTTGGACGAAATTGAAAAAGGGTTTGTTTCAAAGAAACGCCCAGAAGTTAAGTCGCCTATGGCAGACGCCATGATGACAATTTTGGGAGATGGCGTAATACAATGGATAGACGAATATGGAGCTGAACAGTTTAAGTCAATCAAGCAAAACCTTGTATTTGCTACTACCAACGCTGGTTTCGAAGTCTATTCAAATAAGGATAGCAACAGTGCTAAAAAGCGTATTACCAAAGATACTCCCAAGAATAAAATGCGCTATCAAATCAATACTTTGACCCAAGAAATTGAGACAGTTATAAAAGCAGAAGATGGCTTTACACCAGAATTGATTGGGCGTTTTGATATCACAATCTGTTATGAGGCGTTGACTCAGTTAGACGCTATAGGGATTGTCCAACGTAAATTAGACGCTTACAGCGAATTTTTGAGCAATAAATATCTAATCGAAGTGGGATTTGGTGAAACTCAACGATACAAGGGAACAAGGATTGGTGGCTTGGAAAAAGGAACAACTGTAAAAATCACTAAAGGAGGAAAAACAGAGGAACTAGAAACAAAGGAAGAAGAAACAGGTGTCGTAGAGACTTATCCTGTAACCGTAGCTTTAGCGACTATATTTGCTGATATGACTAATAGTGAAAAAAAAGGTGCTCGTCAGGTTCACGAAGTCTTTAGAAATAACATCAACCGTCTGGGGTCTGAATTAGAAGACGAGGAAGAGGGTTATGTTGCAGGTGATAAGGTTGAATTTTATGTTCAAGCTATTGACCGAGAGACTGGTGATGACATAGATAGCAAAGAAGCACCAGAGCGAACAAAAAGCGTAGAAAAACTGGAAAAAGTTTTCGGAAAGGAGGCGATCAGGATTGCACTTCGGAAAGTGGCAAGTTAAACTTGCTAAAACATCAGCAGTCGCCTTACTCAGCGTTGGGTTAATAAACGGAAGTTTGAACATGATTGCTACGGTTCAAGGTCAGCCTAATATTGCCTATGCTGATAGTAAAACTGTTAAGAAAAACAAGGTAACTATCAGCGCAAACAATACAGCAGACGCAACAAAAACAGGATATATCGCAAGTAGTGGTTCTGTATTGGTTGATAATATCCACGATAGTAAGAAAAATGGTGAAATTTACTATGGTGTAAGTAGTAAAAACAGTAAGTCTGGGAAAGCATATCATTTCAGTAATTCCTCTGGTCAAGAGAATAGGGCAATTTCTGGAGTTGGTGCAAAGTCCACAGATTACCTACAAGATATATCAGCTAGTAAAGATACAACCACGATGTTTAGGGGTTCTGATGGCTTTTACTACAAGAAAGATGGTAAAGACCAACAAGCCTATTATGCTTGGGAAGCTGGCGAAGTAGAGGACAACGCTCTTGCTAGTACATATTCTTATAATCAATCTCAGACAAAAAGTACAGGCAATGATGTTATCTATTTTATTCCTGTAAAAGTTGTAAAGGATAGCAAGCCTAAAGAAAAAGTTATTGCAGATGTTTCTAAAAACAAAAAGGGAACACCAGCAAATACAGGTAAAGTCGATAAATCAACTTACGCTAACCTTGGCGATGAACCTACAACAAATGTTCTGTTAGCTGAAATCATGTACACTTACGGAGGGGCAGATGGAACAGCTATCAAAGATGGAAAATTAGAGTATAACAATATCCGTAAGTACCCAGCACCGACTAAAAACATTCAAACAGATAGTGAGGTTTACGAAAAAGAGAATAAGAGTATCAACTATTATTCTGATGGAAAACTAGGAGCGTATATTCCTAACCAACTTACTATGAGTTCTAGTAACACGATAGCAGGGAATACTCTTGCTAATATGTTGAGAATTTTGGGTGGGTGGGGCTTCCTCCAAGTGGACGCAACAGCTACCAGCACCAACACAACCACAAATAATACTTATTTGAATACGGTAGGTCAATTATGGAATTTCGGTTCTGGTTGGGCTACGATTGGGGCTAATTCAGTTATCTTATTGGTATCACCGATAATTGCTTTGGCGGCTGAATTTTTCGACCTCGCAAATGAGTTGTTAAGAATGATACTATCCTTGATTATCTATGTTGGGGAGTTGGTCGGAAACCCATTAGCTTGGTTTGGACTTGTCGGAGGTCAAAGTGTAGAAGCACCTAACTGGCTAGCCGAAGTGGTTGGGTCGGTCAGAGAGCAATTTTTATCTAACGACATGGCGAAAACGGTCATGGACGACCTTATCGCCTTGGTAAAATGGATTTCTGTAGTGACCTTGATAGTTGCTATTGTAGTTTTCGTCTTCCGACTAACCTTTAGGAAAAAAGGAAAACTTCGAGTTTTCTCTACAACATTCTTTAAACTTACAGCTTGGATCCCATTGGTAGTAGGTGCTTATATCCTTACAGGAGCAGGAGAGAGTGGTCAGGTAGCTGGTGGAGATAGTACGGTGGTATCTAGCACTAAAATAGATATTCTTGAACTTTTCTTAGCCACAAACGGAAACCTAGCAAAAGTATATACAGATGATGGAACTCTATCTCAAATTATTGGTACTAACTCGATCAATATAGATGATTTTGAGCTGACTAACAAACAAATTACGCAAGTCAATGAGTACATTAGAAGTGTTCTAGGAGACCAACTGAAAGCTGATTTAGATACCTATTCAGACGCAAGCACAGCAACCTTTAATGTAAATGATTATCTGGAGGCTACGAAACTAGCTAGCAAATCAACGAATAAAGCGCTTATCCCAGCTACTCAGTTGCCTAAAGACATTCCGATTTCTTGGAATGATAATGGAACGCTTTATGTAAAAGGCTCACCGATGTTGTTTGTATCAGGAGTAGCTAATACACATCAATCAGCTAATCTTTTGCCTAACGGTTATGAGTTTAACGGTACAGCTTATATGTTCACTAAGAACTACAGTGGTGGTGAAGAGTCTGAGTCTAGCAATGATGACGAAACACAATATGCTTACTTCTCAACAAAAGCCCCAACTAAGAAAAACTTGGAAAGTGGATTGGCGTATAAAAAATATTCTATCCCTTACAATTCATCTTATTGGAATAAACAAGCAGTATCTTTGGACGTTCCTTGGACATATCTTTACGGTGCTAACCCAAACAATAACAGGGTAACAGAAGACCCACGAACATATACTTTTGGAACGAATGGTAACTTCCTTATTCAGAACTTGAAAAGCGAGGCAGGAGATAGCTTCACTTACGATAGTGACGATGATACACCAGACGCAATCACAAGCGAAGACGCTGTAAGTTATCAAAACATTCAAGCTAATAAAGAGAGTGACCACAAATACCCTCATTATTGGAAATACGTTAACGCCTATAATATTGCTTTGTTGAATAAGTATCAGGGTACTAACTCAGTTTCTAATTCAAGTATGCAGTTGTCAAATCAGTCTATGGTCTTCTTGCTTCAAAGTAATTTGACCGAGACAGGACTAGACTTCTATGCGACTAATACAAACAACTCAGAAAGTGCCAAAGGTAAGTCACGTTCAGCAACTGACTACAAGTACAGACGCTTGATAAGTCCACAGAAACAAGAGACACAGGCAGTGCTTCAAATCAACGGAGCTTTCCAAACGTTTGCATTTACAATGTTACTTGTAGCCTATATTAGACGACTTTCAACAATGACTGTAGTTGACTATATTGGTGGACGGTATAAAGCACTAGGAAGTGTAGGACTAGGTTCTTGGTCTAATGCAATCTACTATAATGTGTTGACATACTTCTGGGCGTTAATTACAATCTACGTTCCTCGTTCGTTCGATCTTGCTACTAATATTATGAACACAGCTTCTCAAAAAGCCTCCACAAGTGATAGCTTTGGAGGAAGTTATGGGGCGCTAGGTGTTGGTATTGTAGCTCTAGGTATTGCATGGGTATTCTCTAAACAGTTTGGAGGAGGAAACGGTAACGTATCATTCAGTCTTGTATCATCTGTTGTAGATATTCTTGACGCAATACGTATCGCAATTAAGAGTTTCTTATTTGGTAAATGGGGGCCTGATAGTCTTCTCTATGGTAGAGAAATTGGTCTTGTCGGTGGTCTTCTTGATGGTGATGGAGGTAGAAGTGGTTCTACTAACTTTACTCCAGTTACGATGGTTGACGCAGACGGAAACAAAACTGTACCAGAAACAGAAGAAGAAAAAGATGGTTCTGAAAAAGATGGCTCTGGTCAAAGTGCCTCTGCCAAGGGAACAAGTGGAGAAAATGAAAGTGGCGCAACTGAAACGACTGAAAAAGCAGTTGAGCAAGCGCCAGCGAAAGAACGTATTAAAGGAATGGCTTCAAACGGTTCAGGTAGGTCATTACCTTTACCAACACCAGTACCAACTCCATCTTCTTCTCCAACTCCATCTTCTTCTCCAACTCCAACTGGTTTCAGAGGCAAAGTTGCTGAAAAAGCTGGCGCACTTAAAGATAAAGCTCTTGATGGTATGCAACAACTTAAAACAGCAAACCCTTATGTTGCAGCTGCTAAATTAGCTGGAAAAGCTACTGTTGGAACAACTAAAGCTATTTCTAATTTCACTGGTTTAACTGACCTTAAAAACGATGTTGTTGGAGCTGGGCCAAAATACATTACCAACCCAGCAAGAGCAGTTACAGATACAGTTAAAACAAAAACCTCACAAGTGGTTGATAAGCTAAGAAATAGCGATACCCCAACTAAAGACAGTAAACCAACAAATGCACCAAAATCTCAACCTCAGAAGAAGTTTGAGGGAAATAAATTTAATAATTTAGAACGTAAAACACTACCAAAACTTCCAGAAGAGGGTTGAGCAGTTTTTAAAAACAGTGTATAATAGATTAAAAAGTAAAGGAGAATTTAATGTTAAATACAGTACGTTATCTGGCAGACACCCCAAAGGTTAATACTAACCTAAATGATATGTATAGCGATTTAAAAGACAAAACTCAGGTTGACAAAGCAGGAGATACGTTAGGAACTGATATTGTCAATGTTGCGAAGTGGGTGTTGGTCGTTGGGGGTGTTCTTGCTATCGTCAGGGGCTTCATAAAAATGGTCGTAAAAGGAGACAAAAAAGCTGGAGGCTTCATGATTTTTGGTGGAGTTCTAATGTGTATCATTGGTACAGTTATCTTTGTTACAAGTAAATAAAAAAGAGGGTTTACCCCTCTTTTTTTGTGTAAAAAATACTGACATTCTGTAAAAAAAGTGATACAATTTTAATATCTCTTATGAAAGGGAAAGTTGATGAAAAATAAATTAGAAGAGATATTGTATGACAAGAGAGTGAAGGTGGCACATCTCTCACGAGAAACTGGAATACCTAGACCCTCTATTTACAATATCATGAAAGTTGGGAGTTCTATTAAAACAGAGTCCCTATTTGCAATATGTGAAGCGTTACATATCAGTCCGAATGACTTTTATGGTTGGGAAGAAAGGAAAAAACATGGCAAAGAAGAACACTGAGACAATCAATTATCAAGAGGCATTAGCAATTCAAGCTAACCTTAACGACAAGAAATTAGGTGAAGTTGTAGAGCGTTATAACGATTTTATTGAACAATATGAGCAGTTTGAGAATAATACAGCATTCTCTAACCTCACTTTCGCAGAAGCGTCTCTATGTGCTTTTGACTATGCAGTAAAACTGGATAAGGAAAATGAAACAGGTGTTTTCTATCAAAACTTATTTAGAAAATGGATCGAAGAGTTTGCTTGGGGTGAAAAAGAGTCAAGTAAATTTGGTCTTTGGTCTGGGAAAGTACGTGACCTCTTAAAAAAAGGTCTTGTCCTAATGTTTAATATCACAGATGAAAATGGCGAAGAAATTGGAGAATATTTCCGTCCTGCCATCTATGGTACAAACGACTTGGATCAGATGACTAACCTTGAAGTTGGGAAAGGCTATTTGAAGAAAAATGACCTTAAAGGGTTGGAATACATCGTTGAGACGGTTCAATCTGTTCAGTTTCCACGTCTTACTCAGGAAGAATTTGAGTTGAGAGAGGAATTTGAATATTACCGTAAGCGTCATGGAAGCTACGAACGTTACCAAAATTATGTTCAGACTTACGACTTTACTCAAATTTCGTGGTGGAAAAACGCCTTGAATAAGGACTATGACTATACCTATCTAAAAACAAAAAAAATTACATCAGCAGAGGAAGCCTATAATACTTCGCTGTGGATTGAAAAAATTCTAAATGGTATTGAAGATGATATTGGAAGCGAATTGACAGCATTAGAAAATATTATCGAACTCTATAAATGGCTAGAGGACTACAAGAATAAGGAGCAAGCAAAGAATGACTTTAATAACTGGCGCAAAGTTAAAGGGTACACTGCTTAAAGTATCTACAGGGGTGTTATTGCTTACGGTTGGTATGGCAGGAATTGCCTACGCCAAAGATGACAATAACAACACTAATTTAAGTGAAAAAAAATATAACGAGTATGTAGATGGACTCAAAAAGGTAGGTCTCTATCAAAATTCAGATGGAACCATTGGAGGTGTCTTTGAAATGGTAGATGGTTCAACAATCCGTGTTACTGGTCTTGACAAAGATGGTGGATTGATGGGAGCTGTCCAAGAGGATAAAAACACCTACGTTATGAAAAGGTTCAGCTATGAAGAAATGCAAAAACTGATAGAAAGGAAAGAGGCAGTCAATGAAAAAGGAACAATTAAAAAAGAGTAGTCCATCGTTATACATGAGATTGAACACTCAGGACATGGGAACGAGGGAAGAAAAAAACCTGATTAAGATTGTCTCGAAGTTTAGACGCAGGGAAGAAGATTACTATATTTATATCAGCCTAGATGATTTTGGAAAGATTGAAGCAGAATTAGTTTTCAACCCTTTAAAATATGATGGCTTGGTGCTTGATGTGTACGCACTAAGTGGACAGGTTCAAATGGGAGGAAAGTTAGGCACTAAAGATTGTAATAACCTACTTTCTAAACTACCTAGAGAAGATAAACTATTCAAAGAGGGGGCGTTAGATATTATATGATGAATTTTGACGATATTAAGGAAAAAATGGAACAGGTGGATTGGTCAGATGTTCTTTTAAAGAGTGCTACACCAGCTTTAATAACCTTTGGTATTGGCTTTGTAATGGCTTATTCACTTCAAAAAAACGATGGCCCTACTATTCAAACCTACACAGAAGCAAAAGCTAGTGAAATTCTATCAACACAAGATTTGCCTACTCAAATTGCTGACCTAACCAAAAGTCAAGTAAGTGTGTTAGAAAATCAAATTGCTAACTTAGGTATCACTTCTGACGAGAACACTGACGCTGAAAAAGAGGACAATCTAGCTAAAGGGTTGTCTCAGGTCAATGCTGATAACAGCTTCAATGACTTCTTTAAGGCTTACTTGTCAGCAGACTATACAAATAAAGCAAGCACAGCCTATCAAGCTATCAAGACTTATCTAGCAGAGACTTACGATAGCAAAGAAGAAGACCCAGAAGATACAGGGTATCAGATCCAACAGAATTTCTATAATCTATGGAATGGTAATTCATGGGCGAAATCTCAAAAGAGTCAAACAGCTCTTGCAGGGAACGTTACTACAAGCATTTTGACAGGAACAACCAACAGCAATCGTTACTATCAAGTAATGGTACCAGCTACTAACATGAACCGTGAATTTGCTTTGTTGAACTTCATTGTCAAAGCAGATGATAAGAACAAAATTATTGCTGTGTCTTATGTAGGGCCAGTTAATAATGGTGACATCAACACTTACTATAATCAGCTATCAGATTTGCTCAAAAATACAACAACTGAAACAGATGTCAAAACAGCACTTCCTCAACAGTCAAACGATAAAAAGGAGGGATAATCAATGCCTAATAATCAACAGCAAAAAAAAGCGTTTTTTAATAATAAAGAGGAACAGGTACATATTCTAGTTGGTGGGACAAAAGGAGGAAAATTGGTAGATGTAGATAGTGCTTTTTTAAAAAATATACAATCTCATGCAACACCACCCCAACCGTCGAATGACAAAAAGGGGGAGTAAACAATGGCAAACAACCAACAGCGAAAAAAGGCGTACCTAAAGAAGAGAAAAGCGTCTTTAAAAACAACAAAAGAGGCTCTTAGAAAGGCACAACGCAAAATTTATCCGTGGGTTTCAGTAAAACCTCCAGAGTTTGATGATTTCAGGAAGTTTAAAAAAGACAATCCAGTTCTGCCAGATAATAGACCATCTATTCCTGATGACTATGTACGCACGCCATTAGTAAACTGGGAATATGCCTTTGGTGATAAAAAACCAGATATTTCTAAACACTGGTTTAAAGACGATAAACCTAAAATTCCTATCAAGAATATCAACAAGGAACATGATAATAGTGTCAACCTTTATGATTTGATAACTGATAAAAAGGCAGTCTCCAACTTGCCAAATAATACGGTCTTTTATTCACAGAATGACACTTCTTATCAATTAGTGGCTAAACTTACGGCTGGAAGTCGCAAGCGGTTTGCACGGTATGATGAAGCTAAAGAACAAAAACTCAGAAAATCAGTCAGATCACGCTCACGTATTACCCCTCTAATTGTAGAGGACAAAAGTGGTAAAGAAATGGCTTCGTCTAATTCAAAAGAGTTTGGTCGCTTTGGTGACGGATTGGACGCAACCCACCTCATTCCTTTTGGTTATCACGGTTCAGAAAGTGACACGCGCCTATTAGTGATGTTTCCCAGCTCTTACAATCGTGTAGCTATGAGAAAGGCAGAGGATAAAGCAAGTAACTGGAAAAATGATGTGATTTGGTTTGTCTCTATTGAGCAAAAATTCTACTATGACGAATATGTAGAGGAAGAAAGCCCTATTTATGACGATAAAAATAATTTTACTGGCGAGACAGAAACGAAGACTGTTCACAAACAAGTTGGACGCTACCTAGACTGGCACTACTATATTACCGATAGCAAGACAGGAGAAGTAGTAGTCGATGAACACTATATCGTGGATAGCTCCGATAAGTGGGGAGGTACAGGGTCAGGTAAATTCACTAACTTAGATATTGATTGGAATATTGGGGCAGATGAAGCTCAGAATACACGTCCAGAGTCACAAGTTGAAAAAGATAATTTGGACTGGACGAATGGTGTCAATCCTTGTCTGCTTCAAGATAAGTCTAAATGGAAATATTCTTATAAGGATATTCTTACAATCAAGACTAAAGCTAAATTACCTACCTCGACTATCTTTGGAATGACGGAAGATGATGAACCATTTGTGTATTCACTAGAAGAAATGGTGCATTTGCTGGTTGCAGGGACGACAGGTTCAGGGAAATCGGTAGCTGTAGATAGTGCAGTTTTTAAGAACGTACAATCTCATGCGACACCTGATGAAGTTAGGTATTTAGCCATTGACCCTAAAGCTGTAGAGTATGGACAACATATAGGCTCGCCTTATTTCTCACTACCACCCCAACAAATTCCAAGTGCTGGAGATATGCACGATAACGCCTACGCTTTAATGCTATATGTGGCAGACCTAATGGATTGTCGCTATAAAATGTTGGCAGAGGTAGAGTGTAAGAACCTTGGAGAATATAATGATTGGGTCATAAATAACCCAGAGGAAGCAGAGGCTAAAGGTTTACCTTATATGCCACGCTTGATCGTCCCTATTGACGAATACGCAGACCTTATCAATGTTGTGGGTGAAGAAATTGAAACTGTCATTGGTCGTTTAGGTCAAAAAGGTCGTGCTTGTGGAGTAATCTTAATTGTTACCACTCAACGCCCTACAGCAGATGTTATTAGTACCACTTTGCGTTCTAACTTACCAAGTCGCTGGTGTCTAACTGTTACTGACTCTATCACAAGTAATATTGCTCTTGGTGAAGATGGGGCTGAAAACTTGAATGGTAAAGGTGATGGTTACATCAAGCTACAAGGTCAAGATAAAGTTAGAGTACAGTCGTGGTACTATAACCCTGTAGAAACAGAAAGTATCAAAAACTACTTCAAGAACGAGTTTCCACCCCAAGAGGACGAACCAGTCTTTAACTATATAGTTTATGCGAAATACGGAGAGTACATGACACCAGTAAATGATGAAACCTTAGAGGCTGACAAAAAAGTTAGACTCTATCCTGAAAAAGAAAGAGGAAAGAGGGCTAGTTAATGGATAAGTCAAAAGAAGAACAAGAAGATAAACCGATTGTGTCCTTAGATTTTGAGGAAAAGGAGTTAAATAACAATAACTTTGCCGAAGCAGAGACTAAGTATGGTCTAGTAGGTTACAATTTTCCTCTAGCACGTGAGGGCAAGGGTATTTTAGGAACTTCCATAATGCTCTTAATTATGAGTTTCTTTATTCATTTTGCAATAGCGCTTGTTAATCGTCTAGTGCCTACAATGACAGCTTACCCTTTGCACTACATCTATCAAGGCTGTTATGCTATGGTTGGTATTTTGGTAATCTATTACCTAGTGCTTTATGTGAAGCGTTCCAGCAAGTATTGGGAGCGTAATGTCCTATGGAATGACCTGAGAGGTCTTACTGGTAAGCGTAAGATTTTGAAGAACTTTAACTATTCTCAAAAACTAGAAAAGGCTAGAAAGGACAATGATAAGAACCGAGTCAAGGCACTTGAATTGATTGGCCAAAGTCGTTTTTATATTTTCACACGTCAAAAACCACAGGGTCTTGGAAAACGTAGGGAAGTAGCTACTTACTTTAACCTAGATATTGATGACTCAAAAAATGTAGATATTCACAAAATCTTAGATGAAGAGCTTAAAGTTTTCCCAGCTATGCTATTCAATATCTTTGATAAGAAGATGATTTTTGAAGCTAATATTGCCAGTCGTACTGATAAAGGAAATCGCCATATTCTCTTTACAATGGGTGAGAACTCAAAGACAGTTTATGATAAGTACGATTGGGAAAAAGAATGGGAAGAGAACTACTATTGGCGTAGAGCTTACGACCTAGAACATTGTTTCCCTTATCGAAAAGAGGGAGAATATGCTGGGCTATCTGATCCAACAGAAGAAAATCAAAAGCGTAAGACACTAGGGCAATCATGGGCGCATACACAAATACAAGCAGTCAAAAGAGCTATTCAAGCAGAGGGCTACCAGACTAATGAGGTGACTGTCAAAGTCGGAACACACTCAGCAGTTTATCGTTCTACCGTTTCAGCAGAAACGTCTAAAATCAATAAGGACGCAAGTCAACGCCTAGCAGAAGCAGTTCAACGTGAGCTATCAACCTTGGATAACGTAGTTAAAGGTGTCACAGCAGAGGTTAGTATGCGTGGTATTCGAGTTAATCTTCCTTTGCCAAACGGAACTAAAAAGGGAGAAAAGGAAATCGAAAAAATTCCTTACATCGATACAACGGTTCCTGATTACACCCAGCTCGTAGATAAAGAGAAAATTCTTAGAGAGGTATTTGGATAATGAAAAAACAAAAGCTCATTATAGGGCTTGCAGGGGGTCTAATAGTTGTTCTAATCGTGGGTGGTGTTATTCTATTCAATCATTCAAAAGGAGCAAGTAGCAAGGGAAATATCACGCTTCAGACAGCTCAGAAAGTAAAAGATGATGAAGACAACACGAAAGCGACTACCGAGGACAAGCCAGCCTTAGAAACTGCCGAAGATACCCTTGAAAAGCCTGACAAGAAATTGGAAGATGATAAAGCTACTCCAGTAAAACAAGCATTGACAGCAATGTTTAACTGGATTGGTCAGACCGAGGAAGTGAATATCATTCCTAATCGAGACTCTAAAACGCTTTTAAGTAAGCAGGAAGATCTAAAAACGATTAAAGGGTATCTCAATGATGGCTACACTTATTCTGAAAATGATGTGACTTGCTACTACTCAGATAGCAAGAATGTCTATCAGTTTGTTGTGTTGCTTAAAAAGGATAAGCAAGAGGTCGCTATTACTGGAAACTGGCAAACAGAGGTTGAACAAATTCAGATTGGGGTGTTTAAGAAGTGATTGACTTTATTGTTGATTGGATAGTTACTCATGCTATCTGGTTGTTTAATGCCTTGTTTAGTACCAGTTTAGGATTGTTGGATAGTATCTTGCCCAAAATTATGACAGGGTTGGTTTTTTGGGGTATATGGTACTTCATCACAGAAATGATAGATTAAGGGGGATTGATAACAATGTTGGATATGTCAGAAAGAGTCCAAGAAGTGATGTTGGAGGACGCTTACGACCATTACAAGAAAGTCGATAAAATGGTTAAGTCAGAAAGAGAAAACCTCTTGGCTTTGATTGGGCGTTTACCTAATGAACTCGAAAAAATCTATGAGGGTGTCGATTTGATCGCTATTGAGGATAGTGACAAAGCACTTCTTAAAAGTGTCAGCAATAAGCTGGTAACAGACACTCCAGTTCTAAAAGGAACAATCGCAAATATACCAGAGGACACTAAAGTATTAGTGTCTGCTAGGGATAATGTAGAGGGCAGTCTTTCAGCTCTAACTAACCTAGTTACGTGGATAGAAGAAAATACCCCTAAAAAGGGTGACGAAGATGAAGAAGGGCGTTCTGAACGTGTCAAACGCCTATTGCTTAACCTTTTAGAGAATGTAGAAAGCTATAAAAAGAGCTTGAAAGATTTGAAGTTCATTATAGAAAACACACTCACTATTACGGAATATCTTAAAAAATGAGAAAAACCACACGGAAAGTGTGGAAACCAGACTTAAAGTGTGGTAAAATACACCTTAGAAATGAGGTGTATTTTTTGTTGTCAGAAAACATAAAACGCCATAGGAAAGAAGCAGGTCTTACAAATAGACAGTTAGCTAATGTGCTGGGAGTGACAGTCTCCAGCGTTGAAAAGTGGCAAGATGGAACTCGCACACCGAGGCCAGCTAAATTGCTGTTACTATCAGAGGTATTAGGTGTTAGTTTAGACGAGTTGATGAAAGGGGAAAAAGAATGAGTACATTGACTGTACCTAACTTTGAAGAACGCCTAGAGGAAATCACGTCAGAGGTAGAAAAGAATAAGCTAAAGCGCTACTATCAAGCAATTAAAGAAAATCACGCGCGTGGTATTGCCCAAGCGTTCCTAGAATTATACTATCAAGAAGCAGATAAGGAAGATCGCACAGGACTTAGAAAAGACTTGAAAGGTGTCTTGTTAAATAAACTGGTTGAGAATGGCAGTTTTGGCTCTATTGTAGAGCAACAAAAACTCTTGGAAAGGGCTAAGGAGCTGGAGGGGCTTCCTTTCAAAGACCGTATCATTCAAGGGGAAACAAGTAAGATTTTTGGGTGTGGCTATCTGGTCAATCCAGCAGAACCAGACTTATTAGAACCTTATGTGACTATGTTTGACGGTAATAACATGAGGCACACGAAGTTAAGTCAAGAGGTTCGAGATGTTATCAATAACCTTGCTAGTGTAGCAGGTGTCGATTTGAGTGTTACGCTCAAACTAGACCTAGAACCTGATAAGGAGCTTCACTTAGAAAAACCACTCTATCCATTGTCTGTCAACGACCTAGCTATGGCACTTTTACAACAGGAAGAACTACAATCAGGAAAATATCAGTTTAAAGTAGTCATTGATAGTGCTGATAAGAACAAGGCCAAAGTCAAGTATGGTATTCAGGAGGCAGAAGAATGAAGTATCTAGTAGAAAAATACACCCTGCCAAGACAAGAAGAAGCAACTTTTTTAGCCAAGGCAGAGGAACAGAAAGCTAAAGTCATCAAAACTTTCAAGACTGATGATTACTCTATCTTTATCACGATCAATAAGGTTGTAGGCTACGAGGGAGAGAACGCCTATATTGAAACCAAGGGTAATCTGGATAATGTGGAAGTTTTCAGAGCGCCATTTACTTTGAAACCATTGACAATCAAAGAAATGCTAGGGTTAAGCCTTGATATTATTCCTGATGATGTTGTTAAGCTAGAACCGTTAGAACAGCTCTTGTTTCAAGATAGGATTGCAGAGCTGGAGGCAGAGCTAACCACTCATCAAAAAGATATAGCAGACTATCGACAAGATTTGTTAGAGGGACTTGCGCCAGCACTATCTGAGGCTAGCGAACTTGAAGTCTTTATTGAGGCTAGCAAGAGTAGTGAAGAAAAAGCAGAGCACAACCAAGGAAAAATTAAAGAACTTAATGGACGCTTAGAGGAGCTAAAGAAAGAATACGAGGATAACCTTTTGTATATCGAGGACGAGAGCGAAAGGGAAGAACTCAATAACACTTATCAAGCCTCTAAACTAGTCTATGAAGATGAAATCAAAGCCCTAACAGAGTCAGATAAAGGCGTTCTGGAAGATACAAAGGTATCAGGGCGAATTGTAGAGGCAGTAAGAAAAATCTCTCAAAACTATGAGTCAGTATATAAACTCTTAGCCGATGTATCAGAACTCAAACAGTTGTTAGCTTATGAGTTAGACGAACCTTACTTACAAGAAGAACTATCATCACTAGAATTTGCGACTTTATTGAATGAAGCGACAGAAAAAGCAAAAGTACAAGCACAAGAAGAAATGGTAGAGCCTGATAGTAAGGAAGAGGAGAAAGAAACCACCCAAGATGTTCCTGAATTGGACGAACCAGACGACAACTGGGACGATGAAGAAACTGAACAGCTTGACAATGTAGAGGGTCAGTCTGAGAGTGGTTCAAAAGCCCTAGCAAACTTCTATGAAGCTATTGGGCAAGAGTATGACGAAGACGATGGAAAGGACGACACAGAGGACGTGCAAGACGAAAAAGATATTGAACTTGAAGAAGTGACGGAAGAAACTCCAAAACAAGAGGAACAGGTGTTTTCACTAGATGACCTAAAAGACTCAGAGAAAGCAGAGTCAAGCGACACTGAGGAAGAAAACCCAAGTAAGAAGACCAAAGGTAAGAAAGTTAAGAAAGAGAAAAAAGCCAAAAAAGATAAGAAAGACAAGGATAAAGAAAAAGAGGGTCTAACTTTTAAATCTAGTATTTACATTGGCGCTTTAGTAGTGACAGCAGGAGTGATCGCTTCGGCTTTCATTTACTACAATAACAACAGTCAGACCAAACAGATTGAAAGCCAAGCCTTAAAAACTTATCAGAAATTGCCACAAAAAGGTGAAGAAGATAAGGGAATGTCTAAAAAAACCTATAATGAACTTGTTAAAGACTTATCAGAGTGGTATCCTAATCTTACCGAAAACAAAACAACTGGAGTAACAGGGTTCTTTAACTACAAGAAGAAAACCTATATCGTGAAGCAGTTTGCGCGTGATAAAGGAGTTTTAGAAACCTACACAGTTGACGGTAAACAAGTTGACTTTAACGAAAAAGAGATCAACAGCATTATCGAAAGTGGGAAAGGATAAGTTATGAAGAAATACTTAAACAAAGATAACCTTGATTATCTGATTTTAGCGTTAGGGGTTGTATTGATTTTTGTATCAATCCCCCTAAATGTGGTAGTAAACCACTATATGCACAGCTTATATGTGCCAGCAACTATTATTGTGGTATGTTATGGTATTTATGTAATTGCAAAGCGCTCTATGAACGCTATAAAGTGGCAAGACTGGTATAAATGGGTAGGGCTTGGTGTAGGCTTATTATTGGTGGTGGTCTGGGCGTTAAGTTTGAAACAGCCATCTCAACGAGCTTACTTAGGAACTGGAGCTATTGTTGTTAAAAGCGAAAGTGATATAAAACAGGTTGAGATTGCAAGCGATGTTAAGGGTTATCCATATATTCTATTCTTCAATCCCAACTGTGAGACTTGCCAAGACACTATCCCTGAACTCCTAAAAGGACTCGATAAAGATATTTACAAGAAAAATATCGTTTTTGTTGATACTACTCAGGAATACGGAAAAAAACTTGCAAGCAAAAATGGTGTGGAAACAGTGCCATCATACCTATACAATGATGGATATGGAGAACCAGTTAAATTAGCCTACCACACTGACGAGGGAACTAAATTCCTGAACAAGAAAATTGGCTATTTGCGAGAAAGCATTAAACATAAAATCTATTAAAAATAGGCGATTTATTCGCTTATTTTTTTGTTTTCTCTTGTCTTAATTTACAAATTAAGATATAATATAGATAGATAAAACGGAAAGAGTGGGACATATTGAAATAAATCGAGTGAGGTTATTATGAAAACCAGAAAGGAAATAAATGCTGATTATTACCGAAAAAAGAAAGGGGAGCAATCAGCTATAAGAAATGCTCAAAATGCAGTCTGGAGAGCGAATAATGCTGAAAAAAACAGGAAGTCAGTAGCTAAGAGTCATACGAAAAAGTTCATATTGACACTGGCAGATGAAGAAGATCTCGAATTTGTTTCGGACTTGCTGGAGCAACGGAGGAAAAAGGACAATGAGTAGCACAACTATGATGGGGAGTGCGAGTGCCGAGGGAAAAGAAGAACGTATCTTCAAGGTGTTCGCTTATCTGAATACCAAAGATGATTTTGAACCTCTAAAAGTAATCGAGAGGGTAAATGTAGGAGCAAAGAAACCAGTCGAACCAAAGACTATTTACAGCTATCTATTAGCCATTATCGAGGCAAACGCAATAGATATACGTTACCGTCTGAGATTGAGGAAGCCATTTGAAAAGAGCTTCTTAGGGGCGCTGGAGGGGCCTTACGTTGAAAAAGGTAAGGCAGAATATGACAAGTGGCAAAAGCTAGCAAGAAAAGCAAGTGAAATGCCAGAGCAGAAGAAACAACAACTAACACAGTATATTATTACTGATAGCAAATACCACAGCAGACAGGAGATATATAACAGGCTAGAACAAGCCACGTTTTACTTATCTCTGATGTAGGCAAAAGCTAACAAGGAGGAAACCATGAAAGCATTAGTAGCAGATTTTGAGTCAACAGTCTATAATGGGAAAGACGATAAAACTCATGTATGGCTTGCTGGCTATAAAGACTATGATGTGCCAGATGAATATGTCTTAACAGAAAGCATTGAGGACTTTGTAGAAAGCACTAAACAGCACCCTTACGCAAATATCTTCATGCACGAATTGAAACGTATTCATTACTCTTTCTTGTTAGCTTATTGGAGACGTGAGGGCTTCCAAATCAACATGGATAGCACAGAACCACGCCACAACGCTAAACTTGTGAGCGTTTCTCACGATGGAAGCTACATCACTGTCTATTACGATTGGGATAATAAGATTGTCCATAACTACATCGATACAATGAAATTCACAGTTGGTTCAATCGAAGAGTTTGGAAAACGTCTTGGAAAAGAGATTGGCAAAGTGCCTGAAATTCCAGAGGGTAGTAAGCACCAAGTTTCTAAATTTGATAAGCGTTATATCAAGCGTAAACTGACTATTCTAGCAGGGGCAATGGGTGAGTTTAACACAGTGACAAACTATGAAAATGGTATTTCTTCATACTCACAGCTAGCGATCCAGTTCATGCTCTATGATGGTAAGTTGAACATTGACCGAGTTGAGGGATTTAAACCCCACAATTACTATGCAGGTCATGGTTTTGAGGAACACCCTTATAAAATTCAAAGCCCACGCCTAACAAAGCGTAAAACACATAATAATAAGGCTGTATCACGCCCTAAAGGACTTCCAAAACTTGATGGACGTAGAAAACCAACTCAGGAAATGGTAGATGAAGCGCTGGAATACGCTAAGATGGTCAATGATATGCCAGAAGTGTCAGAAAAGGACGTACAGCGTGCCTATGACTACTATGGCTATCTCAATCGCAGACACCGTGGATTGATTGCGAATAAAAACGCACGTAAGGCGTTTAGAGGGCCTTGGTTCTATCAAAACCCAGACTTTAAGGGTGGTGAGGTGAAAGCATTAGGGGCAACCGTGGATAATAATGGTTTGCACTCATATATGTATATGACCCAGAAGTTGCCACGTGATCTAATTGGTACAGTGACCAAACGAGAAGACGCACTCAGCTTCCTTGATGGCAAAGAGACCTTGTATATTGCTACTTTTTGGCGTTTGGAAGCAACTGTAAAACCTAATTCATTCCCTATCCTCCAGCCACGTGAGGACGATGACCGAAACCAGCGTTTAAACAAATACCAGCGTTATCCTGAAACAATCATTTTGGAAAACTCAGCTTTGGCACAACCTGACTACGAGTATCTTTTGAAACACTACGAGATTAAAGAAGTCAAGGGCTTGATGTTTGAAGTTTATAGCGTTGATTTTGAGTTGATGAAGAAACTAAGAGCGCATGGCTTGTACTGGACAGCACAAAAAAATGAAGCTCGAAGACGTGGAGACTTATTCATGTATGACCAGTCTAAATTGATGTTAAATGGCCCTATTGGATATTTCGGAGTGAACAAGGAAAACGAGACAAGAAGTGATGTCGCTAAAGCTACCTTTATTTATTCTTATGGTCGTTGCTACACAGCCGAGACAGCAAACGGAATAGGACGTGATTTCATGTGTTATGCGTCAGCCGATAGCTTACACTTCATTCAGCCACCTAAAGCGCTCAAAAGGGGTAAATATGATGTTGATACCCTTATCAAGTATATGCACTCTATTGGCGCTCAAATTGACCCAGTAAAACCGGGGGCTTGGAAAATTGAACGTATCTGGCAATCAGCAAGATATATCAAGATTTCAACTTATGGTGAGGAAACCTTGGACGGTAAGTGGCACTCTAAACACGCTGGTTTCAGCATGGATATTCCAAAAGAAGAATTTGTTGCAGGAAACACACTCACACAACTTCTTAAAACCGAAGTTGATGGCGGTGTGGTATTGAAAGAAGTAACGTATCGCCTATAATGAATGGAGGTAGTGATGTTAGAAAAAAGAGACCTTATGAAAGAGAGAGAAAGCCTTATTGATAAGAAGTTGCCAGAGGAATATATCAAAGATATGAGCGAATTGAACGACCTATCAAAAAAGGTAGCTGAAATTTCATCGAATATACTTCATCAAGAGACGCTTCTTTCATTGTCTAAAGCTGTTAATCAGTATGACGAAAAGGTTATAGAAATGAAAAAGAAGTATGGAAAGAAAGATGAAGCAATGGAGTGGATAGATGGCTAAGAAGAGAAATAGAAAGAAACTTTTACGTCACAAACTAGGGTATAAATCCCCTAAGACCGTAAGTGTAGCAAGAAGTAGTTCATCAACTCAAAAAGAAACATCATCAGCCCCAACACAGGCGTTTGAGTCATGGGTTAAGTCGTTTAAAAATAGGTTAAAAAGAGCAGAAAAGGCTATAAATGCAGAGTTAGACGAAATAGTAGATAAAAATGCTACGGTAAGAGCTAACGAACGTTTAGAAGTCGAAGTTTCACAATTAAAGACGATGGAAGAACAAAATAAAGAATTTCTACCACTGGACAAATATGCTAAAGAGATAAGGAGGCTTGGTCTCAGTGTTTCAGATGAAGACTTACAAGTTTATCCGAATATGGACTTGGTAAGGAGCTTTGTTCACAGGGCAGAAGAAATTTATTTGGATCAACTGGAGGGTGTATCTCAGGTAGGGCGTAACCGAGGGAAACGATACACGCAATATAAAGTACAGACTATCACCGATGAAATGACGCATACAGATATTTATAGTCGTATGACTAAGTATTTCATCGAAAATCAATTTAACTACAACGCCTTAATCAACGTAGAACAGTTCATTAAAGATGACTTGATGAAACAGATTGAAGCCTATGAGGCTGCAACCCAGATTAGGGACATCAATAACCTAGAGGAACGAGAGGAGATGTTGAATGAATGGCGTGATACTTATGGACAGTATTAAAACAAGCCTAGCTTTGCTGGGCTATTTTTGTAAAAATAATTGACACTTTTTCACAAAATAAGTTGTCAATCGACAACAAAAGAGGTATAATATAATCAATAAAGAGAAAGAATGGTGAAAAGAAATGCTAGAAAAATACACCAAAGTTAGATTGACTGATGAAGATGGCCTAAATGCTGAAACAGCTTGGGCGTTTGGACACTGTGAGTCCAAGACTATGAGAACTCCAGATAATCTATATCTGATTTTAGATAACAATACAGACTACTTCCCAGCAGGGACAGAGCTTATTCTGTCAGAAGATGGCTATAACGTAGATATGGAAGCTACACGCGCATTGTATATGGCACATCGAATAATCGAGAAATATCATGGCATTACAAGACGTGATTATTGGGACGCAACTACAAAGACAGCGAAGAAACTAATTGATAAGTTCAATCTAACGCCTTTTATCGGTAAAAAGATTGAGGTTTCTAGTGGAGAAGTTGTCTTTACAGAATTGAAAGAGACTAAACACGGACTTTTTCTAGTTGGTAAGAACAAAACAACAGGAGAAGAAAAACTTTATAATGACTTGGAGTGGCTAGCTCGAAAATTAGGCTACTCAAAAGAGGAGTTAGATCGTATCACTATCTAGGGAGTTCACATGAAAATTGATGTTGACAAGGTAAAAAGTGTATTGCTTGATAAAACAGTACCAGCAAGCCTTTTAGAAAAAACAATAGGTGTGAATAGAGGCAATATCAGTAAACTCCGAAATGGCAAAAGAAATTTCGAGAATTTGACTATAGAAACTGCCATGAAAGTCCAGAAATGGATTGATGATAACCAAGGAGACGACAATAAATAAAGAAGTGTATTAAGATTGACGAAGAATAGGAATGAGGAAAAAGTAATGGTATTAAGTGAAAAACCAGAAAAAGTATCGCAATATTGCATGATTAGTTCAGTTACATTCAAAAAAACCAAGACTGGAAAAGATTATGCAGAATTGACGCTATCAGACAAATCTGCAACTATTCCAGCTTGTAAAGTGTGGGACGTTACAGAAGAAATTAAAGAGACATTGAAAAATAACGATGTTCTCTATATTGATGGAGAGGCTGACAATTATGGAGGAGCTTATAAGGTTACAATCAAAGAGGTTTCTCTACCAAGTGGAGAAGTACCTCTTTCAGAATTAGTGCCAAGTGAGCCTATTGATGTAGAGGGGGTCTATTCCAGCATTAAGTCAGAAGTAGAGTCTTTCAAAAATGAGTTGCTGAAAAAAGCAACTCTAGGGCTACTAGAAGAGTATGGAGAAGCCCTGAAAAGCATTTCAGCAGCCAAACACGTCCACCACTATAAACGTGGAGGTTTGTTGCGACACGTTCAAGAAATGCTTAATCTCGCGCTCTATATGCAGAAAATGTACCCAGTTGCTAATAGAGAATTGTTGATCTCAGGTATCATTTTTCATGATATAATGAAAGTCAAAGAATACACTTATAATCATGGTATTGCAGGAGACTTCACTGCTGATGGTGTTCTTTTTGGCCATATCTTCCTTGGCGCTGAACTGCCTAAACGCTATGTCAGTCAGGAAGAAGCAGAGTCAGAAGAGATTAAAATGCTACAGCATATTATTCTATCTCACCACGGCATTAAAGAGTGGGGAAGTCCAGTCGAACCAGCGATTATTGAAGCAGTTATTATTCATCATGTAGATAATCTTGACGCTAAGACCTATGGCTTTGCAGATGAACTCAGTAATATGGAAATGGGTGAGGTTCGCAAGTCAAGAAATATTTTTGCGACAGTGTATAAACATGAGCTGGGAAATTATGAGGGGTAAGGAGCATAGCCAATGGAACAAATAACTAGAAAACGTAAGCAAATTAGTAGGACTTTTTGTGAATTACTATGGTTAGCTACAAAAGTGATACTTGCGTGGCATCTTCCTGCAATATTTATTTCTAATATGGAACTTGCTGAGACAGTCAAACTTATTGCAATTCTTATAGTGCTTTTTACTTGGGCGCATGGAGTATAAGTTGGAGGTTTTGGAATGGTAGTATCACATAACCGAAATCGTAGAGTTAGATTGGCATTGAAGCGTGAGTTGCGCTTAAAAGACCAAGAACTAAAGGGCATGAAGAGTAAAAGAGTGCCGAAACAAGAATACATCAACCCTAGAGTCATTTTACCGAAGAGAATTTCACAAGAAGAAGTATTCTATCTTACTCTTGTGATCGATTATGCAAATAGAAAGGTCGAATTTCTAGCTTACAAGACTAATCTAAATAGTATTCCTTGGCCTGATATTGCTTTAGTCACCAAAACACCCTTTAAGAGACGTATTCCTTTAAGTGAGATAAAGAGGACAAGACGAAAGTTTCTTACTCTATCTGTTCCCAAGAAGGGCTGGTTGACCTCGAATGAAATTGAAAAAGTAGAACTTTTAAAAAGGTTATATCCTAGACTAATGACTCCAGATTTTGATAGCAAACCTATACAAACTAACGATACAAAGACTACAAAAAGACAGACTAAAAAAGCTAAAAAAAAGCCCCCACTAAGGGGTTATTTTTTTAAGTAAAGTTTCCGACCAGCAAGATAAGGATTGCGTTAGGAAAAGAAAGGTGCTAGAATAATACCCTTTTCCAAAAAGTCCAAAAAAAGTTGTTTGAACCTATTGACAGGAAGTGAAGCAAGGTATATAATATAGACATAAAGATAAAACAAGGAGAAATAAAAACATGAGAGAAACAATCAAATTAGGCTTGGTGGCAGGTCGCCACCCCCTCCCAGTAGATGACTTCATCTTCCAAGATGGAGACATCACATTCCCTATCGATCCCAAAAAACTAGGGAAGATTGTTGTTGAAAAATTCAACAATCTTGGGGTCAAACCCCACACTGGAGACTTCAACGTTTTTGTCACTGGGTTGACTCCAGCAACCACAGCAGTGATTAAGGCTTGCCTCACTAACGGTCATCTGCTTACCTTGAAGCACTTTGACCGAGACAGTGAAACATGGATTGATGACCCAATCCTCACTGACTCAATGGTGAGCATGGACACGGAACTTCCAACATGGCTAGCGTGTCCATAAGCCATAAAAAGTAGGGGCTTCACCGTCTGCCCTAGACGTTAAACAAGAGAGCCGAGGGCTTATTAGAGTGAGGACAAACACACAAAATCTCACCTGATAAGCTATTAGGACTGCTCAATGGCAAGCAGTATAAAACAGACTTGTATAGAGTCCTAGTAGTGCGCAATACTAGAGCCATCACTGGTGTAGCCAAGATGGATAGGCTTCGTTTGACAACTTCCATAGTTGACTTAAGTTGACTTACGAGATAGGCAGGTTCGACTCCTGTGACCAGAATAAGCTATAATAGACCCAAAAGGAGAGAAACAATGACAATCACTAAGTACACTTACGACAACCTCGCTGGGACTGGGTTCAAGTGGCACCCAGTCACAAACGAGGGCGATGTCTTATTTTACCCTTGTGGCGACCTCAAAGGCGTTAAGGCTTTTGTGGAAGCCTATGGAGATGTGATCGCTGACAAGTTGGCAGATGAAGAGAATAACTATGGGCTTGCATTTTACGCCTGTGGTTATGATGGAAAAGCCCAACAAGAGTTCATTTCAAGTTGGGCAGAAGAAGGGGTGTCAGTATTTTAGACACCCAAAGAGAGGGAAAAGATGATAGTTAGAGTGATAATCTATGCTGTTGTTATTGTATCTGCCACGCTCTTTATGTTGGTGACTCTTAATGAGATGATAAAGCGCAAAAGCAAAGCTCCAACGTCATATCAAAAAGCCCCAATTATTTCTACTCTGGGAGGCCCAAGTCACTACTATGTGGAGAATGAAAGCAGTGGTCGTTTTTCGTTCGTAAAAGCAGAAACATTTGAGCAACTAACAAGGCACGCAAATTTTAAAAATTCTAACCTCTTTATTCGCCCAATGCACGGAAGAGAGGACTGGAGCAACACGATTAGTCATGAGGAAAGAGAAAACAAGACTTATTTTAAAATCAACAACAAGTCTGATATTGAAGACTTCCTAGACTAACCCTTAGCCCCAAGAGGGGCTTTTTTGCTACCAGAACAAACACCCACAAAGAAACCCCTTATAAAATGTTCTCAGCGTCTCAGACAGCCCCAAAAACGCCTATGACTTATCACCCAAGACCGATAAGACCTCAGACAGAATCACACGCTTAGAATGGCTTATAAGAGTCATCACGCGCGTGATTTTTTATTTTCACAAAAAGAGCATAATCAAAAAAAGTTGCGTGAACCTCTTGACAAGGAATGAAGCTAGGTATATAATATAGACATAAAGATAAAACAAAAGGAGAAAAACAATGACAAACACAAACACAAACAACAAAATCAGCTTGGGGCTTATCGCAGGTCGCCACCCATTGCCAGTAGATGATTTCATCATCTCAGGGGACATCGCAGATGTTCTCGACTTTGACCTGATTGACAAACTGGTTAAAGAGGGTCTTGAAAAAGTCCCAACCAAACCGATGATTTCTGTCATCGGATCACTAGACGGTGACGTTCGTGTAGAAGTCAACTGTCTCCAATGTGACGTGGATATTTTCGTCACAGGGCTTACAGCTGTAACTATCGCAGTTGTCAACCATTTCAAAGACCTAGACTTAAACGGTCACACAGTTCGCTTCATGCACTTTGACCGAGACAGTGGCACGTTTAAGCCCCAAGTCTTGAAATAAGCCCAACCGTATTTTAGACACCCAAACAAAAGGAGACAGGTTATGAACACTAAAACTTACTATGTAGAAAATTGTTACGCTGGTCGTTTTGCCATTGTAGAGGCAAAATTGATAGAACTGATTAAAGGGAAGACGGACGAAAAAGGTCAAGAAGTCTTTATCCGTCCAATGCACCCAGACGAAAACTGGGACAGAACGATTGAACATGAACAGGGAGGTGATAAGATTTACTACGTGTTAGATGATTTGGAAGACATTGAAGACTTTCTAGCAGATTGACAAAGGAGGAGACAACCCATGACACCAGAACAAATTGAACAAATGGACAGACTTTATTCATACTGTTTGCTTTCAGGAAAAATTCTTTTTGGGTTATTAACGGTAACTTTATTCTACCCTTATACCAAATTTGTGCTTCTAAATCTCATGAAAAATCACCGATACGCTTTCTCCCACCCTATCAACTTTGGCAAGAGACAAACATTGTTGGACAAGTTTTTATGGTTTGTGGTGACACCATTCCTACTAATTACCCTAGCCCTATTTATCGTTTTATTTATAATGGTCTATTTCTAGTCACCACTAGCCCCAAGAGGGGCTTTTTTGCTACCAGAACAAACACCCACAAAGCAAACCCTTATAAAATGCTCCCAGCGTCTCAGACAGCCCCAAAAACACCTATGACTTATCACCCAAGACCGATAAGACCCTAGACAAAATCACACGCTAAGAATGGCTTATAAGAGTCAATCACGCGCGTGATTTTTTATTTTTACAAAAAAAGCATAATCAAAAAGACAAGTGTTCACGGTTCACTTGTCTTTTTTAAGTTATGTGTCTAAACATCTTGCACGTTTAGGGGAAAGTCAATCAGATCTCGAAAAAATAAGATTGCTGTTGTTTTATGCCAATAGGGGCAATGTTATGAAAAAAGTATAAAGTCCTGTAGGTTGCTTATGCCTACAAGAGCTATTATACCAGCACTTACCTAGATAAACAAAGAAAGAATAATTAAAAACAAGGGAAACCATAATAAGTCATTATGATATGAGACGAACCAAAGGGAAACCATAGCAATTCATTATGATATGACCCAAAGCAAGGGAACATAAAAAACAACTACCCCAACATAAAAAAATGAACTTCGCAATCTTATTTTCAAGTTTGGCCATATTTCCTTATTATAGTGAGCCAAGTTGACACCAGCACTGCCAAACTAAAAAGTTACAAGTCAAACAGCTTTTAAAACTAGTCAGATAAAAATATTTTTTAAATATTTTTTCTCGAAAGGGCAGTTTAGACATAAAGAAAAGAATAATAACAGTAAAGGGGGACATCTATAAACAAATTAAAGAAAGAGGTGTCATTGCTCAAAAAAGTTCGATGGTTGTTTTAGAAAATCGAGCATAATCACTATGGGAATATGAGATGTCATCTTACTGCTTGGAGTTTGATTATCTCTTAGAATTAGAAACAAGCAGGATAACTAAAGAAAAGGAGAAATAAAATGTTTGAACATTTTTTCAGTATAATAAAAAATTTAACTCATGAAGACAGGAGAACTATCTTGTCAATTCTATCTCTGGTCGCAAGAATAATTTTCAAAGTAGTATGCTTTTATCAAACAAAGCAATACCACGGAAAACGTGTCAGCAAGAAGCAGACTAAGATTGATTACAAACTTATCTTTGATTTGATTGATTTAATTATAAGACTTGTTATTAGATGGTTGTGCTAACCCATTTTAAACGTTCTCAGACGCACGGACAGACCCATAGAACCCTCTGAAACGAAAAGGGAGGGGAATAGGACTGCGCGTGATAGAAACGAATAGAAGACGAAACAAGAGCCTTGATGTGTCACAATCACCAAGGCTTTTCGTGTTTCTCTGGAGCTATTGAAGTTTTTATATCCCTTAACTAAAGGCTATCCCAGATTAAACTTCATTTGCTGAAAGAAGTACCAGCAAGCGCCAGCACCTAATAAGGTATCAATCAACAAGCCATGAGATCGGACGCAAAAAAAGCTAGGGAGAAAAAGAAACCTAGCTTTTTAAGATGGTACTCTCAAAAAAATTCCCTTTAGGAGATTAGGAGTGTGAATGAGAGTCGAGGAGTCTCTAAGCATTAGGAGATAACAAAGAGACTGGAAAAAGTTAAAGAACGTAGGTGGATTAAGCCTACAAGGGTATTATAGCAGTTTTAGGGGCGATTACAAAGAGGGGATATTTAAACTTCAATAGATTGTTGACGGTGGGAAAGATAAGGGGATATAATGGAGACGCAACTTTGTTTTAGACTTTTAGATTTTCATGTTTTACCTCGATACAGCCAAAGATGGCAATAAGAATCTAAAATAGGAGATTAACAAAAATGTACTTACACAAAGCACCTCTATATTTTGAGGTTCTTTCTTACAGTTTGCGATTAAGAATTTAGCAGGGGTCATTTTTTGTTGTTTTGTTGTTTACTTTTAACTTTAGAGGCCTAAATGGGTTACTCATGCTACCAAATGGTCTATGGCCTCATTATGGATAAGGCCTAGAAGAAAGAGGTAAAGCATGAATTCATTTAAAATGTCAATGAGCAAAGTTGCAAAAGAATTAACAAGTTTCTTTTATAAGAAACGTGAACAAGAGGCCATGCAGTGGCTAGTAAATGTGACTGCTACGCTATTATGGAAAAGCGTTAAAGCGCTATTCATTAGTAACTGTAAGTATGAAGCTCTATTTTGGGGAGTGTTGTGTCTAATCAGCATTCCTATGGCTTTTGTATCACCAGTAAGCAACGCTGGAGCATGGTTCACTAAATGGCTATCAAAGTTCTGGGATAGTTAACTATTCCTGCACCCTTTTGTAAGAGGGTGTTTTTTTTATCTTAAAATTGTCTAAAATACAAATAAAAATCAAAGAATGGTCTTGTTTCCTTGCTGTTTAAATGCTATACTAAATATAGTTTTGATGAACAAGTTCTAGCGCTGGAGTGGTTACTAGCGTTATTTTTTTGCTTTAAAAGGTCAGATAAAGTCAAATAACAAACCATAGTCATTATAAATCGTCAATATCATCTGTAACTAGCGTTTATAAGGTGTTTAGTCTGTTAAAGATGTCACCAATTTTTGAAAAAGTCACTTTATCCCTTGACTTATGTTTAAACATAGTATAAACTAGAAGAAGAGATAAGGAGAAATCAAATGGCTATGAGTAATTCCGTCCTAACAGAGACTAAATCTGTTCGTAAGTGGGGTAATGGTCTAGGTGTACTGATACCAGCAAAAGTAGCAAACACCCTAGACCTGACAGCAGGTGATGACCTCTTAATGCACCTGACTGACCAGAACACCTTGGTACTGGAAAAGAAAGAAACAAAACGACCAGTGCCAGTATTTAACATTCGTACTATCGCTGAAAAACACAATTTTCAGTTGATAAATAAAAATAGAAAGCCCATTGATATTGAACCAATGGGGAAAGAGGTTTTTTAACCTATGAGCAATTTGTTCATCAAAACAAACTCTAACGACAAGGAACAGTCTCAGGCTGTTTCACGCCAGACCATGCTTGAAAAGTCTGATTATAGAAACCTAGAACAAGGTGATATAATCAAGGTCGATGTTACCACGTCTAACCAGCGAGGGAACAGAGAAAAACGAGCTTATCACCCAGCCGTGGTCATCAGCAATAACCCAGCAATTTGCATTACTGGTTTTGTCAAGGTCGTACCTGTCCAATCAGAAAACTTCGATGATGATTTGACAGTAGCTTTAACCACTACGCCAGACAATCCACGTGTTACTGGATATGCTGAACCTTTCCAAGAGCGCTCACTGGACTTGCTGGCACGCCCTTATAAATACTTTGGCAAAGTCACGGAAGACGAGTTACTGGAAATTCTCGGTAAACATAATATGCTTACCGATAGACTATAGACACTAGCACCCTTTAAGGGGTGTTTTCTTTTTGCTAAAAACCTCCAGCTTTTTCTAAACCATTACGAATAGATAGACAGGAGGAAAGAAACAAATATGATCGCAATAAAAAAAGTCAAAATAGACCACTATGGACGTAGCACCTATGGCCCAGAGGTCTGGTGTCGTGTCTATATTGAGTATCGAGGTAAGTTCTATAAGCTCTTTCAACTGATACAGACGGATAGAATACTGACAGAGGAAGAAGCGACTGTAATCATTGCTGGTCGCTATCAAGAGTTATCAGACCACTACGCACGTGCAATCTTTGACTAGCCTATATTATCGCATTTAAACGCCTTAGAACCACACTCACGCGCGTGATTTTACTTTAATCAAGCAAGGATTGATACTATCATAAGGCGAAAGACCCCAAAGCCCCCAAGCCAAACACTCAAATTCTGATACTATGCTACGGAAAAGAGCATAAAAAAAGAGAGGTTAACTACTCCTCTCAGCCATTTAGGGAAACTTCAACCAATCCTGTCATGAGGAGACTAGGACAAACCCTAAACGACAGTAGCTATTATACCATACTAGCCAAATATCCCAAAGTAGCCTAGCACACTCCAGCAAGTCAACCCATGTCACTACCTTACAAAGAGCCATGAAATAGATTAAGCTACCCTTATCATCAAGATAAAGGAGTAGCACAATGACAACGCTATATCACAGTTACAGTTACACACCCTACGAGAACGCCCCTATAGAGCCTTATAGCTACCCTAGAGGGCAAGCAATCACCAGAGAGCTAATAGAGGGCGTTGTCGCCTACCAGACAGAGATAAGGGAGCTGATACGCTACGAGGAGATAGAACGCTATGGAATAACAGAAATATACCCCTATGGCGCTGATGACCAGCCTAAATATTTCGATCAACTATTAACCTACCTTATCGAAGAAAAACTATTAAACGACCCTAGCGAGTTTCTAGCTATCCTAGAGGACAGTTACAAGGCTGGCAAGCTATCGTTAGACCAAGCACCAGCGCAGGGCTATCTTTGCCTAATCAACGACAGACAAGCTAAAAATGGCATAGGGTATCTAATGACCATGACTCAGCAAGAACTAGAAAGCCATCTAGCACCCTATAAGGCTGAAATCATCAATAAAGGGGTAGATAGAGAGGTAAAGGAACATATAAGCTCTTAAAAGCTCACCAGAGGCCCAGAAAGGGCCTTTTTTGCGTCTAAAAGACTTTCCCAGTCCGATAACACCACCCAACAAGGCAAGCTCCAGTTATAAGCTCTTATAAGGCGCAATGAAACACCTAAAGAGAAAGCCTATATCACGCGCGTGATGTTATCCTACAAAAGTGTAGGTAAAACCCTAGTCGCTATTTATTCCATGTTCCCCTTGACAACAAGAAACCAAGGGACGCTTATTCTTGTCTTGTCGGTGGTCAAAGCACGCCTTGACCAACCGCCCAGCAAGTCTAATCTGCCCTTGCTTATTGTCAAGGGGCTTTCACGGCATAAAACGCTTGAAAAAACCTATAAAATATAGGGGTTAGCCCCCTTTTTTTGTTGACAAAATAAGAGATAAGATATATAATATAACTATAAAGATAAAACAAAAAAGGAGCAAAAAACATGGCAACTAGACTAGAAATAGCAAAAGGAAAATTGGCAAGATTACAGGGGGAATATTCCCAAGCTCTAGGCGAGCATTTTGCTCTATGGGGAACAAGGCCGATGGGTCAACCGTTCCACATGAACAAACCCTCAGAACGTAGCTTTTTAAACAAAGCTGACCGACTAGAATATAAGGTGGGGCGTTTGGCAGATGAGATAGAAGCTCAGACAGAACGTGTGGAACGCTTAGAGTGGCAGGAACATAATTTGTCCCTTGGACTTAATAGACGCGGTCATTTACGCTTTACAGTGGACAATATAGATAATATTGAAAAATATATCGAAAAGGCTGAAAGAGGGGAAATCCTGCGAACAAAAGCCACGATAAGAACATGGAAGAAGAAGCTGGCTGAACTCAAAGAAGAAATAGCTTTGATGGATAAGCAACAGATTTCAGAAAAAGCCCAAGAATTGATCGATAGTGGGGAACTTACACAGTGGAAAAAACACCCTCATATCTACTTCGTGAAAGATATGAGAAAGACAGCCCTAGAGCTGAAAGATGGGACGTTTGAAATTAGCAAGAAATACCCCCCACAAACAGAAATAGATAAAAAGATACTAGAAAGAATGCTTGGATAGGCTTAACAGTCTATCCTTTTTATTTAGATAAATATAAAAATAAATAGAAAAACACTTGAAAAATTCTGGCAATATGCTATAATATATTCATAAAGATAAAACAAAAAGGAGAGAGCAGAAGATGGTTGAAAGAGTAGAAGCATATCCGTGGGTTACCGTCACTTTAGACAAGAAAAACAATAGGGGAACAGTGGGATATAATATGATAGTGCTAAAAAAAGAAATCGCTGGCTATGAGCCTTATCAGTGCAAAGATGGAGACAGGTTTATCTTTGACGCGATTTTGACGCATATACCATCAAGAATAGAGTATCACACCCTGACATTGGAAGAGGTGAAAGACTTCTTGATAGGTGAAGATGTTATCGTAGAACCTAGAAACATATTAGAAGAACTTGAAAAATTCTTTGATTGAGAGCTAGCCTATCGGCTGGCTTTTTATAGAGGTGAGAAGATACCTTTAAAAGCTCACCAGAGGCCCAGAAAGGGCCTTTTTTGCGTCTGAAAGACTTTCCTAGTCCGATAACATCACCCAACAAGGCAAGCCCCAGTTATAAGCTCTTATAAGGCACAAGAGAACAAGCAAAGAGAAAACCTAAATCACGCGCGTGATACTGCCCTATAAAAGCATAGATGAAACCTATAGGCGCTATTTATTCCATGTTTCCTTGACAACAAGAAACCAAGGGCGCTTATTCTTGTCTTGTCGTTGGTCAAAGCACGCCTTGACCAACCTCCCAGCAAGTCTAATCTGCCCTTGCTTATTGTCAAGGAACTTTCACGGCATAAAACGCTTGAAAAACCCTATAAAATAAGGGTTTTTAGCTGGTTTTGGGTTGACAAAAAAAGAAATAAGGTATATAATATAATACATAAAGATAAAACAAAAAAAGGAAAAGGAGGAACATTATATGTTCTCACAAGACCCTTATAACCAAGAGTTTGGATATAAAGCTCTCACGACTTTCTGGCTTGATTTCTCTATCGCTGAGGGGTTTGGTCAAAAGGCAGTCCAAGAGACCTATGACAATGCTGTTAAGTCATGGGGCGATGATTACAAGTACATGACCGAAATGGCCTTAGTGCTTAATCATAAAGGCTGGGTGTTATACAAAATTCACCCACAATTTGCAAAATTCTACTTTGATTTGTGGGAGAAACATAATGATTATGTTTTTGAGCATTTCAAGGAAAATGAAGAAGCTATCAGCTACTTTTTGGAAGTGACAGATTAGCAGAAAAAAGCAACTCGAAAAGGGTTGCTTTTATTGTTTTCGATTGACAAAAAGAGTAATCAGGTATATAATATAGATATAAAGATAAAACAAAAGAGAGAGGGTCATAATGATGTACCAAGTAAAAGAAAAGAAAATCAGAAGACCAGAAGAGTTGTCAAATAGGGAACTCTTTCAAAGAGGGTTAAAAGGGTGGCTTGATACCGAGCAGACCAGCGCCCTTTATAAAGAGTTTAAAGACAATCTAAAGTCTTTTAGAAACTTGACGCTGGAAGAGTTAGAGAGCAAAGGAATGAGCAAGAAAGACGCTTTCAAGTTGTCAGCCCTTTTAGAGCTTTTCCAACGGTCACAAGCCGATGAAAAGGCCTATAGAGAGCAAATCATGTCAAGTCAGCAAGTGGCAAGGCGTTTAATGAGCGAGATAGGGGGGAACACGCAAGAACATTTGAGAGTGTACTATTTAGATGTTCAAAACCGTATCATTCAAGAAGAAACGGTTTTTATAGGGGGTGTCAGCAGGTCATTAGCCGAACCAAGGGAAATCTTACACTATGGGGTTAAATATATGGCGACCTCGATTATTGTTTCCCACAATCACCCCTCTGGGGAAATTTATCCAAGTCGTAACGATATTGATTTTACACAAAAGATGAAACGGTCATGCGATGATTTAGGTATCGTGTTGCTAGACCATTTAATTGTGAGCAAAGATAGATATTATTCTTTCCGTGAGGAAAGGGAAGACCTAGATTTATATTGATTACTAAAAATATAGTATTTTGGCGCGTGAGAATGCGCTTTTTTTGTTCATCTTTAAATATAAAAATAAATATAAAAATACATAAAAAAACACTTGAAAAATATACCAAAGTGATATAATATAGATATAAAGATAAAACAATAAAGAAAGAGAAAAAGGAGACCATACAATGTCAAAACAAGAGCAAAAATTTAGCAATTTCCCAAACGTAACTGTCGGAACTATCTTTTCTGAAAGTTGGGGTTGGGAACAGACTAACGTCAACTTTTATGAGGTTGTATCTCGCACGGAAAAAATGGTCACAATCCGAGAGATTGGCCAAAAGACCGTAAAAGAGGAAACTGCCATGAGTAGTTATGTTGTCGCTGATAAGGGAAAATTCATCAGCGATGAAACTTGTAGAAAGAAAATCAAAGGGGGTGGAAAACATATCTATCTTGAAATGACGAGCTTTTCAGTCGCAACGATGACCTCAGAAAATGAACGTCATTTCACCAGCTCGTGGGCGTAAGAAATAGGGCTATCAAGCCCTTTTTTGTTTTGCGAAATATAAAAACAAATATAAAAAAACATATAAAAATAAATAAAAAAATAATGCTAAAAACACTTGCAAAAATATAGTAAAGTGATATAATATAACCATAAAGATAAAACAAAAAGAAAAAGAAGAGGTAAGTAAAATGATTATAATTGATAAAGAGACAACAGACTTTGTTAAGCTAATCAATTTAATGTTACCAGAGCATGGTGATATTGCGTTGTTAGACGATGACGTTGATTTAAAAGGTGAAACACGTTTCATGGCTGGTGATGATGACACCTATCGCCTAATCTATGACCCTAAAAAGTCGTATGAGATGGGGGCTGTCTTACCCCTAAACGACACCCTAGGCGTAACGAAATACAAAGTTGTTGCTACCTTAATCAATAATGGGGGAAAATATACGCTTTTCATTAAGAATGGCGTGGGAGGTGTAGCATGAGAGCATACCTAGATATTGATACGCTCCTCTATAGGATTGTCCATAGCAAAAACGACCAGCCGAGCCTATCGGCAAATATGGATCATGAGATAGAGGTCTCAGAAAATCCTTTGTTAGATTTTTGGGAGTATGAAGAGAAAACCACCTACAGCACTTTAGGGGAGGTTTTTAACGGAGATGATGGCCTCTATTATTGGGGATTTAAAAAGGGGGAACTTGATAATCTTGAGCTAGCTGATACCTCGTTTGTGCTGGTAGAGACTAAAGAGGCCGATTTAGGAAAGGTCTCTAAAATCATTAAAGAAAGCACGTTAGAGGAGAAAGCCAGAGAACAAGAAACTGATATACTTAAATACTATTTAAGTTCAGAATGGGAGCTTCCTTTTGAGCTAATAACAGATAACGGCTCAAAATATAGCGTTGAAATGACAGCAAAAGAAGCCCTAAACTTAAACAAAGAAGCAGAGTAAAATAGGGGTGTTTCAATGAGGGATAATGTAAGCTATTTGGACGCTCTTTTAGAACTGAAACAGCTAGAAGAAAAACTGGGGTCGCAGACATTTGCTATTGCCTTACTTATGCGAGAGGGGTTGACGCTGGAAGAAGCAGAAATCAGCTATAACGCATATATCGAAATAGCCGAGTAAGAAAGAGCAACCCCCAACCCCCCAAAACAGGGGGACAAAGAAAAACAAAGAGCAGAGAACCAGCGCCAGCCGAGAGGGTGGCGCTTTCGTGTGCCCAACCCATCTCTCAACAAAGGAAAACGAAGAAAGAAACACACCTATATTATGAAAAATATCGTTAAGAGAATCGCAGCTATAGG
>ERZ836441.545-NODE-545-length-43364-cov-6.785403_pt1 | contig 43364 bp, 36 predicted proteins | sample MGYA00519686_ERZ836441 | MGnify/ENA primary metagenome ERZ836441 (study PRJEB31850, sample SAMEA3708800) | human gut metagenome | biome: human gut; feature: human-associated habitat; material: faeces | place: China | collected 2014 ...
GCAGATACGCCTATAATTTTTGAAAATTCATGTATAGAATAATATTTACTCAAAGTATCAACTCCTTTCAATAATATTCTACTCTAATATCTTATAAAACTCAACACCGACTTGTATGATTTTATAATTTATATTTAACTGTTAAAAACCTCCGCTAATTCTTTTTCGGTGATGGTTTTGCCACGCCGGCGAAAATCTCTTCCAGAACTCCTTCTGCTGTCACATGGTTGGCTCTTGCCTTGGAGTTTAAACGGATTCGGTGATGGTTGACTGCCAGAAATACCTTCTCCACATCGTTTGGCACGACATAATTTCTTCCCGCCAGATAAGCAGCCGCCTTGATCATCCCCGCCAGGGCGATCGTTCCTCGTGGGCTTACACCAAGCTCCAGCATCGGATGCTGTCTGGTCTTTGCGATCAGCTCTGCAATATAATTGTAGATCACATCATGGATAAAGATTTTGTCGACTTCTTCCTGCATTGTCAGCAGATCGTTCATCTGGATCACCGGTGAAATGCGATCTACCGGACTGCCGCTTCTGTGGTCTTTTAAAATGGCAATTTCGTTTCGGATATCCGGGTAGCCCATGGAAATACAAATCATAAAGCGATCCAGCTGGGATTCCGGCAGCATCTGTGTTCCTGATGAGCCGATCGGGTTCTGTGTCGCCATGACGATGAACGGCTTCGGCACTTCTCTTGTGATGCCATCCACCGTCACATTTCCTTCTTCCATCACTTCCAGCAGTGCGGACTGTGTTTTCGGGGATGTACGGTTGATCTCGTCTGCCAGAAGCAGGTTGCACATCACCGCCCCCGGCTGGTACTCGAATTTGCCGGTGTCCTTGCGGTAAATGGAAAATCCTGTGATATCTGCCGGCAGCACATCCGGTGTGAACTGCACACGGTTCTGGCTCATGGCACATGCCCTTGAAAATGCCAGTGCCATCGTGGTCTTTCCCACACCCGGGATATCCTCGATCAGAATGTGTCCCCTCGCAAGAATGGCCATCATCACCATTTCCACGCAGGAATCTTTTCCAATGACTGCTTTTTTGACTTCGTCAATTACATTTAATGCATTTACCAGATACATAGTTTCCTCCTGAAAAATGCCACAGAACCCTCTCTTCTCTATGAGATTGTCCTGCGGCATTTTTGTCACATTATACTGAAATTTCAATATTTCTTCCGGTTTTCTGATATTTATAATACCGCACGCCTGCCGCATTCATCATACGTTTGGATGCACGCACGCTCGGCGTACCATCGTATTTATCGCAGTCGTATACTACGGTTCGGATCCCGCACTGAATGATCGCTTTGGCACACTCGTTGCACGGAAAGAGCGAAACATAAAGCTTTGCTCCCTCCAGGCTGCCTCCCCGGTAATTGAGGATTGCATTGAGTTCGCTGTGCGTTGTATAAAAATACTTGGTATCGTACGGATCTCCTTCTCTTCTCCACGGGAATTCATCATCGGAACATCCCTTTGGAAATCCATTATATCCAATGGACAGGATTTTATTATCCTCGCTCACAATACAGCAGCCAACCTGTGTATTTGGATCTTTGGATCTGAGTGCCGCAAGATGTGCAACCCCCATAAAATACTCGTCCCAGGAAATATAGTCGGTTCTTTTGTCCATACTTTCCTCCAAATAACGTTCTCCGTCAGACTCAGGCAACGTCTATTTTGTGCCGAAGATACGGTCTCCTGCATCGCCAAGTCCCGGTACGATATAGCCGTGGGAATTGAGCTGTTCATCCAATGCACCGATGTACATATCCACATCCGGATGACATTCCTGCATCTTCTTTACACCTTCCGGTGCTGCGATGATGCACATAAAATGGATGTGCTTTACGCCTTTGTCTTTGAGCATCTGGATCGCTGCGGTTGCAGATCCTCCGGTAGCCAGCATCGGGTCTACGACAAAAACTTCACGCTCTTCAGAATCTGCCGGCAGTTTGCAGTAATATTCCACCGGCTCCAGTGTCTTGGGATCACGGTACAGACCGATATGACCGATCTTTGCGGACGGAATGATGGAAAGCATACCGTCAACCATGCCAAGGCCTGCTCTCAGGATCGGCACAACAGCCAGTTTTTTACCCTGTAATTCTTTTACGGTTGCCGTGCAGATCGGCGTCTCGATCTCTATGTCCGTCAGTTTCAGTTCTCTGGTTGCCTCATAGCACATCAGCATTGCGATCTCACTGATGATTGTACGGAAATCTTTGCTGCAGGTGTCTTTTCTTCTGATCACCCCGATTTTATGCTGGATCAGCGGATGATCCATAACTTTTACTTTTGACATAATGTTCTCCTCATTCTTACTTCCTGTCTTTTCTCTTATTTGTCTTCGATCATTTCGATACGTCTGATGTGACGCTCATCCCCGGAAAATGGGGTATCAAGGAACGTATCTACGATCTTCAGGGCAAGTCCCGGACCTACCACGCGGCCGCCCATTGCCAGAATGTTGGCATCGTTGTGCAGTCTCGTTGCCTCTGCACAGAAGCAGTCGGTGCAAAGTGCAGCACGGATGCCTTTTACCTTGTTGGCTGCGATGGAAATACCGATTCCGGTTCCGCAGATCAGGATTCCTTTCTCAAATTCTCCTCTTGCAACAGCCTCTGCCACTTTTTTGCCGTAGATCGGGTAATCTACCGACTCTGTGCTGCTGCAGCCGAAATCGTGGTATGCAATTCCTCTGTTTTCCAGATGCTTCTTTACTTCTTGCATCAGTTCGTAACCGCCGTGGTCACATCCAAGTGCTAACATAGTAGTTCCTCCTCATTCAATACAACAACCAGGCTGCTGATCATGCAGTCAAGCAGCTCATAGCAGGCTCCGTAGTCCGCAAGACTCCCGCCCACCGGTTCTGTAACATCAGTTTCTTCTTTTATATATTCGGAAAGCTGCCAGGTGTTCTGAACATTCTCATGCTCCTGGAAAATCCTCTGTTTGAGAGCGTCTTCCATCACAAGGATCAGCGTCCGCTCATCAAAATCTTCCTGTTCCAGCATCTTCGCCGTATGATCTTTCATGGTCAGCCCGTGGCTTGCCAGGATTGCTTCTGCTTTCTGATTGACCGGCTCCGGAAAGAGCACGACAAGTCCTCTGGACTCCACCTCCAGCTCTGAGAGCAGAAATTTGCTTTTCAGAATCGCTTCCGCCATCGGTCCTCTGCAGGTATCGCTGTTGCTGACAAAGATCAGTCTGTCGTATTTCTTCATAGGCTATACCTCCATCACCTGATGGCCTGCTGCTTTCATCAGACGGTTCATGATCGCCTGCCCCATCTGCGGTGTCTCAAAACTCTCTGAATAGATGCGATCCACCTGAAGCGTGTCAAAATCTCTTAATATGCCAAACAGATGGCGTGAAATGCTAAGCTCATCGCTGCGGCTGCCGATCGTGCGGACAATTCCGCCCAGGTAGTCTGCTACTGTCTCCGTTGAAGCGATCACGCCGATCTTCTCGCCTGCCGCTTCTCCTTCTTTTAACAGTTCGTTGATCTTTGCCGTAACCTTTTCCTGCTCTCCCTCAACGATCGTCAGGCTTGCCTTCGGTGCATAGTGACGGTACTTCATGCCCGGTGCCTTTGGTTTGATGCCGCTGTCATCCGAGAGGATCGCACGGTCGATCTCCGTCTTTCCGATCACTTCTTCTAACATCTGCTGATTGATATACCCCGGACGCAGGATCGTCGGAACGCCCTCGCTCAAATCTACGATCGTAGACTCCAGCCCGATCCCTACCGGACCTCCGTCAAGGATCATCTCGATCCTGCCGTCCAGATCCTCCTGCACATGTGCCGCACAGGTCGGACTTGGCCTTCCGGAAGTGTTGGCACTCGGTGCTGCGATATAACCGCCCGCTGCCCGTATCAATGCCAGTGCCACCGGATGATCCGGCATACGCACTGCGACCGTATTCAATCCGCCTGTCGTCCCCATCGGAACCAGATCCGTCTTTTGAAAAATCATCGTAAGCGGTCCCGGCCAGAAGGCATCCGCCAGCATTTTTGCTTCTTCTGGAATTTCTGCCGCAATTTTGTTTAATGCTTCAAATTCTGCAATATGTACGATAAGAGGATTGTCGGAAGGTCTTCCCTTCGCAGCGTAAATTTTCTCCGCCGCCTGTTCATCCAGTGCATTGCCGCCAAGTCCGTATACCGTCTCCGTCGGAAACGCCACAAGACCGCCGTCTTTTAAGATGCTGCCGGCTTCTGTAATGATCTCCTGATCGATCCCTTCTTTTATGTTCGCTGTGATTGTCTTCATAATCCTGCTTCCGTCCTTTTTCTTCTAAAAACCTTCTCTGCGTCTCTGTTTGCGGAGTGCATAGCGTTTCACTCCTGCTTCCCACTCTGCCTTTTCACTCTCGCTCTCAACGATCAGTCCCGGGACTTCCACTGCATGTCCCTCCTCGTCGATCGCCACCATCACCACATAGGCACGATTGATCACGCGACGCATTCCTTCAAGATCCTCGACATAAGTATCGACACGTACCTCCATCGAAGTGCGTCCCACATAAGTGATACGTCCGATCAGAACGATCGTATCATTTAAATAAGCTCCGGCTTTGAAGTTGAGGTTGTCAATGCTGGCCGTCGTGATCCGTCCTCCCGCATGCCGCATGGAAACGATCCCTGCCAGTTCATCGATCCACTGCATCAGCTGTCCGCCGAAAAGCCTTCCATATCCATTGATATGGCGGTGCATCAGAAGATACGTCTGCTCTGTCATAGAATCCTGAACTCTTTTTTTCTTATCCAAAATGATCACCCCGGATTATTCGTCGTCTCTGAAGATCACGCCGTCTTTGCCAAGGGTACGGAAATCCATATCGATCATGCGATCAAACAGGTCATCCTCATCGTCTTCGTCATCATCATCAAAATCGTCGTCATCAAAGTCTCTGTCCTGATATTCATAGGCACTTAAATCTGCCTTGCCGTTAGCATACAGCTCACGGATCGCTTTTTCTGCTGATTTTGCATCGATGGCAACTGCGATGTCTTCCTCCGGGCCGCAGATCTCCATGAGTTCTTCATCTTCAATATAGGCAGCTTTGGTCACTTCCATAACTGCCAGAAATCCTTCTTCATCTTTATATAATACCTGCATATCTGTTCCTCCTGTCTCGTTGATATCATTAGGTTACGCTTTTTTTATTATAACACAAGAAAGCCCTGTGCAAAACCCTATTTTTTGTGAAATAAAAAGGAAGCCAGACTTGTTACAAGTCTGGCATTAGGAAAGAGAAAAAATGAAATATATGTAAAAAAGGAATGAACCTTTGTACAAGTACTATCATAACGGCATTCTGTGAATAAAGTGTGTTCGAACGGTGAAAGTATTGTTATGAAATTCTAAATCATTTCCAAACATTCTAAACAAAATAGCAGGAAAGTGTGTACATTCTTGTGAAGAATTGTTGACGAACCCTGTTTCCTTGTTTATAATGAAGTCCGGTTATTGTTACGCCCGCAGGGCGTTTTTGGTACAAAATACTGAATTAGGAGGACACCATGAACAAGTCAGAGCTTATGAAAACTGCAAATGAAATCCGCAAAGGTGCGATCACCGGCGTTTATTCTGCAAAATCCGGTCATCCGGGCGGTTCTTTATCCGCAGCAGACATTTACAGTTATCTTTTTTTTGAAGAATTAAATATAGATCCGAAAAATCCGAAAAAACCGGATCGCGATCGTTTCGTCCTTTCCAAAGGACATGCTGCACCTGGTTATTACGCAGCTCTTGCAAACCGTGGATATTTCCCGGTGGAAGATTTAAAGACACTGCGTCACATTGGTTCTTATCTTCAGGGCCATCCAGATATGAAACATATCCCTGGTGTTGATATGTCAACCGGTTCTCTTGGACAGGGTGTTTCCGCTGCCGTTGGTATGGCAATCTCTGCCAAACTCTCCGGCGATGATTACCGTGTATATACACTGCTTGGTGACGGCGAGATCCAGGAAGGACAGGTATGGGAGGCAGCCATGCTTGCAGCCCACAGAAAACTGGACAACCTGGTTGTGATCGTAGACAACAACGGTCTGCAGATTGACGGTAAGATCGACGATGTAAACTCTCCTTACCCGATCGACAAAAAATTCGAAGCGTTCCGTTTCCATGTGATCAACGTAGACGGGCACGACTTTGATGCACTGAAACAGGCTTTTGATGAGGCTCGCACCGTAAAAGGACAGCCGACTGCCATCATCGCAAAGACCATCAAAGGAAAAGGAGTCTCCTTCATGGAAGATCAGGCTTCCTGGCATGGTGTTGCTCCAAACGATGAACAGTACAAACTCGCCATGGAAGAACTTGAGAAAGCAGGTGAAGCATTATGTCAGAAGTAAAGAAAATCGCTACAAGAGAGAGCTACGGAAATGCTCTTGTTGAAATCGGAAAAGAACATGAAGATCTGGTTGTACTGGATGCCGACCTTGCCGGAGCTACCAAAACCGCTATTTTCCAGAAAGTATTCCCGGAAAGACACATCGACTGCGGTATCGCAGAGGGCAATATGATGGGCGTTGCAGCCGGTCTTGCCACCACCGGAAAAGTTCCGTTTGCAAGCTCTTTTGCCATGTTCGCAGCAGGCCGTGCTTTTGAACAGATCCGCAACTCCATCGGTTATCCGCACCTGAATGTCAAGATCGGTGCTACGCATGCCGGTATTTCTGTCGGTGAAGACGGTGCCACACATCAGTGCAACGAAGATATCGCTCTGATGCGTATGATCCCTGGCATGGTGATCATCAACCCTGCCGATGATGTGGAGGCAAGAGCTGCCGTAAAAGCTGCTTATGAATATGTCGGACCGGTTTACATGCGTTTCGGACGTCTGGCAATCCCGGTATTCAATGATGAGAGTACCTATAAATTTGAGCTCGGCAAAGGTGTTGTCCTTCGTGAAGGCAACGATGTTGCGATCTTTGCAACCGGTCTGGAAGTTTATGAAAGCATGCAGGCCGCAGAAATGCTCGCAGCAGACGGCATCAACGCCAAAGTCATCAACATCCACACGATCAAACCGCTCGACGAAGAGCTGGTAGTCGCTTCCGCAAAAGAATGCAAAAAAGTGGTTACCGTTGAAGAACACTCCATCATCGGCGGACTCGGCAGTGCGGTATGCGACACACTCTGTGCAAACTATCCGACTCCAGTATTGAAAATCGGTGTCAACGATGTATATGGCGAGTCCGGTCCTGCAGTACAGCTGGTGAAAAAATACGGTCTGGATGCAGAGAGCATCTACAAAAAAGTAAAAGCTTTTCTTGCGTAAACTCTTTAAACAAAAGGAAGAAAACAAAAACGACTTTCCGCTATGGTTTTTCCATTCGGAAAGTCGTTTTTATTTTTCTGTTTTTCGGTCTGTCTATGTAAAATACTTTTTATTTTAGATAGTTCGGATAGAAAGAATCTGCAGATACATCGGATAATAGCCAAGTCCGTAAACGCCCCTTGCCCAACCGTCAAACTGTGCCTCCGGATCATAGTAAAGTCCGTTGATCTTGACCAGGGAATGTCTGGTAAACCCATCCGGTGCACCATCTACGCCGCCCGGGACACGGCCGGCAATGACCTGTGGCTGATAGCCGATTGCTTTGGCGAGCATGGCAAATCCACATGCGAAATTGTAGCAGTTTCCGGCTCTCTTTTCGTACATTTCCAGGGCATAGTCGTATTCCCATCCGTCATACACAGAGAATCCTCTCCAGGTACGGTAACTGAAATTCGCACGGCTTGTCATATACTGAAAAGCTGCGTAAAGCTTCTGGCTCTTACTCATTTTAGAAGTTGTGATCTTAGCAAGAATCTGCTTGGCTTTCTCCAGGACTTTCTGTTCCTTCAGCTCCGTCTTGCTCCGTTTTACATAGCCACTTTTTCCGATCTTGACACCGTTTACTTTTTTATTGACCTGCATTCTTCCGCTCTTCTTGGAAAAATATGCTTTTTTGCTGCCGAAAATCTGCCAGCCGGTCTGCATTCTTCCCTTCTTATCAAACGAATACCTGAATTTTCCGATCTGCTTTACTTTATTCTTTACTTTTTTGCCCTTCTGATTGTAGTAATAGCGATATCCGCCTTTGTTTACCCACTGATTTGTTTTTGGTGCCGCATTTGCACTTACCGGCATAAATACTGCCAGTGTCATCACCAGAAGCAGCATCTTTATAAAACCTGCTTTTCTTCTTTCGCTTTTCATCTTTATCTTTCCTTTCCTGATCATGCTCTGTGCTTTCCGTCAGACACTTTAGTACTCTTCGATCGCCGTACTTCCGTCAGAATACGTGATCTCGTAGTAACCATGACCGCTTCCGTCGCAGTCATCATAAGCCTGACGGCTCACTTCCGTCTTGCCGCCTGCGGACTGTGAAGGCTGCTGAGCTGCCTGCTGGGCTGCCTGTTCTGCCGCCTGCTGGGCTGCTGCTTCTGCTGCCTGCTGAGCTGCCGCAGCTGCTTCTGCCTCCTGTTTTGCTTTGGCAGCTGCTTCTGCCTCTTCTTTTGAATCGGTGATATATTTCTTAACTACATAACCTTCTTTGTCATCGACTTTGACCTGATACCAGTCGCCTTCTTCTCCGAGAACGGTAATTTCTTTTCCGGTTACCAGAACGGTCATTGCTTTTGCATCCTTGTCTGCAGCTTCACGCATATACACATCGCCGGATACATACATGGTCTTTTCTTTTGTTTCTGTCTCGGCTGCTTTTTCTGCTTTGGCTGTTTCACTTTCCGTCTCAGTGGCTTTTTCCGTCTCGGATGCCGTCTCTGTCTGTGTTTCGCTCTGTGTTTCTGCCTGTGTCTGCGTCTCTGTCTGTGTTTCTTTTGCTGTTTCCTGTGTGCTGCCATTTCCACATCCTGTCATCATAGCCATTGACAGAGATGCTACGCAAAGTGCTGCCATCCATTTTCTTCTCATTGTGTTTCTCCTTTTCTTCTGTTTTACATCTGTTCAAGAATGTCTCGGGCATTCTTACTTTCCGCCTGCAAAAGCGGGACTCATCTCACATTTACCTTTTTTCAAGTCGAACGCACGTGAGACTTGGCACGCGATTCTGGTCAGCTTTGCTGACATTTACCCAACAGAATCGCTGTGCATCCTCGCGGAGCGTTTATCTTAGTCGGAGATTGCACTCCCACTAAGACAAATTTGTTGCTCGCCATTTATAGAAGTGGGAGTCTTCTCCGACTAAGATAAACTCTGTGTTCCGACCAAGATCCAGGTTCCGTCTTTTTCGATCAGAACCTCGATCTGTTCCTGATCCTGCATCCAGCTATCTGCCGCAAAATAAGCAAGGAATCCATAATCTGAGCTGCTTCCGTCTTCTTGCCCAAGTGTCAGCGGAAACGCTTCAAAGGTATCGCCCCCGTTTCTGCGAATCGCGATCCTGGAATCCGTATCCAGAATTGCCTCATCCACAAGACCGCTGACTTTAACCAGATCTCCCTGCACTTCTGCGGTGACTGTGCCCCGTCCATTTTCTTCCATTTCCGGCTCCATAACTGCTCCGACCGTCAGCTGCGGTGCCTCCATCTGCGGCGGATTTTCTGCCATTTCCGGCAGAAATCGCTCTGCACGCTCCACGATCACAGTATCGGCCTGATGCTCCGCAAGATCGGTCATCTGATAAGGGATACCTCTGGAAAAGTAGGCGTTTGCATAGCTGTTTGCAAAAAACGGAAGGATCGCATTTCCAAAGGAATCGCGGTACATCACCAGACTTCCTGTGCTGCCTGGATTTACCGTTGTGATCTTCGGATCAAAATTGCTCTCCACTTCCCCGACATAGGCAAAGACATCTGCCTTGTCGTAATAAATCTCTTTTTCTTCGGTCAGTGCCAGCGGGTAGAGCATCTCATCGAGATCCCCGGTAAAGTCCACGCACTCTTCATAGCTTTCCTGCGTATAATCCGTGTGCTCTTTGTCAAGAGCTGTCATCAGTGCATCCCCTGCCAGTGCCGCACCTTTGTTGTTCCAGTGCGAGTCGCGTTCGTGATAAAGCACTTCATCCGAACTTTTCAAAATTTCTTTCAGATTGACATAATTCACATTTTCTTTTTCCAGATACGCTTCGATCCGGTCCATGTTTTTATCTTCTGAAACGATCATGCTGTCGTAGTACGGCATATTTTCACCGTACAGCGTATTTTTATTCGGAGCGATCGTAAAAAGGAATTTCGCTCCGCTTTTTTCTGTATAATCCTGCATCATACTGAGCGTATGTGCTACATTGAAAAGTGCCCGTTCGCTCATCGGCTCTGTGCCAAGGTAATCGCTTAAAGAATCTTTATAATACAGCCAGCCGTTCTTGCCCTGGATCACGCCGTCGGCTGTGGATACACCAAATATTTTTCCATTTATCAGTGCATTTGCCGTGACAAGCTGCTGACGGAATCCAAAGTGATCCTGGAAATATTCTCCTGCCTCGGAGAGGAAATCGGTATTCCATCCTTCTTCCGTGCGAAGCTGCGGCCAGAGGGCAAGTTTGCGGTTCTCCGTGGCACTGCCCTGGGTCTGCGGAAGCAGCATACCGACACTTGGGATCAGACACAGAACAAAGAAAAATCCGACATAGATCATGTTTCCTTTTTTCTTCATAAGTTCCTCCTAAAATCTGAAATAAATGAACGGATTGTACGTGCCGCCCGCAAGACTTAACATGCATAAAACAAGTCCGACGATACTGCATACAAAAGCCATATTGTTATAGAATTCCTGATATCTGCCATCGCTTTTCCACTTTTCAAAAACCGGAAAGGAGGCAATGCATGCCACTGTAAAGGTTACAAGATAAAGCGGTGTAAGCTGCTGCAGTGCCAGGCTTGTCGATGCCGTTCCCATTGAAAATCCGGTAAACATGGCTTTTACCCACTGCATGCCCTGTGTCATCGTATCTGCCCGGAAAAAGACAAAACCGATGCAAACGACAAGCAACGTATAAATACGCATCACTGCGGTTTTGATCTTTCCGCCTTCTTTTCGGAAAAACGGCACAAATTCTTCCAGCATCAGGAAACATCCATGATAAATGCCCCAGAACAGGAAGGTTACGTTGGCTCCATGCCAGATACCGGTACATAAAAATACGATAAATTTATTGATGCAGGTACGCACCTTGCCTTTTCGGTTGCCGCCAAGCGGAATATAGAGATATTCCAGGAACCAGCTGGACAGGGAAATATGCCATCTTCTCCAGAATTCCCGGATGCTGGTCGAACTGTAAGGATAGTTGAAATTCTCCTTGAAATGAAATCCGAACATCCATCCAAGTCCGATCGCCATATCGCTGTAGCCGCTGAAATCAAAATAAATCTGGAATAAATAGGAAAGTGCTCCCACCCATGCAGTCGCTGCCCCGAGCGTCCCGGCCGCTGCTCCAAAAAGTGCATCTGCTGTCATGCCCATCACATTTGAGATCAGGACTTTTTTTGACAGACCAGCAATAAAACGGCGGATACCTCTTGCTACGCCATCGGCACTCTGCGTCCGGTGTTCGATTTCCTGCTCAACATCGTGATATTTGACGATCGGACCGGCGATCAGCTGTGGGAAAAAGGATATGTACAAAAGCACTTTTCCAAAATTTTTCTGAGCTTTGTTTGCCCCACGATACACATCGATCACGTAGGACATCGCCTGAAACGTGAAAAAGGAAATACCGATTGGCAGACGGATGTCCGGAACCGGAAATCCCGTCCCGAACATCGTATTCACGCTCTCTGTAAGAAAGCCTGCATATTTAAAGATCACCAGAAGTGCGAGATTCAGGATCACCGCCACACTGACGATCCATTTCTTCTGATCTTGAAACCGTTCGATCCAAAGTGCAAACAAATAATTACACAGTGCAGATGCGACCATCAGCACTACATAGACCGGTTCCCCGTATGCATAAAACACCAGACTTGCCAGCAGAAGCATGGCATTTTTCGCACGGATCCCTGGAAGAATCGTATGTCCTAAAAATACAATCGGCAAAAAGATACATAAAAATACAAGGGAACTGAATACCATTTTCTACCTCCGCCGGATCATTCAAAGCCCTGAATGATCTCTTTGCCGTTCTCTTTGTAGGTATACACGGTAAATCCCTGATATTTTAAGATGCCGTCCATGCCGGCTCCCATACAGCTGTCAAAATATTCTGCCTTTTTCGGCTCGCCAATCAGTGCTTTCAGCCCTGCAAAATCGGAATTCTGCCGGTAAGCTGCCAGTTTTTTGCTCTTCTTCTGATTCAGTCTGCCTTTTTTGTCGAAACAGTAAAGACGGTTCTTCACTGCCGCAGTCCCGGTCAGGGCAGCTCCCTTTTTATTGAAATAATATTTCTGCTTTTTGCCCTTTACTTTCACCGTAACCCATTTGTTCTTTACTTTTTTCCCTTTTGCATTATAGTAATAATACTTGTTTTTCACTTTTACAAGTCCCTGTTTTACCGTGGCTGCTTCTGCCGTCTGCATGGAAACTGCTGCCGGTGAAATGCTGCTTACGGTAACACCAAGTCCCAGAACTGCTGCTGCGATCAGTGTTTTTATTTTCTTCATTTGTTCTTCCTTTTCTTAAAAATTTACTTTGATCGTTTTTGATTTTTTGAACGTTGATTTCATGGAGGAAACCGTCTTCATAAAATATTTGCCTTTGCTGTTTGCTGCAAATTTATCCATGTTCGGATCACAGATATACCATTTCTTTCCGACTTTTACTTCACACCATGCATGATCCTGCCATCTTGCTTTATTAAAGCCGTTGGTCCTGCCAAGGCAGATCCTTGCCTCCACACCGGATTCTTTTGCCAGAAATGCATACAGGGCTGCAAAATGATAGCAGCTGCCCTTTTTGTTTTTGATCATCTCTGCCGCAAATGTTTTCTCCCAGCCTCTGCTGTTTTTAAAGCCGATCGCCCTTGCATAGCCGTAATTTTTCTCCACATACTGAAACAGTTTTCTCAGCTGCTTTTTCTGTGTTTTTTCTTTCTTTGCCTTGCTCTTCTTTACAAGTTTCTGCACATTCTTCTCAAGCGTACTCTTTGCTGCTGCCTTTGCGGTCATTGCCGTCTGCGGTGCCATCATACCAAAGGTCAGGACCGCTGCAAGAACAGATGCAGTCAGTTTTTCAGCCATATTTCTTTTCATCTTTTTTCTCCTCGTATAGCCATTTTATTTCTTAATTTTTCCTGAACATTCTTACTATATTACGTTATATCTGCTTATTTCAACAAGTAATCACTATACACGAGTGTCAAAAAATAACTTTTTCCGCTCATTGATGGATACAAAATCACCGTAAGCTGCAAATGCTCAGAATGACCGTCTGCTTTTATTAGACTTCGAAAAACAGAAAAAAGTTGCATCTGTTTGAATTTTATTTCAAACAAATGCAACTGCTGTTTTTCATTTACAAAATGATGTTGGAGTCAAAAGAATCCATACGAATTGTTCCGTACTTCGTACTCCCACAATTCTCTCATAGAATTAAAAAAGAAGCCGAAAATCTTTCCAGATTTTTCGACTCGCCCCTGCCAAGGAATCGATGCGACAGGATTTGAACCTGCGACCTCTACGTCCCGAACGTAGCGCTCTACCAAGCTGAGCCACGCATCGTTTTCTGTTTTATTTTCTGCTGTTTTCGTCAGCTCCATTAATATATCATCTTTCTTTTCAAAATGCAAGTGTTTTTTTTATTTTTTTGTTTTTTTATTTTATTTTTTATTCTGTCCCTGCCGGAGTGCATTTGCTTCTGGTTGTTCGATTGGCTCTGACAGCAATAAGACTGAAAAAAGTGACCGCCAGGACTCTTAAAAAGTCCGGCGGTCATTTTAACCAGACAGAATCTGGCGGTCATCATCGGCAATACCTTTTATTTCTTTGATAACCCTGCATTTTCTGTCGCATACGTCAAATGGCTGATTTCATTTTTATTACTTTACTACTTTACTTTTACGCTTTTTTTCTGTCCTTTTCCTTTGAACAGTGCTTTGTATGCCTTTTTCTTTGCTTTCGGTACGCGGATCACTGCATGTTTGTTGATGCCTTTCAGTGCCTGCTTACCGACCATTTTCAGCTTTTTGCCCTTTATAGTGATGCTCTTAAGTCTGCTGTCACCATAGAATACTTTCTTGCCGATCTTCGTTACGTTTGCACCGATCACGGCTTTGGTGGCTTTCTTCTGGCCGGCAAATGCCTGATCTGCAACTGCAGTCACTTTGCATGTCACACCTTTGATGGTTACCGTTGCTGCCACGTTGATGCTCTTGATGTTCTTCTTTGCAGTGCCATATGCTTCTGCTGTCTTGGCTGCCGCATCGGTTACACGGTACTGTACGCCACCTTCGGTAACGGTATCACCGTTTTTCAGTGTCATGGAATCTTTCAGTTTTTCAATCTCTTCTCTTGCTTTCCGGGCTTCTTCCTGAGCCTTTTTGATTGCTACCTCAGCCTCTGCACTGTCTTTTGCTGCCTGATCCTGAACTTTCTTCAGTTCTGCCTGCAGAACTGCTTTTTCTTCTTCCAGAGAAGCTTTTTCGCTGCTCAGTGTCAGGACTTCTGCTCTTGCTGTATTCAGTTCTGCTGTCAGATCTTCGATCTTTTTTTCAAGTGCTGCTTTTTCTTGGGATGCACTGTCTTCCAGGGCTGCCAGCTGATCCTGTGCCTCTTTAATCTGTGTCTGAAGTGTTGTTACATTTTCTTTTACTGTCTTCAGCTCTGTCTCTTTATCTTCCAGCTGCTTTGTCTTTTCTTCCAGCTGTTTTTTCAGATCTTCATTTGCTGCTTTGTCTGCACTTTCCAGTCCTTTGATTGCATCGAAAATCGCTGTGATCTGTGCCTGGATCTCTGCATCTGTCTTGTTCTCGGCATTATAAACTTCTTTTGCTGCTGTCAGTGCTGCTGTCAGTTTTGCATAGCTCTCTGCTGTATAATTTTCTGCATTCAGTTTTTCTACCAGCTCGATCACATTCTTCAGACCGGCTTTCTTTTCTTCATCCGGAACCGGCTGATCTGGCTGATCCGGATCTACCGGCTCAACTGCACCTTTCTTCTTCACGATCACGATATAGCTGATCATAACATCACAGTTATCAGAACCGCTCTTCAGAGGAATGGTGTTCAGGCTGATATTTCCTGCCGTATCCAGTTTTACATCTTCAAAAGTTACACTTGCTTCGCTGCTGATATGATGATCTGCCTCGTTTGCCAGCTCTGTGCCATCATCCGTTGTCACAGATACTTTTGCATGACGGTTATCTTCTGCCCACTGTGCCCATGGATCATAGTAACCTGCCACAATATCGTAGGTTCCTGCATCCAGTGCAAACTTGTACGTTAAAGTCTTGCCGTTCTTTCCTGCCTTGAAGTTACGGATCGTTTCGTAAGCACTTCCGCTTCCGTGCACTTCCATATCATCACTGCTGTTTGTGAATCCCCATCCGGACGCTTCGCTGTAAGCCTGGTCCGGAACGGTATTTTTGATTGTTCCTGCGTTTGCTTCTACTGTTTCCTGTCCTTTTGCAGTAAATTCAGATGCTCCTGCATCTACAAAGTAAACAATATTATCTCTGGATACTACGGTACTTACGGTTACAGTTGCGATAATACGTGCTTTTGTATCTACAACTGTTCCGCCGACTGTAAAGGTTCCTGTTTTTTCCAGTTTGTCTGCCGGAATCGCATCCCATTCTACTTCCAGTACCTGATCGCCGACGTTGCTGTATGCAATAATGGTTCCAGGAAGAGCCGGAGCCTGATTCACTGCTGTTTCTACCGCAACTTCTTCATAACCGCTAATAACTGCATCAACGGCTTTGATCGTAAAGTTTTTCTCTACCGCTCCCTGATATTTGCCTTTTCCTGTTACTACAACTGTTGCTGTTCCAGGATTGGTATTGTTTCGGTAGCTCAGTTCGTAGTCTGTGCCTTCTGTCAGGATTGCTTCCTGTGCATCTTCGGATGCTTTGTAAGTAACAACCGGCTTTGGTGTGAGTGCACTTCCGGTGTAATCAAAGCTGCTGTTTTCCAGTGTCACGGTTGTATTGTCACGGTAAATTTCCTGTGCAGCGTAGCGTACCCTTACTTCTGCTGCAGACATATATTTATTTACTTCTGCTGCAGACTGTCCTACGGTTGACACACCATAGAGACGGATATATTTTGCATCGACCGGTGCAAACTGTGCCAGTTTCCATTCTACGGATTTACTCCATGTGCTGTCTGCATCTGATTTTGCAACTTCCGTCCAGTTTTTGCCATCTGTACTTACTTTGATGCTGTACTCTGTAACGATACCGTTTGTGTCGCTGCTTCTCGGCAGATAACGCAGTGCATTGATTTTTGCTGTTTCTTTCAGTTCAATCTGCAAATAACGGTTATCCGGATCATTTCGAAGGTCTGTCGATCCACTTCCTTTTCCCCAGTTTGTATGCCAGATGGTGCCGGTCTTTCCATCTGCCGCTTTTGCAGCAGAACCGCTGCCTTCTTCACTTGGTGCACGCAGTGTCATGTTCCTGTAATCATAATCCATAGATGCATCGGAAGCACTGTCACTTAGTGAATTGTCTTTTCCAGTCAGAACCGGATAGATGGCACGCATCAGATGATCTTCAGATTCAATAAGGATACGGATCACACCATCTGCATCTTTGTCAAGAATGGTCACGCTTGCATTGTCTTTTCCTTCTGCTGTAAGGTCTGCCGCATCAAATTCTGTTTCATTTACGCCAAACCAGCCTTTTTTCAGGCTTGCTTCATCCGCAATGTGACCACCCACTTTCAGCCTGGAAAGTGCTGCTTCTGATCCTACCGTAAAGCTTGGGATCCTGGTGTTCATTTCCAGTTCCGTCAGGGTGGCATCTTTGGTAAATTCTACACGGAAATAGGTTTCGGAAACGGTTTCTTTTACATTGTAAGTACGAACCGTCACACCTTTTTCTTTTTTATTTGTTACCGTGCAGTCTACCGGCGTCCAGTTGACTCCGTTGTCGCCGGATGCATAAATTTTGATCGTTCCGGAGGTCGGTGCGGTATCTTTCAGATACATTGTGAATCCTTTCAATTCGATCGCTGTATCCAGACGGAAATCGAGGGTTCCTTTTCCGCTCCATGCCACATCATCGGCACTTGTCTTATCATCCTGCAGTTTCGCCAGGACATCTGCAACAGATGCATCTTCTTTGCTGGATGTACCGTTGTAATACATTTCCGGCACGTTGCCAAGGGCTTCTGCACCGTCTTTGTATTCTCCATTGGTAACTCTGACTGCTGCAGTCACTTCAAAGTTCTGGTCAAATACGGTTGCCGTTCCTTTTACATTCTTTGTTCCGATTGTCGCTGTCAGATCTTTTGGAATATCCCACTTTACCGGAAATTCTGCTGCCAGGATTGTTCCGTCTGCAAGAACTGCCGGTCTGGCTGCAGGAAGGCTGACTTCTGCATCTTTTCCGACTGCTGCGGAATAATTCAGGACACCTGCTGTCTGGCCGATCGCACTGACATTGACCGTGATACGCATATTCAGATCTGCTACCGTACCGGATACCGAATACGTTTCTTCTTCTCCGGTAAATGCATCCCAGGTTACTTTCTTTGTCTCGGAAGTATCGTCAGAATAATGGATCTTTACTTCGGATGGGAGAACTGGTTTCGTTCCCTGTTTTACATAATAATTCTTTGCGATCTCATAGCTTACAACGGTCTTTTCTCCGGTTACTCCACTGCCGTCTGCAACTGTGGTAACGACAGTCTGTGCTGCAGTGTATCCGTCTGAAGTTGCCTTTACGGTAAAGCTTCCGGCATCTTTTGTGGACTGAACGATCGCAATCAGTTTTCCTTTACCAGCTTTTCTGGTCGGTTCACTGTAAGAAGTGGTATCGTTCTGAACACCGTTATCAAGTGAAAGGAGCTTACCGTCACCTTCTACGGCAACATGGATCTGCGGCTCTGCACCGTTTACTTCTCTGCCGTCTCTGTCTGTCACATCGATTTCAACAAAACTTAAATCTTTTCCGTCTGCCGTGATCTCGCTGCGGTCTGCTTTTACGGTAAGTTTGGATCCCTCTCCGGTCGTCTCTGCCACGTTGCGTCCGTCCGTGTCTTTGATCTCGGTCACACCGTCTGCTTCAAATGCTTTTGCCTCCAGTGTTCCCGCCTCATAAGGTACCTGGAATGTTGCATACAGGGAAGTATGTCCGCTCGCCTTGCTGCTGTCAAAACATCCTGTTCCGCTTGTATAATTCTGATAACCACCGGTCGGTGTATCGGTGTGTGCCGCTGTCGCACTTCCGATTTCTTTGCCGTTCAGATAAAGTTTCACAACAGGAGCATCACTGTAAACTACAACCTCTGCCTTGCCGCTGCTATCGAGCATGATCTCCTCTTCATTCCATACCGGGAGAACATGAAGGGTATTTTCGTTGTCATTCCACTGGCTCTGATACAGATAATAGGAATCTTTTGGGATACCTGCCGTGTCAATGATACCAAAGTAAGAGTTCTTTGCAATGTTTGGCCAGGTTCCGTTTGCACCGGTTCCCTGCCAGTTATACGGTGTCGGTTCACCGATATAATCAAAACCTGTCCAGACAAATTCGCCTGCATTAAATTCTTGCTGCATCGTGATCCACAGCCCTGCACTTGCCAGATGTCCCCAGCCTACTGCACTTTTATCATAAGAAGTCAGCCGGCGGTCTCCACTTCCATTGTCACTGTTGCTGTTCTTCCTGTCGTAAACACCACGGCTGTTTACGGAAGAAGCCGTCTCAGAACCGTAAACCAGCCATCCTCTGCTGTGTCCGTTGCTGATCTGTCCGGAACTTCCGTAGTTAAATCCTACCAGACCTCCCGGCACGCCATATTTTGCTGCTTCTGCAAAAACAAGTGCTGTGTTTACCTGATTATTGTCTGCCCAGACATTGCTCTTTACCTGGTTGTCACCAAAGGTTACATATCTGGTCGCATCTTCTTCTCCGGTCCAGGTGATCAGTTTTTTTGCCACTTCCGGATACTGACTTGTTACATTCCAGTCGATCAGCTGCTGAAAGATTTCATTTCCAAGGCTCCACATGATAATGGAAGGATTGTTTCTTCCTCGTCTTACCATGGCTTTGAGGTCAAATTCTGCCCATTTTTCGCCCTCTCTGCCATTTACGATCTGGTTGCCGCTCTCAATGGTCTGGTCGAACCATTTACCATAATCCTCGGTATTTCCTGCTTTTCCGGAAAGCCAGCAGTCAAAGGCTTCTTCCACCAGCATGATGCCTTCACGGTTGCACACATCGATCAGTACCTGGGATGCCGGGTTATGTGTTACACGGATGGCATTGACTCCCATCTGTTTTAACTCCTGTACCTGACGTTCCACAGAACGCTCCCAGGCTTCGGATCCAAGAGAACCCTGGTCATGATGCATGGACACTCCGTGCAGTTTGATGTTCTTTCCATTTAAATAGAAACCTTTCTCTGTAGTAAAGTTTACCCAGCGGAAGCCAAAGTCAGAATGGTAGCTGTCTTTTAAGGTATCTCCAACATAAACTTCTGTTTTTACGGTATAGAGGTTTGGATTTTCCGTATCCCAGAGCTTTGGGTCTGCAACGGTGACACTGGCCTCGATCCTAGCTGTTTTGCCCGCTGCAACACTCTGTACCTTTGTCTTTTCGCCCTCTGCTGCCGGGACGTCACTGCCTTTTTCATAAACCGTCTGTTTTACAGAAACATCAGCTGCTTCGCTGCTGTCATTCTGTACTTCCGTTACCACGCTTACGGTTCCTTTTCCGCTTTCAATATCCGGGGTTGTCACGGTCGTTCCGTAATTTGCCACATGTACCGGATCTGCAACGGTAAGTTTTACGTCACGGTAAATACCGGAACCGGAATACCAGCGGCTGGACGGCTGTTTATGATCTACTTTGACCGTGATCACGTTTTCTTCCGATCCGAATTTCAGTTTGTCCTGCGGAAGCACAAAAGAAAACGGGGTATAACCATATGGATGTGTTCCCAGCTTTTCACCGTTCAGATAAACGGCTGCATTCATGTAAACACCGTCAAAATCAATGCTGATCGTCTTTCCCTGCATGCTCTCATCCAGTGTAAAACTTTTGCGGTACCATCCGGTGCCTCCAAGCACATAGCCGCTCTCCTGCTCTGCCGGTGCTGCTGTTGAAAATCCCTGGTCGATGCTGTAATCATGCGGAAGCGTCACATCATCCCAGGAAGAATCATTATAAGAAACTGCTTCCGCACCGTTTAATTCTCCCAGATAAAATCTCCAGTGATCGTTAAAAGAAACGGAACGCTCCTTTCCATCATATGAATTGACGTATACCGTTTCCGGTGTTGATGATGTCTGTGTCTGAGATGCTTCCTGCACGGACGTATCAGTCCCTGCTGCCAGGACACTCACTGCTCCGGTATTAAGTACCATCGCTGCTGCCAGAACACCACTTAAATACTTTTTGTAGTTCATATTGCCCTCCTTTATTTTTCTTTGTTCCCTTTGTTGTGTTTAGTAAAAACAAAATTTTGCTTACCATAACTATACAAAATTTCTTTACAAAAACATATGGAATATTTTTTATTTTTTGGTAATTTTTTCTGTACGATACAAAAAACCACAGAACAGTTCTTACGCTGTCTGTGGTTTTTCTGCTGTTTTTAAGGTGATATGCGTTTTGGATTTATGAACTTACTACTTTACAATGACACTCTTTTTCTGTCCTTTGCCTTTGAAAAGTTTCCTGTAAGCTTTTTTCTTTGACTTCGGTATACGGATCACTGCTTTTTTGTTGATGCCTTTCAGTGCCAGTTTACCGACCGTTTTCAGTTTCCTGCTTTTTACTGTGATGCTCTTAAGTTTTCCATCGCCGTTGAATGCTTTTTTGCCGATCTTGCTCACATTCTTGCCGATCACTGCTTTTGTTGCTTTTTTCATTCCGGCAAATGCCTGATCTGCGATTGCCGTTACTTTGCAGGTATTTCCTTTGATCTTAACCGTTGCGGCTACTTCGATGTGTTTCTGGCTTTTGTTTACCACGCCATAAGCTTCCGCTGTCTTTGCTTCTGCATTGGTCACGCGATATGTTACGCCCTTTACGGTAATGGTATCACCTGTTTTCAGTGTCATGGCATCTTTCAGTTTCTGCAGTTCTTCTTTGGCTTTCTTCTCTTCTTCCTGAGCTTTTTTGAGTGCTTCTGCTTCTTCTGCCTTCTTCTTCGCTGCATCTTCCTGAGCTTTCTTAATCTCAGCCTGCAGAGACTCTTTCTCACCTGTCATTCTTTCTTTTTCTGCTTTCAGAACTGTAATTTTCGCATTTGCTTCATCCAGCTGTTCTTTCAGACTGCTGATCTGTGTCTGGAGTTCTGCTTTTTCTGCTTCGCTTCCGTTTTTCAGATCCGCCAGATCTTTTTCTGCTTTTTTAAGCTGAGCATCCAGATCTGATGCATTCTTCTGTGCTGTTTTCAGTTCGGTATCTTTTGCTGCTAATTCTGCATCTTTTTCTTTCATCTGCTGTGTCAGGTCTTTTTTCGTGTCTGCTGCTGCAGATTTCAGATTTCTGACTGCTTCTGCCAGAGCATGGATCTGTGTCTGGACTGCTTCTGCACTTGGTTCTGTTTCTGCATATACTTTCTCCGCACTTGCGATCGTATCAGAAAGTGCTTTGTAAGATGCTGCTGTATAGTCATCTGCTTTCAGCGTTTTTGCCAGGTCAATGGCTGCCTTCAGTCCTGCTTTTGTATCTGTCTTCGGAATATCCGGCTGCTCTGCTGCCTTTTTCACGATCACGATAAAGCTTACCAGCACATCACAGCTGTCGATGTTGCTGTCCACTTTTTTCAGCGGACTTAAGTTCACAGTCACATTGCCTGCTTCTGAAAGTGTGATATTTTCCAGTGTCACACTGTCTTTGCTGCCGCTGATCTTGTGGTCTTCGTGTACAGCCAGTTCGGTTCCTGCTTCATCTGCCACAGTAATCTTTGTATGGCGGTCATCGCCTGCCCACTGTGCCCATGGATCATAGAATCCAGTTACTACTTCATACGTTCCTGCATCCAGTGCAAATTTGTAGGTCATGGTCTTCTGATTGTTTCCTGCTTTAAAGTTGCGGATCGTCGTATAGGCATCCCCGCTTCCGTTTGCTTCTACTTCGGATGCCGGATTTGTGAATCCCCACCCGCTTGTTTCACTGTATGCCTGATCCGGTACTGTGTTTTTCAGCGTATCTGTGTAATCCTTTCTATATGCTTTTCCTTCTGCTGAGAAAGCATTTGCACCACAGTCCACAAAGTAAACAGGTACGTCTTCTGCTTTGGTTGATTTTTCCCACTGTGCATAGAGGATTATAGAATCTGAAACCACCGTTTCTTCTGTTACTTTTTCTCCACCTTCCGGCTGTGTAAACCAGCCCTTAAAGTTGTGTCTGTTTCTGGTCGGTGTCGGCAGTTCTCCTGCTTGGTCGCCTTTGTTCAGCGTACGTTTTGTACTTGTTCCTTCCGGAAGGCTTCCGCCGTTTGCATCCAGACTGACAACTGCTTTGCCTTCAGGAATTACTTCGCCACCGGTCAGCTGCAGTTTGTTCATATTGAACTGCCATGTATTTCCGGTCGGATATGCAATCTTGATATAGTTTGTGTCATCCGGCATCTGTGTTGCTGTATAAAGTCTGCTCGGCCAGCTTCCGCTTACGGAAGTATCGGTTGTTTTTGTGTAATCTTTGAATTCTTTCCAGTTTTCTCCGTCTGCCGAAGTATAGAAAGTAAAGTTTTTATTTGCATTTCCATCTGTTGAGCCGGTTCCTCGAAGAACAAAACCTTTGATCGCCGGTGCACGCACGATCAGATATTCCGGATTTGCACTGTTTGTTCCCGGATATACCCCGTAATCAAAACCATAGTTATGGCAATTCTCGATCAGCATATTGTTTGTCCATTTATAAATAACGGACGATTTGGCTGTGATATCTTCAATATCTTTGATATTGGTCTTTGTTCCCGTTGTCTCAACATAGTCAAAGGCTTCTTTTACTTCCCATTTACCGATCTTATTCATCAGTGCCGGCACTTTAACTACATTGTTAAAATCAACGATTACCTTTGCTTTCACCTTATGATTTTCCGGATCAGCGATCCCAAGAACTGTTCCTTCTACATCGACTACATCTGCTTTTGATGTATCAATCTCAGACCATGCAATACGGAATGCTCCGGTATGGGTATCATCTACCTGTACTTCTGCTGTCTGCGGCAGGGACGGCTGTGCCCCTTTTTCTGCATAGTAGAAATCTTTTTCTTTCAGTTTTGCACTCTTGACCGCCACATTGGAAGAAACAAATTTCGTGTCACACCAGTTACCGATATTCTTGCTGTTATCTACACTGGAATCTTCCGTTTTTGTCACCAGTTTTACGATCTTTGCACCTTTGATATCCACATCAAGTGCCAGGTTCTTGGTGGCATGTGTCATGACACCGGAACGGTATCTTGCTGTCTTTTCATCATCGACATAAACTTCGAAAGAAACGGCTCCTTCTGCATCCTGTCCGTTATCAAAACTCAGGCTGACATAAGCACGGAATGCTTCATATCCTTTTCCTTCTACATTATAAACGGCTTCTGATCCGCCAAGCATACTTAAACCTGCTGCATATTCGGTCGGCTTTCCGCCCTGATCGATACGTACGCTCAAACCTGCACCGTTTACGGTCTTGTCTTTGCTTACTGTTCCTGTTGATGTGTATTCCAGATCACCTGTTGCCACCGCATATTTCACATCGACATTCGCAACAGCTTCCATATCAGAACCAAGGATCTTGCTCTTTACTTTTAAAATTCCTGCTGCTGCCACATCTGATGCCTTGATCTGCCAGTCTGTACCTACAATTTCTTTGCTTTCGTCGGTAAAGGTTACTTCCACACCTGCCGGCAGAACCGGAAGTGTTCCGATTACGGTAGAGGCATGTACTTCCTCGACAGACTTGATCTCTTTTACGCTTACTTCTGTTTTTACAGTAACTTCCGGTCCGATCTTTCCGGTCACTTCAAATTTTCCTGCTTTTGCATAATTTTCTGCCGGAACTTCATCCCAGGTTACCGGGGCAGAACCTTTTGTGCCGTCTGCATACTCGATCGCTGCAAACTGCGGCAGGGACGGTTCTACATTTACCAGTGTTGTTACATTGTCTACCGTTGCGGATTTGATATCTTTGACTGTTACAGTACATTCAAACGTGCCTTCCATGCCTTCTGCCGTTCCGGTTACTTTGTAAATACCTGCCTGGTTTGCATTCAGGTTATCCAGGTTCCATCCAGTTACCTGATGCTCATCAATCACACCGTTGCTGTACTGTACTTTTACGGTTTTCGGCAGAACAGAATCTGCTGAAATGCCTTTGCCCATCACTACGGATGCGTCCAGAAGCTTCGGTGCATCCGTTCCGTCACCTGGAAGTTCGTTTTCAGAACCTACGGTAATGGTATTGGATTTCAGGATACCATTGTCACTCTCAGCTGTCGCTGTGATCACAATGTCATCAGTGCTTCCTTCTTCTGCTTTTACGATCAGCAGTGCTTTTCCGCTGAACGCTTTGCGGTTGTCTGTGTTTTTGTATGGATCATGGTCACGTGGATCACCGTTGTCCACAGATACGATTTCGCCGCCTTCTACGTCGAAAGTGATACGGTTGTCTGCTCCCGGAACCATGATTCCTGTATTGTCCTCAATCGTAGCTTCTACAAATACCATATCATCGCCATCGTTTTTGATGTACGTTCTGTCTGCGGAAAGTTCTACCTGTGCTGCATCACCTGATGTATTTACCACATCGGTTGCGATTACGTTTCCTTTTCCGTCCGGCTGGTCATAGCCGACTGCTTTGAGTTCGCCTGCTTCGTAATCCAGTCCGCTGGTTCCTTTTGTCCAGTAGATATATACCGGAGAAGCAGTCTGTTTGTCATAATTTTTGATACCAAGTGATTTTCCGTTTAAGAACAGTTCCACACTCTTTGCATTTGTGTAAATGTATACCGGCACTTTCTGTCCTGCTTTGAAATTCCATTTTTGCGGCAGAAGATGTACGGTCGGTGTATCCGTCCACATACTCTTGTACATATAGACAACATCTTTTGCAAAACCTGCAGTGTCGATCATACCAAAATAGGAACTCTTGGATGGCCAGCTTCTTGGTGTCGGCTCACCTAAGTAGTCATGTCCGGTCCATACGAACTCACCGGCTGTGTATGTTTTGTCTCTGTGTGCTTCCAGAGAAGCGGTTGCCGATGAAAATGTCCAGTAAGTCGGATATTCATTACATCTGTCGCTGCTTCCTTCTCCTTCCAGGAAGTAAACACCACGGTAATAATAAGCGGATACTGTCTCAGATCCAAAAATAACCATATTCGGATATCTGGAGTGGGCACCGTCATACTGTCCGGTTGCATAGTTAAATCCGGACATTTCTGCTTTTGCCAGATGCTTTTCCTGCTGTGCATTATTTGCCCAGTAATTGTCCCAGGTCGGCGGGCATGCTGCGACCGGTCTTGTCGTGTCGATCTCTTTGATCCATCCGGTCAGCATATCCAGTGTGTTTTCACCATGTTTGTAACGTGCATCGTAAATTTCGTTACCGGTACTCCATGCAAAAATACAAGGTGCGTTCTTGTCACGCTCTACCATCGCTTTGATATCACGTTCTGCATTGGACTGCAGATCATCACGTTTTACTTCTATATAAGAAGTGTCATTGTTGGTATTGTCATTTCCGGCTTTATCAAAAACGACCGTCTTTCCATCTGCTGCTTTATTAAAGTAGTTATGATAATCATCACTATTTTTTGAATACAGCCACTGATCAAATGCTTCTTCAAATACCAGCATTCCAAGACGGTCACACGCCTCGATAAACTCCGGTGACACCGGGTTATGGGAAGTACGTATCGCATTGACACCGTATTTTTTCAGTGTACGGATTCTTCTGTCAACAGCTGCCTGATACGTCTCCATACCAAGCGATCCAAGGTCAGAATGTTCACAGACACCATTCAGTTTTGTATGCACACCATTTAAATAAAATCCACTGTTCGGATCCGTAGCAATATAACGGATACCAAAACGGCTGTCGGTGCTGTCCACAACTTTGCCATTCTGGATGATCTCCGTTCTTACCCAGTACAGGTTCGGAGAATCCACAGACCACAGTTTCGGGTTTGCTACATCCACACTCTGGCTGATCGTCTCTGTCTTACCAGCTGCTACGGTAATGTCATCGGTCTGTGTGGAAACAACATCGCCTTCCTTATTATAAACGGTCGATTTTACTGAAACACCAGTTGCTTCTGTATCAGAATCGTTTGTTACATCCGTCTTGATGTCAACGCCTGCTTTTGTGGCATTCTTAATCTCTTCGTATTTTCCGCCTTCTGCTTCCAGCTTTTCAAACGGAGTGGTGATCTGCACGCCGTTCACCGGAACATTCAGTTTCTCAGTGGAGATCAGATATACATTACGGTAGATACCGGCTCCTGCATACCATCTTGCACTGCTGTTGCTGCTCTGTACTTTGACTGCAATTACGTTCTCGCTGCCATCGTATTTCAGATATTTGCTGATATCATAAGTAAAGGTGTTGTAGCCAAGGTACTGCTTCCAGTTGTCCTCGGTATGTCCGTTCACCCATACCTGGCTGATCATCTGCACACCGTCGAATTCAATCGAAACGGTCTTGTCTTTAAAATCATCGGAAAGTGTGAAGCTCTTGCGGTACCAACCGACACCGCCTGCCAGAGAACCCTGTGCTGCTCTGACACCATTGCTGTTCTCATAAGTACCATAGATCGCCCAGTCATGCGGCAGATCCACCGTGTCCCAGCTCGAATCATCGTAGTCCATACCGTCCGCCTGAACGGAAGTATCGTTAATGTTGTACTTATTGACCAGTTTGAATTTCCAGTCATCTCCAAATTTCATTTTACGCTCACTGCGTTCTGTTTTCTCTCCTGTTTTCTGAACGGCTGCTGCGACATCTGCCGCTTCTGCTTTCACCGGAGCCGGAAGAATCCCGATTCCACTGAAAACCATGGCAACACTCAAGGCTAACGCCGTCCATCGTCTCGCACCTTTTCTTTTTTCGTTCATTTTTTCCTCCTTTTTGCTGCTTTTCACAGTATCCGCAACGTGTTTAGTGAATTTATACACTTTGCTTACTGGTAATATACAAAATTTTTCACCAAAATCATATGTACTATTTTTTGTTTTTTGGTACTTTTTTTACCGTTTTCCATTTCTTTCGCTTTTTTCCTGTGTTATACTAATAATGTTGGATCAAAAATTTTTTGGAGGTTGTATGTATGAAACGTACAAAAAAACTGCTTCTCCTCTTTTTATTTTTCTGTCTTTTCCTGACTGGCTGCACAGCTGCCACGCAGGAAAACATGGATTCTGCTGAAAACAATTATACAGAGCTTACTCTTTTTTCAGATGTCTCTTTCTGGAATCCTCCTGTCTGGAGTTTTGAAGAAGGAAGCATCAGTGCCGGTATCTCAAAGAAAACCGGAGCATACCTGGATTTTGCGATTCCGCCGCAGGACGCATCCAAAAAGCTGAGTCTGATGATCTTAAAAGATGAACTCCCTGACCTGATCGTCGCTACGGACAAGAATGTGATCAATCAGCTGATCCGTTCCGGAAAGGTCTGGGCTTTGCAGGATTTTTTTGAAACTTACTGCCCGGATTCCCATTTGCTGAAAGATTTCCCGAAAGACAGGAAACTGGAATATATCCGACAGTACGGAGACTGGTATGCTTATCTTTCACACCTGAATACCGATGATGCCCGCAAAACCTGGAAAGAAAAGACCTCTTATTATGGAGATCTTTTCACCCACAGTTACAATCATGGCATTATGTTTAACCGCAAACTTCTGGCACGTGCAAACCTGACCGTTTCGGATATACAGACTGCCTCTCAGGTCTTAAAAGCTTTTGAAAAAGTCAGAAAGCTGACTGCTGACGACGGACAGTCCACCATCCCATTGCTGCTGGAAGGCAATCAATATCTGGACTCTTCGATTTCCTGCCTGATCGGTTCCTTCGGTGCTGAAGTCATTGACGATAACGGAAATTATACTGAACGCTTCCTTCAGCCGGAATGCAAAGAGGCTTTTGCCTTTCTGAACACAGCCTTCCGCAAAGGTTATGCTTTCAGTGAAGATCTGACACTTGATAATCTCCAGATGCGCGATCTGATAGCAGATGACCGTGTTTTCTGCTATATCGGAAACACTTCCAATACAGGTGTGGATGCCACCAGGTGGGTTTCCGCAGGTCCGATCCTCTCTGACTCTGGAAAACGTCCGGTGATGAGCATCGACCTGAGTGTACCGACCGGCTGGATGCAGACTTTTGTATCCAAAAGCTGCAAAAACCCGGAACTTGTCGCCCGCTTTTTGGATTATATGACTTCTGACGAAGGATTGCTCTACAGCAACTACGGCGTGGAAAACAAAGATTATACTTTCGACTCGGATGGTTATATCCACCGGACTGCCAGAGGACAACAGCGCTTTCATGATTCCAATGATATGCTCGGACTGTTCTGGAATTTTTACAATGTTGCCTGGGATCACAGCCTGATCCCGGTACCTGCAAAAGGAAGCATGGACGACTGTTTAAATCAGATCCAGACTGCTTTTGCCAGATATCCGGACACTTATGTTTATGATTCTGCCCTTCTTCGTCTGCCGGATAATTACATTTCCCCGGACAGTGAAGAAGGTCAGATTGAAAGCACGCTGGAAGCTTACCGCAAAGAGCAGATTCCGAAAATCCTCTCTGCTTCTTCGGATACCGAGTTTGAAAAACAGTATCAGCTTTTTGTAACCACACAAAAAGAACTTGGAGCTGAAAAACTGGATCAGAAGATCAACCGGCAAATGCAGGAGAATTTTTCCTATTACGGTAAAAAAATAGAGAAAGTCAACCCACAAATGCAAGACACCTCAAAACCAAACGGAGAAACAAAACCATGAACTTCTTACAGACTTACCGCAGACACCTGATCTTTAAGCTGGCCGGGATCGCTGCCGTGATCCTTGCTGTGCTTTCATCTGCCTATCTTTTTATGTCAGCAGACTATGCAAGATCTGTGCGTAAAAACACGCTCGCCCTGAATGAACGGCTGACAGCCCAGACTGCCACACGTATCGAAGCATCCTGGGACTCGCTTTACAATATCACAACTGCATTCTGCTATTCTCCGACCGTGCAGCAGTATTTTTCGGTAAATTCTCTGAACCGGCTTCCGGATACACAGGAGCTTGCCTCGGTTTTTTCCAACACAATCCTGCTGAATGACCGCATTTTAAGCGTTTATCTCTACAATGCAGATGCAAAGCAGATTGCTTCCATGGGGAAAAATTTTTCGATCGATACTTCCGTACTGAACACCGATGCCGTGATGGATATCCGGGCATCGCATCTGAAATCAAACGAAAAACGCCCTTACTATGAGCTGATCTTCCCTGTTTATGATCTGAACAATATCCAGTACCAGAAGCTGCTTGGTACCTGCGTTTTTGTCCTGGAACCGGAAAGTTTTGATGATACACTTCAAAATGTGCAGTCAACGGAAGATGCCGTTGTTTTTCTTCTGGACTCCTCGGACTGCATTCTTGCTTCTGCCGGTTCCGTGGAGTCCTGCGGAAGCACGCTGGCATCCGAGATTCTGCACAGCACTTCCGAAAAATATTTTTTCACTCAGACACTTTCCTGCAATGACTGGAAAATTGCCGGTTTCCTTCCGGAATCAGATCTTCGGAAACCGGACCAGAACCTGAAAGAAACACAAATCCTGGTTTATTGCATTTCCCTGTGTCTTTTGCTCTTTCTGCTTCTGTACTGCAATTACAGCATCATAAAACCGATCACCGGAATTTCTGCTTTTATCCGTAAGATCAATCAGAATCCAGACTCCCGGCTTTCCCTCGACCGCCCGGATGAGATCGGCACGGTTGCAAAAAGCCTGAATCAGATGCTTGATGAAAAGCAAAAAATGCAGCTGGAGATCGAACAGGTAAAATATCTTGCCTATGAAACGGAACTTTCCAAAAAGCAGGCAGAGATCCTTGCCTATCGAAGCCAGATCAATCCGCACTTTCTCTATAATACGTTTGAATGTATCCGGGATATGGCTCTGTTCTACGATGTTGATGACATCGCAGAACTTACGATGGCTCTCTCCAATGTCTTCCGCTTTGCCGTCAAGGGAACTGATATGGTTACCGTAGAAAATGAGCTGGATCATATCCGTGAATATGCAAAGATCGTAAATTATCGTTTTATGGGCAAGATCTGCATTGAAATCGAGGCAGAAAATTCCATACTGAACTGCAGCGTACTGAAGCTTCTACTCCAGCCGCTCGTGGAAAATGCCGTCTTTCACGGGCTTGAACAAAAGATTGAAAACGGTACCGTGTGGGTACGTGTCTTCAGTTCCGATGACCAGAAACTCTGCTTTGTGGTTGAAGATGACGGATGCGGCATCGAACCGGAGCATTTAAAACAGATCACCGCCTCTTTGGAAACCGAAAAAAATACAACCAAAATCGGCGTCTTTAATATTTATCAACGACTGAAACTTCATTATGATAAGCAGTTTTCTTTTGACATAAAAAGTATCTCCGGCAAAGGAACCTGCATTACCATTATGATTCCACAAAAAATGATGACAGAAGCAGAAGGGAGTATTTTATGATAAGTGTCTATATTGCAGATGATGAAGCCTGGATCACCATTGGTCTGAAAAAACTGATCCAGAAATCCGGACTTCCTTTTGAGGTGATCGGAGAAGCACATAACGGCGTGACTACGCTTGAAGATATCAAAACCTTAAAACCGGATGTCCTGTTTACCGATATCCGTATGCCAGGGCTTTCCGGTCTGGAAGTCATGTCCTATCTTTCAGAACATCAGATCCCCACCAAAGTCGTGCTGATCTCCGGCTATGCCGAATTTGAGTATGCACGACAGGCAATGCTGTGCGGTGCTTTTGATTATCTTCTGAAACCGATCCAGCAGGAAACTCTGAACAAAACCCTGTCACGCCTTCGAAATGAACTTGAGCCTGCCGCTTCTGAAACTTCTGAAGACACGATGCAAAATGCAACGATCACAGACCTTTCGACTGTCGGAACCTCTCTGTTCAAAAAAATTCTGGCTTATATCCAGGAACACGATACGGAAGAACTCTCTTTAACTTCCCTGGCAGAAATGTACAATATCAGCTCCAGCCGCTTAAGCACCCTGATCAAAAAAGAACTGGGACTGTCTTTTTCAGAATATATCACGGCAAGACGTATGCAGAAGGCGAAAGAACTTTTAAAAGATGACAGCCGCTCCATCGAGGAGATTGCAAACGCAGTCGGCTACCACGATTACTTTTATTTTACAAAAGTTTTCAAAAAAACGCAGGGAATATCTCCAAGCAAATACCGGAAGTCTCTTTAAATTTTTCTTGCTAAAGTAAAAAAGTGTGTTTATAATCAAAGTATTAAAGTAAACAAATGAGTGAACATAACTGTAACATTCAAGCCAGACACACGTAAGGCCTGATGTGCGATTTTGGTCCGTTTTTCGGCAGTTATGTGCAAATAAAAAATGTATTGGAGAAAATAGCATGGCAACTATCCGAGATTTAGCAAAACACACCGGATTCTCAGTGACCACGATTTCCCGTGTACTGAACAATGATCCGACTTTGAACGTAACCGACAACACCAGAGTCTCAATTCTTGAAGCGGCAGATGAACTTCACTACACGCTTCCGAAAACAAGACGTTCCCATAAAAACCGCCTCGTCCATATCGCCATCGTTGAGATGATGTCTTTAAAAGAGCAGCTGGCTGATCCGTACTATCTTTATCTGAAGAATTATGTGGTACGCAACTGTATGGAGCATGACTGTAATGTATCTTATCTTTTTGAGCAGTCCGGCAAATATCAGACACTGGAAAAGACCCCGCTTGACGGTATCCTGGCGATCGGCATTTTTTCAGACCAGCAGATTGCACAGCTGCTGGATATCAGCCCGAACATTGTATTTGTGGATTCTTCCCCGGATGAACGCCGCTTTGACTCGGTTGTCCTGAATTTCCGTCTCGGTGTGGAACAGGCACTGGATTATCTGCTGTACAAAGGTCACCGCAAGATCGGTTTTCTTGGTCCTGCCTATAAATTAGACCAGAAAAAACGCCCTGCCCTGGAGGCAAGACGTCAGTATTTTATTGATTATATGAAAAATGCCGGTCTTTACGACGAGCATCTGATCATTGATACCGGCCTTTCTGCCAAAGACGGTTCTGCTCAGATCCGCAAATGGCTGGAACAAAAAGATCATATCCCGACAGCTCTCCTTGCCTATAATGAGGAATCTGCGATCACCGCTGTCAGCAACCTGCGTGAAGTCGGACTTCGCATTCCGGAGGATGTATCTGTCATCAGTTTCAATGACACACCGCTGTCTATCCTGACCGAGCCACCGCTGACCAGTGTCACCGCACATCTGGAAGTCATGGGAGAAATGGCAGTGAAAATGCTGCTTGACCGCCTGGATGATCCGCAGCATCTGCCTTATAAGATCGTACTGCCGCCGACACTGGCTGTCAGAGACAGTGTCGTGGATATACCGGGTGAGATATAGATAGAACGCACGTGAGACTTGGCATGCACTTCCTTTTCTCTTTGATTTAAGAGAAGTATATCCCGTAAAGTTTAAAACAAGCTGAAAGAAAACAGCCGATTTTGTGAAAGAGTTGTAAAAAAGCAGGGTAATCGCTTACCCTGCCTTTGTGTGCTGCTAAAATCTCAGAACAGATCCAGCAGCTGATCGATCTCTTCTTTTTTCGTTGCCCAGCTTGTCGCAAAGCGTACTACGGTGTGGTTTTCATCGTATTTTTCCCAAAAACTGAACTTTACTTCTTTTTTTAGTTCTGTCATTTTCCGGTTTTCGAGAATGACAAACTGCTGATTGGTCGGTGAATCCAGATAGAAACGGCAGCCTTTTTCTGCCAGTCCTTTCTTTAAATAATCTGCCATTGCTATCGCATGTCTGCTGATTTCAAAGTACAGGTTATCTGTGAACAGTGTGTCAAACTGGATTCCGAGCAATCTGCCTTTTGCAAGCAGTGCTCCCCGCTGTTTGATCAGCGTCAGGAAATGTTTCGGTGTTCTGTTGCCCAAAAATACGACGGCTTCTCCACACAGTGCTCCGACTTTTGTCCCGCCGATATAGAAAACATCGCAGTATTTTGCAATCATCGGAAGAGTTACATCTGTTTCTTCACTCATCAGACCATAGCCCAGTCTTGCTCCGTCGAGAAACAGTGGGATATTATAACTGCGGCATACGCTGCTGATCTCTTCCAGCTCCGCCTTTGTATACAAAGTACCGTACTCCGTAGGATGGGAAATATAAACCATCCCCGGAAATACCATATGTTCGTGGCTTTCGTCATCCCAGAATGTTTTCAGGCAGTTCTTCAGATCTTCTGCTTTTATTTTGCCTTTGTACTGCGGAACTGTGATCACTTTATGGCCGCTGTACTCAATGGCTCCCGCCTCATGGCAGGCTACATGGCCGGTCTGTGCTGCGACCACGCCCTCATAAGATTCCAGCATGGAGCTGATCACAACGGCATTTGTCTGCGTACCGCCCGTCAGGAAATAAACATCTGCCTGCGGACATTCGCACGCCTCCCGGATTTTCTGTTTTGCACTTTCACAGTATGGATCAGATCCGTATCCGGATACTTTCTCCAGATTTGTTTCCATAAATCTCTGAAGGATCTTTTCATGTGCTCCTTCAGAATAATCATTTTCAAATGATAACATATCTTTTTCTCCTGTCAGATTCTCAATATCAATAGAAAGCTTTTTGCTCTGTCACTATTCTACGATGCCAGGAGATAAAGGTCAACCTATCATTTTTCTGTTTCAGACGCTCAGTTTCTTTTCCATGATCCATCCGCTGATAAAGTAGAAAATCACACTCAGTACCAGAGATACTGCGATTTCCAGAATCATGGTCAGGTTCATATTGTCAAATGCAGGCACCAGGTTCAGCATCTGACTGAACAGCCAGGAAAGGATCAGAAACAGTGCAAATGCCGCGATCCCGCTTCCCTTTTTGCCTGCAAGCACGCTCGCCGAAAGAATCACTGCCATATCGGCAATCACAACAATACTGATCCAGCTAACCAGGGATGCAAAGACGGACAGGATCACTGCATCTGATACTATCTTGATGTTCAGTCTTATATCCATAATCTGTCTTATGCTATCCATGAGTTCTTTTGCCCCGCCGATACAGAGCGTTGCCACAGTCAGGTCAAACACGGCAAGTACGATAAAAAATGCTCCTGCCATAAGGATTGAAATGCCATTTTCCAGGATTTTGGCACCTAAAATCTCATAACTGCTCTTTGGTGTCAGAAACAGCATATAACTTTGTTTGCTGTTCAGATCCCGATACAGTGTCATGATACCTTCCAGTCCAATGTAAAACACACCGAAAAATGCACACAAGATCAGAAACATCATACCTGTCCCCATCAGATTATATCCTTTAAAAAATACGCCCCCAAGAAATGCCAGTTCAAAAACTGCTGTAAGCACCAGCAGAATAAGCTTGGAAGATGCACTCTTCCGGAATTCATACTTCATTAATTTTAACATAGTTCCTCTCCCCCATGTCCGTAAATTTCACGATACAGATCAACAACAGATTTTTTTTCGCTGCTTCTCAGTTCCTCAACCATACACTGTCTGACCATTTTTCCTTCTTTCATAAAGATGGCCGCATCTGCCACTCGCTCCAGTTCATCTACCAGATGGCTGGAGATCACAAGTGTGACATCCGGATCAATGACTTCCAGAATACTTTTCATGATCTCATCCCTTGCCAGAAGATCAATGCCGTTTAATGGCTCATCCAGCAGATACAGTTTTGCATTTCTTGCCATTGTGACTGCGATCTTTAACTTTGCCATCATACCGGTGGAAAGTTTTTTTGTTTTCAGCTCTTCTGTCAGCTCCATTCTTTTGAGCATCTGATGATATTTTTCCATTGAAAAATCCTCAAAAAAGTCCTGATAATATCTGCCGACATCTGCAACCGTCATCCAGCTATAAAAATATGGCTCCGTGGACATATAGGCAATCTCTTTCTTGCTCTCTTTTCCGATGGCTTTGCCTTTATATAAAATCTCCCCTTTTCCAGGTTTGACAAGGCCTGCCACCATCTTCATCCAGGTAGTCTTGCCGCTTCCGTTCGGCCCGAGCATTGCATAGACAAGCCCTGTCTCCAGTTTTAACGATACATTGTCAACCGCTGCCTTACCGGCATAGTTTTTGGTTACTCCAATACTTTCCAGTACATTTTCCATATCATTCACCACTCTCTTCCTTTTTTTTCAGAATCCGGATCACATCCGTTTTGGTAAATCCAAGCTGCTGCATTCCTTCTAAAAATTCATGGATCAGCGTCCCCGCCATCTCTTCTTTCATATTTTTCACCTTCTCTGAATCTTCTGTCACAAAAGTTCCCATGCCGCGTCTGGTAAAACAGACACCTTCCGTCTCAAGCTCTTTGTATACACGGCTGACCGTATTCGGATTGATGGTGTAAGACACCGCCAGTTCCCGTACGGAGGGAAGCTTTTCCCCAAGTTCCCGTTTCCCTGTGACAATATCACGTTTGATCAAATTAGCTACCTGCAGATAGATTGGCAGCGATGAATTGTATTCCATAGGCTCTTCCTTCTTTCTTGTATCACTGTCATAGCTATATAGTACACTAGTTTTCTGGTTTTGTCAATATAAAAACGAAAAGATAACATGCAAATTGTTTCTTACTCCCACAATTTGGTTTCAGGCTTTTTCCCCTGCTATCCTAAAAAAGAAAAGACAGCATATTTTTCATGCCATCTTTTCTTTTGATCATTTACTGTAATTCTGTTTTTAACTTACCTGAAAATCCAAGAATCAGGAAATTGGCTGCAATCTCCGTATCCCGGAACAATGCCACATTCCAGGATGCGTGCTGTATAAGCAGTACCGGTAAAAATACTGAAGCAGTTTCTGTTTCGCATATCTTCTATAATTCTGGTTTATTCTAGCACATTCTTGTGATGTAAACAAGAGTATGATGTTCTTTTGCTTCTTCCACCTGTTCCATACTCCAAACATCTCCAACCCATCCCATAGCTTCAACAAATCCTTACGAGCGTTTCTTCTTTCAGACTGATAACGATATCATAAAATACTCTCCGCTACGCACAGTGCCCCATACCCCACAATCTCATTCGGATATCCCACAAGTGCTGTTAATCTCTGTGCACCTCTTTGCAGATATGCCCGGATCTTCTCTCCATAAAGAAACGGATCATTTCCCTGTACGATGCCATACTGCATCATGATCGCCGCTGACCCTGTCACAAACGGCGTGGCAAAAGAGGTTCCGGTCACACCTGTGTAGGAACCTCCCACAGCGGTTGTCACGATATCTACGCCAGGTGCCACGATATCCGGCTTTACTTGTGTGTTTCCTCTTGTGTAACCACGGCCGGAAAACGGAGCATATGTCATAAGGCGTGCATTGTAAGCTCCGACTGCAACCACATTCCTTGCCGTTGAAGGAATGGTCAGAGTCGTGTCAACCGTTGGCGAAAAAAAGTGCGTCAATGGATTTAAAAGAGCGGCAGACGGCATCCACAGATGATAATTTCCTTCCACGATCTTCTGCGGGATCAGACGGATCTTCCAGACGCCGTCATCGACATAAGAACCTTTTGGGATAAAATCAAAATAAATCTCCTGAGCGGTAGTGTAGGGCTTCGGCTCTCCGTAATAGATCAGAATCTCTGTATTCCCGGCCAGGATTCTCTGCACTCCAAGACGCTCCTGAAGCGGTCCGAAGCTTTCACCATCCGGATGAATCAATATAATCTGAAACTGATCGAAATAGGCCTTCCAGAGCTGAATGTTCATCACCGGCTCCTGCTGCGAAATCCCGAATTCCAGGATTCTCTCTTCCTGCTGACCAAGCTTTCCGGAAATATGCCCACCTGTGTTCCCTTCATTTCCGGTGCCCACACAGATCACATTCTTCCACATACCGGAAATCATGTCGATGTATGTTTCCAGAAGTGAAGTCCCGTCATGTGAGCCATATAGAGATAACTTTTATTGTTTTGCAGATTCGATCAAAGTAATATCTCCGTCCCTGCATATTACATTCAGCGTTGATGTGGCGCCATCGACATTGTTTTCGTAAAGAGAGCTGTCTTCTTTGCGTTCCGATTTGCCCTGCGGCAGATTGTCTGTGATCACATCTCCATCTGTGGTTTTCAGGTGAATATTCATCTTTGCTGCATTGCCGTTTTCCATTTGTATGAAAACATCTCCGTCTGAATTGTTTATTTCCAGATTACCGCTGAAGCTGCTGTGATTTGTCTTCAGATCGCCATCGGCAAGTGTAATGACTCCATCTGCAAATTTTCCCTGATCCAGTATCATATCTCCATCCAAAAAGTTTGCTGTCATATTTTTGCATGAGAACTGTTCTGCAGTCAGATCTCCATCGGCAAGCTGAATCCTGGCTTCGGAAAACCGTGCATCCTGCGGTACATAGAGAATCACTGTATTGATTTCTTCCTGTTTCTGCGTCTCGGTATGATGCAGCAGATTTCCAAGATCATAACTTATATAATAACTTCCTTTTCCGCCGGAAGTTTCCTGAAGCGTAAGCTCACCACCTTTGTTTTCCCATGTCAGTGGATTTTCATTACCGCCTTTTTCCAGTCGGTATTCCATGTAATAGCAGTCATCACCTGATTTTCTGATATCCAGGTCAAAATTTTGAAAATCTACATTCAGTTTTGTAAAAGCATTCATCTGCTGCTTTTCCATAACCTCAAGATTTTTCCTTGCAGAATCCGTTCCACCGGATATATATACATGTCCGGAACTATCGTTAAAATCCTTTCCGCCCGCAAAATATCCTGCTGTTGAAAGAACCATTCCCACCGCACAGAGCGTTAGAGCTGTTATCATTGCTGTTTTTGCAGTCTTATTCATTCTTATGCACCTTCTTTCTTACAAGTCTGTTGACCAGACGTCCGATCCCATTTGCACACCATTTGCAGATATATACAGTCAAAAGACCTGCAAGGATTCCAAGTCCTGTCATCAGGAATCCACCTCCGACCATCATGCAGGCTGCAGCAGCAGATTTCAGGATCAAAGAGACCCCAACCCCGATGGTCACAATACCTCCTGCTATCGCCGCAATGCCGGTAATAGCAATCGAAAAAATCACTGCCGCAACAGTGAGGATCACCGCACACAACACTGCAAAAACAAATGCCAGAAGTGCCAGGCTGACCGGTGATGCACATAGAACCAGGAACGCAAGAAGAATGATCTTGCCCGGAGAACGTCTCTTTCCTTTTAAGACCGGTGCTTTCTCTTCCACAATATCCTGATCCTTTTCTACGCTCTCCTGCAAAAGATTGAGAAACAGTTCTCTTGCTGCCTCTTTTGGTTCACCAAGTTCTCTCATAACCTGTTGTTCCTTCTCAGGACCTGCCTCTTCAAAATATTCCGAAAAGTACTCTATGGCATTGTCAAAATCTTCTTGCGGAAGCCGCTTCAGATATTTCTTCAGCTCTTCCATATATTCTTGTCTCGTCATTTTTTCACTCTCCCTTCCACAATATCATCTACAGTATTGCGATATTCCCGCCATTCTTTCCTCAGATATGCCAGCTGCCTGCGTCCCTCTTCCGTGATGGAATAATACTTTCGTTTCCGCCCCTGGAATTCCTCGGAATAAGTAGTCAGATATCCGCCCGTCTCCAGCTTTCTCAAAATAGGATACAGCGTCGATTCCTTGATCGCCGCAACCAGCTTCACCGTCTGGCTGATCTCATAACCGTAGGAATCCTGCTGTTCCACGACCGAAAGGATCAGACATTCCGTCAGAACAGCTGACACCGGATAATAGTACATATACTCACCCCTTTTGTATATATAAAATTTTTATATATAATTATTTTATATATATGTTACCATACTTTTCCCATTTGTCAATAACTGTTTTTCAGGAATTTCTGTTTTTAAATCTCTGCCGTTTTTCCTGTGCCATTGCAAATAATTCTTTTGAAATGATTGCCTCGTGCATTCCTTCCACCACATAACGTTCTTCCATCGGAATGTTTCTGTATTTTTCGATTTTATAGGATATTTTCTCTGTCTTGTGCTGAATCATCGCCCCTGTATATACCTGATTTTTCAAAATGTTATAAATCGTTGGTGTATTCCATTTCTGCACCTGATTTTTTCCCTGCCGGTTTACATAACTTAATTTCTGGATTTTTCTTTTATACTCGGTCGGCGGCAAAATCTGCTGTCTGTTCAACCGTTCTGCTATCTTTTGTACGGAAACGCCTTCCAGATAAAGAGTATAGATGTTACGCACTGTTTCCGCTGCTGCTTCATCTACCAGAAAACGGTGACGGTCAGCCGGGTCTTTTCGATAGCCATAAGGTGCAAAACCGGACATATATTTCCCCTGCTTCTTCTGTACCTGGAAAGTTCCCCGTATCTTCTTTGAAATATCTCTGCTGTACATATCATTGAGCAGTGCCTTGAACTGAGCCAGCTCTTCATTGCTGTGACAAAGCGAATCCACACCATCTAAAATCGCAACATAACGGATGCCAAGTGACGGAAACACACGCTCAATATAATTCCCTGTTTCAATATGCTCACGCCCAAGTCTTGAAATATCTTTTGTGATCACTCCCTGAATCTCTCCTTTGTAAATATCCGCCATCATCTGCTGAAACTGTGGGCGGTTCGAAAAATAAAGCCCGGAATATCCGTCGTCAATATACATCCTGACGAGCTTCATATCCCCGGCTTTATCCACATATTCTGAAATCAGACGCATCTGATTTTCAATACTTTCACTTATTCTGTTTTCTCCGTCTTCTTTGGACAGACGACAATATCCTGCCATGCGGTACATATCCTTCGACCTCCGAAAAACGCTGTCTCTGCTATAAATATGCGATACCGCACTGAAAAGATGCCATACATTTGTATCGGAACGAAGTGTAGAATGTGCAGTGATTCTGAGAAGAATATGTCAGCTTTCGCTGACCAGAATCACGCACCAAGTCTCACGTGCGTTCGACTTGAATATTACAGTAAACGATAAAGTATCTGTGCTGCTTTTTCGATATTGGTCAAATCGACCGAAGAATAATTGATCACGTACGTGTTTTCAAAATTCCCATCTTTTTCACCATCAAAATAGTGGGACAGCGGTGCCAGTTTGATGCCTTTTCCCTTTGCTTCCGTTACGATCTCTTCCTCGCTTTTTTCTGTACGGATCTGCATCAGAAAATGTACCCCAGCCCCTTCTTCCCGGATGGTGACATATTTTCCAAGCGGCTCTTTCTGAAATACTTGCAGAATCGCATCTCTCTTTGTCTGATAGTAGTTCCTGAGCCGGTTGATATGCTTTTCAAAACTGCCGTTTTCCATGAATTTTGCCAATGTATACTGTTCAAAATTGGAAACAGTACAGGAATAGAACGAAAGTTTCTGATAAAAGATTTCCGTCAGCGTCGGCGGCAGCACCATATAGCTGATACGCACGGTTGATGCCAGCGTTTTCGTAAACGTATTCATATAGATAACACGATCTGACACATCAATACTCTGCAGCGTCGGAAATGGTTTCCCGGTCAGCCGCAGTTCGCTGTCATAATCATCTTCAATGATATAGTGATCCGGCGATTTGGCTGCCCAGCCAAGCAACTCGTAACGCCTGCTGACCGGCATCACGATCCCGGTCGGAAAATGATGGGAGGGCGAGGTATGAATGACATCCACGCATTTTTCTTCCAGTTCCCGAACAGAAATACCATCTTTATCCAGCGAGATTTTTGCATACTCTACCTTCATATTTTCATAAATCCTGGCAATTTTATGATAGCCCGGATTCTCTACTCCATAGATCCGGTGATTTCCAAGAAGCTGTATCAGAAGTCCATGCAGATATTCTGTCCCGGCTCCGATGATGATCTGTTCCGGCTCGACCTGCATGGCACGGAACTCCTTTAAATACCGGGCAATCGCCTGTCGCAGCTCCAGGATCCCCCCGCAGGGCGGATTGATCATCAGCTGCTTCTGATTGTCATTTAAAACTTCCCGCACCGTCTTTGACCAGATGGTAAACGGAAAGATCTCGCTGTCCGTCTGATTGCTGGAAAAATCTGCAAAATAAGAAGTCGCTCCCCCTGTCAGCGTCAGCTGTTCCTTTCTGACCTTCTTCTTTTCCATGGTCGCACTGCTCAGATCTGAGACATAAAATCCCCGTTTTGGCATGGAATAAATATAACCTTCTGCCGATAATTGTCCATAAGCGTTTTCTACTGTGATCACACTTATGCCCAGATTTTTTGCGAAAGTACGCTTTGACGGCAGCTTCTCCCCTGCCTTGATCTTCCCCTGTGTTATGTCGTTTCGAATGCACTTATATAAATATTCATACATCGAATCTGACCCTATATTTGTAAAACTGTATGTCAGCATACGCTCTTTTTCTCCAATCTGACCTTACTGAATATATTTATTTTGGTGATTTTCGAACAGTCACTTTTCCAGTATAATTCGAAACCAGTAAAAAGTAAAGCTTACAAAACAGGAGGTTTGAGTATGAGTACAACAAATGAAAGATATAAATTAAACAAAGAACTGGCACAGATGTTAAAAGGCGGCGTTATCATGGACGTCACCACACCGGAACAGGCAAAAATCGCCGAAGCTGCAGGTGCATGTGCAGTCATGGCTCTGGAGCGTATCCCGGCTGATATCCGTGCAGCGGGCGGTGTTTCCCGTATGAGCGACCCGAAAATGATCCAGGGCATCCAGAATGCTGTTTCGATCCCGGTCATGGCAAAATGCCGTATCGGACATTTCGTAGAGGCTCAGGTTCTTGAAGCGATCGAAATCGACTACATCGATGAAAGTGAAGTACTCTCCCCTGCCGATGATGTTTATCATATCAACAAACGCAACTTCCGTGTTCCGTTTGTCTGTGGTGCAAAAGACCTCGGAGAAGCTTTAAGACGTATCAACGAAGGGGCTTCCATGATCCGTACCAAAGGGGAACCGGGAACCGGGGATATCGTGCAGGCCGTACGCCACATGAGAAAAATGAACAGTGAAATCGCAAAGCTGACCAGTATGCGTGAAGATGAACTGTTTGAAGCTGCAAAAACACTGCAGGTTCCTTATGAACTGGTTGCCTATGTACATGACAACGGCAGACTTCCGGTTGTAAACTTCGCAGCCGGCGGTGTCGCTACTCCTGCTGATGCAGCCCTGATGATGCAGCTCGGTGCAGAAGGTGTCTTTGTAGGTTCCGGTATCTTCAAATCCGGAAATCCGGAAAAAAGAGCTGCTGCGATCGTAAAAGCAGTTACTAATTATACTGATGCAAAACTGATCGCCAAACTTTCCGAAGACCTCGGGGAAGCTATGGTCGGCATCAATGAACAGGAAATCGCCTTACTGATGGCAGAAAGAGGAAAATAATGACCGTTGCAGTTTTGGCACTCCAGGGTGCTTTCGCAGAACATGAAAAAGTATTAAAACGTCTCGGTGTCAACTGTATCGAGCTTCGCCAGGCGAAAGACCTGGAAACATCTTATGACGGCATCATTCTTCCCGGCGGCGAGAGCACCGTCCAGGGAAAGCTTTTAAAAGAGCTGGGCATGTTTGATACGATAAAAGAACAGATAGAAAACGGCATGTCGGTCCTTGCAACCTGTGCCGGGCTGATTTTGCTTGCCTCAGAGGTGGAAGGCCAGGAAGGATGTCACTTTGGAACAATCCCGATGTGCGTCCGCCGCAATGCCTATGGCAGACAGCTTGGAAGCTTCCGCACCGTCGCTGAATTAAAAGGCGTTGGAGAAGTCCCGATGACCTTCATCCGTGCACCATATGTCGCAGAGACAGGAGATGGCGTGGAAGTCCTTGCCACGGTCGATGGGAAAATTGTCGGTGTGCAGTATAAAAATCAAATGGCATTTGCATTTCACCCGGAACTGGATAACGATACCAGGATTCATGAGAAGTTTGCAGCGATGGTTCGAGACAAATAAAAATTGACCGTTGGTTTCCTGGCAGGTGTAAGGAATGGAAATGTCAGGTGTTTTAAAATACTGTTTACAAATGAACAGTATTGCATGTGCAAATGAACGAATTCCCCGAAGGGCACGTAAAA
>ERZ836441.548-NODE-548-length-43270-cov-3.304107_pt1 | contig 43270 bp, 28 predicted proteins | sample MGYA00519686_ERZ836441 | MGnify/ENA primary metagenome ERZ836441 (study PRJEB31850, sample SAMEA3708800) | human gut metagenome | biome: human gut; feature: human-associated habitat; material: faeces | place: China | collected 2014 ...
GCTCTCCAGTCGCGCACCACCAAAGACGGCCGCCAGCCACGCACGGTGATCATCGATTTCCCGGCGCAGAACACCTCGGTGTAGCCGGCCCCGGCACGCTCGCCGGCCGCAGCCGCCAGGCAGGCCGCGCCGGGGTAGGCGGCCGATCCGACCACGAGGCTCAAGTGCCCGCGGGTGTACTTGTTGGCATCGGCGGCCGGATGCGGCAGCAGACAGGCCATCTCGGCATTGCCCCGGCCGGGGGCCACTTTCAGATCCTCCGCGTCTTCCATCTCTTCCACGCCTTCCAAATAATGAGCGAAACCCTCATGAAACACAGCGCCAACGCAGCGCAATCCTATCGGAAACGGGACGGCCGCGCGGCGTAATTCTCATGTTCCCGCTTCTAGAATGAATATCGTCACCGTAGCACACTGCGATGGCGGATAGCCAAAGGGTTAAGGAGTTGTGATTATCATGGACATCAAGGTAGGACGCAACTGGGGCCTGTTCGCCGCGGGCATCGCCCTGGTCATCATCGGATTCGTGCTGCTCATGGTGCCGGGGCTCACGCTGGTGAGCATCGCTGTCATTGCCGGCTGCATGTTTCTGGCCGCGGGCATCGTGGATGCCTACGCTTACTTCAAGTACCGCGAGGCCGAGGGGCTGTCCGGCTGGGCGCTCGCCTACGCCGTCTGCGACATTATCTTGGGCGTGCTGTTCATCGTGCATCCCATAGCGTCGGCTGTGGTGATTCCCTGGGTCATGGGCATCTTCGTGGTGGCCTACGGCATCTTCGAGATCGCCGCCGCCGTCCGCTTCCGCGATGCGCTTCCCGGCTGGGGCTGGGTGCTGTTCGCCGGCATCGTGTCGCTGTTCTGCGGCATCGCCTTTTTCCTGTGGCCGGGCACCTTCGCGCTGTTCTTGGGCTTCTTCCTCATGGCCCGCGGCGTGCAGATGGCCGTCTACGGCGTGTCGCTGCCCCAGGCGACCATCGTGGCCCACACCCACTAGGAAGTGCGCGCCCTCGGGAGGAGTTGCGCTCTGAGGAAGCAATGCCCGCTAGGCGAGGAGTTGGCGGCACTGCGGCCGCGCCAGTGATACCATAGGCGCGAAGAGATTCGAGGCCCGGAAACGCTTCCGGGCCTCTTCATGCGGAAAGCGAGGAATCATGGCGGAGCAGGGCAATCTGTTCGAAGGACAGGATCCGGCGGCGCGGGCCGAGGCGCTCAGGCGCGAGATCGAGCACCACAGCTACCAGTATTACGCCCTGGACGCGCCCACCATTTCGGACGCGGCCTTCGACTCGCTCATGCGGGAGCTGCGCGAGATAGAGGCGGCGCACCCCGAGCTGGTGACGGCCTCCTCGCCCACCCAGCGAGTCGGCGGGTATGTGGGCGAGCAGTTCGCACCCGTCGTGCACGAGCGGCGCATGTACTCGCTCGACAACGCCATGGATTTAGACGAGCTTGACGAGTGGATGGAGCGCACTGCCGAGGCCTGCGGAGGGGCGCTTCCGCCTTTGTGCTGTGAGCTGAAGATTGACGGCAGCTCCATCGCGCTCACCTACGAGGACGGCGTGCTCGTGCGGGCGGCCACCCGCGGCGACGGCACCACCGGCGAGGACGTGACCGTGAACATGCGCACCGTGCGCGACGTGCCCCTGCGCCTGCGCGACGAGGCGCGCGGTGCCATCGCGCCGGGGGTGGAGACGCTGGAGCTGCGCGGCGAGGTGTACATGCCGAAGAAGAGCTTCGAGGCCTTGAACGCCGCCGCCGAGGAGGAGGGCCGCGCCCCCTTCGCGAACCCGCGCAACGCCGCCGCCGGCTCGCTGCGCCAGAAGGACCCGGCCGTGACGAAGATGCGCGACCTCTCTACCTTTATGTACGCCATCGCCGATGACGCCGCCTTGGAGGTGGAGGGCCAGTGGGAGCTTCTGCAGTGGCTGCGGAAGGCCGGCTTCCACGTGAACCCGGACGTGCGGCTGTGCACCACGGCCGAGGAGGTGCGCGGGTTCTGCCGCGAGTGCCTGGATCGGCGCGAGTCGCTGCCCTACGAGATCGACGGCGTGGTGGTGAAGGTGAACGACTTCGCCCGCCAGCGAGCCATGGGATTTACCGCCCGCGCGCCGCGCTGGGCCATCGCGTTCAAGTTCCCGCCCGAGGAGAAGACGACGCTTCTGCGCGACATCACCGTGCAGGTGGGGCGCACCGGCGCGCTCACGCCGGTGGCGGAGCTGGTGCCCGTGGTGGTGGCCGGCTCCACGGTGGCCCGGGCGACGCTGCACAACCTGGACGAGGTGCACCGCAAGGACGTGCGCGTGGGCGACACGGTCATCGTGCGGAAGGCGGGCGACGTGATTCCCGAGGTGCTGGGGCCGGTGCTCTCGCTGCGCAGCCCCGAGGCGCGCATCTGGGAGATGCCGAGCGTGTGCCCGAGCTGCGGCAGCCCCGTGGTGCGCGACCCGGGCGAGGTGGCCTTCCGCTGCATCTCCATCGACTGCCCGGCCCAGGCGCTGGAGCGGCTTCTGCATTGGGCGAGCCGCGGGGCGCTCGACATCGACGGCATGGGGGAGGAGATCGTCTCGCGGCTCGTGGAGAGCGGGCGCGTGGCGGACGTGGCCGACTACTACTCGCTTTCGGAAGAGGAGCTGGCGAGCTTGGACATGGGCCGCGTGAAGGCCGACGGGGAGCCGGTGCGCCTCGGGCACACGGTGGCGAAGAAGCTCGTGGCGGCCATCGAGGCGTCGAAGGGCCGCTCGTTTGCGCGCGTGCTGTTCGGGCTGGGCATCCGGCACGTGGGTAAGACCACGGCCGAGGCCATTGCGGCGGCCTATCCCTCCATGGACGCGCTCGCGGCGGCCGGGGAGGACGAGCTGGCGGGCGTCTACGGCGTGGGGCCGAAGGTGGCCCACGGGATGTGGCTGTTCTTCCGCACGCCGGACAACGTGTCGGTCATCGAGCGGTTGCGCGCGGCCGGCGTGACCATGGCCGATGAGGCCGTCGCTGTCGGCGAGGAGGTGCCCCAGGTGCTGGCGGGCCTTACCTTCGTGCTGACGGGGACGCTTACGCACTCGGGCATGACCCGCGACGAGGCCGGGGCGCGCCTGAAGGCCATGGGGGCCAAGGTGTCGGGGTCGGTGTCGAAGAAGACGAGCTTCGTCGTGGCGGGGGAGAACGCGGGCTCGAAGTACGACAAGGCGGTGGCGTTGGACGTGCCCGTGCTGGACGAGGCGCAGCTATTGAACCTGCTGGAGACCGGGGAGGTTCCGCGTGAGGTGTAGGTGCGGGGCTTCCGGGGGCGGAGCCGCGGGGTACTGCTCAGTCGCTCAGACAGTCCTCGATGGTATCGAAGGCGTCGGGCGATCCTCGTCCCACGCCCCTTGCGCCTTCGATACCATCTGCGGAACTCGCTTTGTGAGCAGCACCCCGCGTCTCCGCCGGACTCAACTTCTCTTCTGACTTCATTTGTCATGAATGGGGAAGGCGTGAACGGGGCGTGGGGGTTCGGTTTAGTTCTCGCGCACGGGGCGTGAACTGAAGGCGGGCAAGTTGTGGAGGGGGTTGGCGGGCGCGTCTTCCTCCTTTAGGCTTCGGCCCCATGGTTATGTTCAAAGCGCACACCAAGGCCGCGGGGATGATTGTCGCGGCTGCTCTTCTGGCGGCGTTGTGCACCGCCTTCTCCCATCCTGCGGCCTATGCGTCCGAGGTGGAAAGTCCCTTTACGAAGACTCAGGACTTCGCCCGCGAGATAAAAGAGTACGTGGGCGATGTGGCCGACGAGGCGGCCGCCCAAGCTGAGGCTGAGGCGCTCGAGGGCCGGCGGCAGTCGGTCGTCGCCGAGGCTGATGCGCAGCTCGGGGTGCCGTACTCCTACGGCGGCACGACCCCTTCGGGCTTCGATTGCTCCGGGTTCACCCGCTGGGTGTTCTCCCACGCTCTCGGTCGCGAGCTGCCGCGCACGGCTGCCGAGCAGAGTGCGCTGGGCGTCGGGGTCTCGCTGGATGAGCTGGTACCCGGCGACCTTCTGTTCTGGGGATCGGGCTCGGGCGTCTATCATGTGGGCATCTACGCCGGCGACGGCGAGTACATCCACGCCTCCACGGGCGGCGGCCGCGTCATGCGCGCCACCTTCGATTATTTCGCCCCCGACTTCGCCAAGCGCGTCATCGAGTAAAGATGACTCCGCTTATCAGCGAAAACGGCCATCGGGCAGGGGTTATTCAAAAACTATATTTGTTGCCTTTGCGAGGATGCCGTGCGAATTCTGCGATAAAATGCCAGTTCAGAAACGGTGGAGGCATCTTACTTGCCAAATGATCTGCTGATTTACCCACTCAACATCTGTCAATAAGTGCAAATTACCTGTTGGACAGCCCTTCTCTTCACGTTATAATGCAAGCTTCCAGGCATTTTATTGCCCTGGTTTTGCGCACCCAAATGCGCAAATGCGAAACGACGACGATAGAGGAGGCACGATGACTTCACCGAGGGAGGCAGTATCTATTCTCACTGCTGCGGCGCTGGTCGTTGCCCCTGTGGGCGGCGTGGCCGCAACGTACACCACCGGCTATGCCGAGGACGGCGATGGGCATACCATTAAGGACAACCGCGGTCACGATATTCCGGCCAGCTACGAAGAGGCCATCGCGTGGGTCAGCGAGGGTAAGACCCTTTATAAGTCCTGCGTCGATTACATGGCGGCCAATGCTGGGCAGTTCGGTAATCTGACGGAAGAGCAACGTGCGGAGTTGTGGAACCTGGCGACCGATGACGAGCCGGTTACGATAGAAACCGAGACGCCGGAGCCAGAGCCGGAGACCGATCCCGTGGAAACCACGTCGGTACCCGAGAAGACGGAGACGCCGGTTCAGTCCGAGGTGCCGGATACGGATAATCCAGGCATGGAGGAGCCCACGGCTCCCGAAACGCCGACGGATCCTGTTGAACCCGGCGGGTCGACTGACCCGGTGGATTCTACAGATACGACCGATTCCGTTGATCCGACGGATCCAGATGCGCCGACCGACCCGAACCAGCCTCCTGCTTCGACTGACCCGACGGATCCGACGAACCCCGTTGACCCTGAGGATCCGACCAACCCGACCGATCCCGTCGACCCCGATAATCCGGGTGAACCGGTTGATCCCGTCGACCCGGTCGATCCGGTCGATCCCGTCGATCCCACGGATCCGACCGACCCTGCCGAGCCCACCGATCCCGACCAGCCCGCGAAGCCGGACGAGCCGGTCATCGACACGGACAACCCGGTGGATTCCGGTCAGCAGAAGCCCGGCAACGCCGGCGGCGTGACGGACGAGTCGCATACGGCCGCCGTCATCAAGGGACAGGCCCAGACACCGCTCAAGCAGGTGGCCGTCACGGTGCCTTCCATCTCCTTCACGCACATCGACAACTCGGCCTATGTGGCGCGCCACTACAGCGAGGACCTCACCACCGAGAAGTTCATCTCGCTGGTGGGCGAGTCGGCCCGCACCATCGCCGCCGAGAACGACCTGTACGCGTCGGTCATGATCGCCCAGGCCATTCCGGAATCCGCCTCCGGCAACTCCACGCTGGCCCAGGCGCCGAACAACAACCTGTTCGGCATCAAGGGCACCTACCACGGCAACTCGGTGCAGCTGCCCACTCGCGAGGACGACGGCACCGGCGCCACCTACACCATCATGAGCGACTTCCGCCAGTACGAGACAGTGGACGAGTCGCTTTCCGACTATGCCGACCTGCTCAGCAACTCCATGGGCGATTTCTACGCGGGCGCGCGCAAGTCGAACTCCGACAGCTTCGTGGACGCGTGCGACTTCCTCGTGGGGCGCTATGCCACGGACATCTTCTACTCAGAGAAGCTGCAGGATCTCATCGAGACCTACGACCTCACCCGTTTCGACGTGCCGCTGACCTACGAGCTGGTCGACACCTTCGTGCTGCCGGTGAAGGACGAGGTCACGGGACTGGACAAGTACCTCGATCCGGTGACCGACAAGGTGGAATACGAGGCGCTCGTGGCCGAGTACCGCGACTACGTCGCTCGCACGAGCGAGTACCAGCAGGCGCTCGCCGAGTGGGGCCAGCAGATGGCGGCGGCCGAGGAGCTCTACCACGTGCCGGTGTATCTGGAGAAGCCCTCCATGCCCGCGGCGGACACGCCGATGCAGCAGCACCAGGATGCCATCGACGCCGAGCGCTTCGAGGGCTTCGACACACTTATTGCCACGGGCCAGCCCCTGCCGGTGCGCGAGGCCCGCACGTTGAACGATCTGACCGCCTGCGCGAACTCGTTCCTCGGCGTGCCGTATCTGTGGGGCGGCACGACGCCGGCCGGTTTCGACTGCTCGGGTCTGGTGCAGTACTGCTACCGCGAGGTGTTCAACATCGAGCTGCCGCGCACGACCTACTACCAGTGCGAGGTGGGCGTGGAGGTGCCCTTCGAGGAGCTGCTTCCGGGCGACCTGCTGTTCTTCGCCGACGGCGGGGACGTGCACCACGTGGCGATGTATCTGGGCGACGGCTACTACGTGGAGGCGCCGCACACGGGCGACGTGGTGAAGATCACGGCCATGAACGACAAGCTGCCCGATTTCGCGAAGCGCGTCGTGGACGTGCGGGGCATCGATATGAGCGAGTTCTCCGACGAGCAGCTGGCGCAGTTCGTGGAGCGCGAGAAGTACCTGCAGGAGCGCGAACAACGCCTGGGCGTGACCGACGAGACCTTGGCCGAGCTCACCGAGTGGCTCCGCGGCCTCGAGTTCTAGGCTGCATGCGCGCCGCGTGGGAGTAACTCTGCGACATTTCCTGGTGCTGGGCCTTCTTGCCTTCGTCGTGACGTATTTGTGCGTCCCGTTGGCACGGAGGCTCGCCCTGCGTTTGGATGCCGTCGACTACCCGAGCGCCCGGCGCGTCAACAAGAAGCCCACGCCGCGCATGGGCGGCGTCGCCATGGCAGCGGGCATTGCGGCGGCGCTCATCGTGGAGGTGGCCGGGGAGTACTTCTTCGGCTGGGCCGGGTTCTACATCCACGGCACCGATCGGGCCATCAACCACGCCGGCGTCATGTGCGGGCTGCTCACTATCGTGTGCGTGGGCGCCATGGACGACGTGTACTCGCTGAAGCCCAGCGTGAAGTTCGCCGGGCAGATTCTGGGGGCGACCATCATCGCGGCCTCGGGGCTTCTGCTGTCGAGCATCGCGAACCCGCTCGGCGCCGGGTTCATCCAGTTCGGCTGGTGGTCCTATCCGCTCACGGTGCTGTACCTCGTGTGCTTCATGAACGTCATCAACCTCATCGACGGCCTGGACGGCCTAGCTGCGGGCATCGCGGCCATCGCGTCGTTCTTCCTGTTTTTGATCGCCTTCGGGCGCGGTTTGGAAGAGACGGCGATGCTGTCCATCATTTTGCTGGGCGCGACGCTCGCGTTTCTGCGCTACAACTTCGCGCCGGCGAGCATCTTCATGGGGGATTCGGGCTCGCTGCTCTTAGGCGCCATGATCGGCGTCATCTCGCTCATGGGCGTTATGCGCTCGCCCACGGTCATCGTGCTGGCGGTGCCCCTTGTGATCGCCGCCATCCCCATCGCCGACACGGCGGCGGCTATTATCCGCCGCGTGTACCACCATCAGCCTATCCAGCAGGCCGACCGCAAGCACTTGCACCACATGCTTCTGCGCAAGGGCTACGGCGTGCGCAAGAGCGTGGTCATCGTGTACGTCTGGACTGCGCTTCTGGGCGTGGGCGCCTGGGTCATGAGCAGCACCCACGGTGTTGCGGTGTGGGCTATGATCGCCATCATGCTGCTGGGGTCGTTTTTCATCCTGTGGCGCCTCGGCATCTTCGACCAGGTCCTGCGCCACCACTACCATGGCCGCCACACCCGCCAAGAAGACAAGCCCCGCTGGTACGGAAGGCACGGACGGTAGGGGAGACGCTGTTTCTCGGTTAGGTTATTCGAGAGCGAGAAGTTCTATGCGGTTCTCTAGCTTAGTTTCAAGTACGAATGCATGTGTTGTGAGAAGCGATTTGAGCAAATCGACAGCGATGCCTTCAAGTTCGGATAATTGCTGATCGAGTTTGTCTAAAGCAGCCTGCCTACCGTGCACTATTGCTGATCGCGTTTTATAGAGCATCTTCATTTTTCTAAATTTGGCTTGTCGGGCCTCGCGATTTCCTTCTCCGAGAATCTTTGAGACGCAAAGAGAAATCTTAAATGTCGTATCCTGGCTTTCGCTAAAAAGGCTTTCAACGAAAATCATGAGATCGACAAACGAGTCCTCTAGTGACTCCCGATCTGCGATGGCTCTCACGAAGTGCCTTAAAGTGTTTGACGGGATTTTAGAATGCTCTAAAAGCTGGAACCATTCTGTGAGGTGCGCATTGTCGAATTCCGTTGATTCATGGCGCAGCGGGCCTTCGTTCGAGGAGTGTGTTGAGATATGCGATTTTATCGGGATGAGGGGGTTGGAGAAATAGCTGCCGCAATATCTCACGCGGGCAAGGGAGGTTCCTATTGACGATAGAATCATTGAGGTTCGCAGTAGAGTCACCTGATCCATTATGCGATTGAATTCACTCATGTTTAGGTTTGCTTTGCTCACTTGATTCAAGAAGGATTGCATGCTGCTCGGATTATCGAGTTGCACCTCGGAGCCTCCGACAGCCGCCATTCTGATATTCATGCTCGTTCTTAAAACCAATGGCTCGTGTTCTTGAAGCTTTCGAAAAAACACGGATCGACCTTCCTGTAGTTACTGAAGTGCCTGTTAAACGGTTGAGTTGTCTAATCGCGATGACTAGGTAGCCAAGAGCGTTGAAGCTAGAATGCGAATAAAGTTGTGAAATCCTGCAGAGAGCTTTGCCGCAATCGCTGTTCGATATTTGAAAAGGACGTAACAGCTATTGGCTGTGAGAGCGGTTCGTGCTTCGTCTACGTTTGGGCAAAAACTAAGGGGGATCCTCTTTCGAAGCCCCCCCTTTACAAAACGCTATGCGTTTTTCGCTGTGATCTCATGATAACAAATCTCCGCTCGAGAGCAAGTGGCTATCTTTCGCCGGACTGCCAATCCCCGGAATCCGCGAATTCTTGTTGCGCGTATGCTTCGTCATCCGCCTTGCAATCGTACCACCCATGAATTAGCTGAGAAATGAAGCTAAAACCGGAGGTCACCTGATAATTGTCCTTGTAGTAATCTGAATGCTTATTCATTCGTTTTTCGAATTTTAGAAGGCTCTCAGTGCGGTGCTCTTTTATCCCCGAAGAAGAAAGCTTTTGATGCATGAAGAACGTTGTTGCGATTTGCTGAAAGATGTCGATGCGCATCTTCGAACGCCTTTGACTAAGTGAAACGCCAATATCCCCCAAGGCCTGCGTAACGGCTGGCTGAGCGTTGAACATGGACGTGCCGTTTGTCATGTTGTTCAGAATGCAGTTATTGTGAGCGCATGCGTTGCGGATGCTCTTGACGCTTTGTAGCAGGTAGAACTCATCGCGTAATGTTTTACTTCTAAACCGTTCAGAGCTGAATTTATAGAAGCTCAGAAAGGTACCAAAGGCCACGACTTCCATGAATACCCATGCGGGATAATCGTGTTCAGGGTACTTGTTTAATAGATTGGCAGTGTAGGCGCTCCTTCGGCCGCGTTCGATCTCTCGCTTGGTTGTATTGGATACGGAACCATCCCTGTTTTGGCGATCTTGGGAATTGAGGAAGTCGGCGACAATGTCATAACCATCCTCGTTTCGAGTTTCGATTGCGCGCAGTAGGCGTACTTTTGAGAAATGCTCGATGTCGAGCGACATAGGAAGTAACTCGTTTCTCAGGAGCATGTCGACGATGGAAAGATCGACAAGCATTTTGAAATCGAGATTGGCGTACTGACCTTTTCGCGCGCCTTCGGTGACTTTCTCGAAATTTGTTCGATAGGAACGAATACGAAAATAATTATTGTTCTCAGCAAGATAAGAACATGCATCGGTTTCGGAAATGAGATCGAAGCGTACGCCCTTGCTTTTAAGATGTGCTATCTGCTCAAGAGGCGTAAGCCAGGGCTTTTTGTCGCGATCCTGTACGTTCATTGATGATCGAACTTTCTTCTGAGTTTTCCAAGGAAGGCTATTCAATCAGGATATGAACGCTTCGTCAATGCACAATTTATTAGATCTATTATATGGTCTTATAGATTTCAGCTGATGCAACAGTACATGCCAAGATCTCGCGCTGCATTGCGCCAACACCCTTGTAGCCAGCTGTCGTTGCAGAAGGCGTAGTAGTCCTGTCGTTCGGACAAGCGTTCACCTTCCGCAGCACTTCTTGTATTTCTTGCCGCTTCCGCAGGGGCACGGGTCGTTGCGGCCGATCTTCAGGGGTCGGCCGAAGTCGTCGATGAGCAACCTCTGACTTATGATCATCTCGATCTGATCGGATTGAATGGTTGGGAGCATCGATCTATCTGTATTTTCACGATCAGGCTATCTGACTAGTTCGCCATAAAAACCAACGATTGTGATAAGATGACTGTTTAGATCAGATTACCGAAATGAAAGGATCTGCTATGCAAACTTCTATGAGGCGAAGGATTGCTTCGGTGGCGCTTGCTGTTCTGGTGGCGTTCGGCTGCGGGGCGCTTACGGCGCTAGCGCAGGAGACGGCTGAGGGCCAGACGGCCTATGCCGCCCAGCAGGGGACATGGAAGAAGTCCTCGGGCAAATGGTGGTATGCCTATAACGGCGGCGGCTATGCGAAGTCTGGCTGGGCGCAGATTGGTGGCAAGTGGTATCTGTTCGACGGCGCTGGCTGGATGAAGACCGGCTGGCAGCAGGTCGGCGGCAAATGGTATCACCTTTCCGGTTCGGGCGCTATGCAGACCGGTTGGTTGAAGGATGGCAAGACCTGGTACTACCTGAATCAGAGCGGCGCCATGGCCACGGGTTGGCAGAAAGTCGGTGGTTCCTGGTACTACCTGAAAGGCTCGGGCGCGATGGCCGCAAAGACCTGGATCGGCGATTACTACGTTGGTGGATCGGGCGCCATGGCGACGAATTGCTGGATTGGGAAGTACTACGTCGACGCGAACGGCAAGTGGGATCGCTCCAAGAGCGGCGGAACGAGCCTGGCGGACACGAAGACTGTTTATTGGGTTGACAACGGTGAAGTGTACCATCTCACCAAGGACTGCGTGTCGCTCAAGCGCTCTACAGGCATTCACTCGGGGACGATTGCCCAGTCGGGAAAGCCTCGCGTGTGCAGCAACTGTGGCTAACCAGGCAAATGAAATTCAGCATGTGCCGATAGCTCATTCGATCGAGCAATAAGATCAGCTGAGCAAAAGGGAGTCGTCGTAAGGGCGGCTCCCTTTTACATGAGGCAAATCTCGCCAGAGAATGCGACTCCAAATCATCTTTTGCGATAATCCGGAAACTAGGGGCGATCGTGCGACAATATGGTGCCGATGGGGTTTCTCTATCGAAGAATCGCGCAAGAATGCGGTGATGCCAGCCAAGCAATGGTAGAATAAAGGCTCGTCTGGTTGTCCATTGCGAGAAATGGGGATTGTGGGCACGCTTTCTGAGATAATCAAAGAACAATGGGAGTGGCGCAAACAGATCCTGAGCCTCGGCCTGTTCGATCTGAAGAAAACATCCGCTGGCGCGGTGCTCGGCTCCTTCTGGTTTTTCGCCAAGCCCGCCGTTTACATCTTCTGCTTCTGGTTCGCCCTTGAGGTCGGCTTGAAAAGCGGTAACCAAACCGGATCGGATGTGCCCTATATCCTCTGGCTGATGGGCGGCCTCATCCCGTGGTTCTATATGCAAGATATCCTGGGTGCCGGTATCGATGTGTTCAAGCGTTACTCCTACCTGGTCACGAAGATCAAGTTCCCCCTCCCGGGCATTCCCACCATCTATTCCATCTCTACGATGATCATTCAAGCTGGTCTCGTGGCCGCTCTGCTCATCGTATTTTTCCTCTGCGGCCAGACGGCGGACTGGTACCTCCTTCAGATCCCCGTCGCCATGGTGCTCATGTTCGTGTTCTTCGACTTGTTCTCGCTTATGACGAGTTGCCTTTCCGCCATAAGCAAGGACTTCAAGAATCTTCTGCAGACGCTTTCGACCCCGTTGTTCTGGCTGTCGGGTGTCATTTTCGATGTGTACTCCATGGGCATTCCCGCCATCGAGGCCATCCTCATGTTCAATCCCGTCACCTTCTTCGTCACTATGTACCGCTGCGCGGTGTACGACAAGATGTGGATCTGGGAGAAACCAGAGGCTATCATCGGTTTCGTCGTGGTGTTCATCTTGCAGCTCATAGCCACGACGATCATCTACAAGCGTACTCACGAGGAGGTGGCCGATGTCCTCTAGTGAGGCTCCCATCGCCATCAAGTTCGATCACGTCACGAAGACGTACAAGCTGTACGAGAACGACAAGCAGCGCTTCCTCAGCGTGTTCCGCAGCAACGACAAGCGCAAGCTCGTTGCCACGGTGAACGCTTGCGACGATCTCTCATTCGAAGTGAAGCGGGGCGAGGCGGTGGCTTTCCTGGGCACCAATGGTGCCGGAAAATCCACGACGTTGAAGATGATCACGGGAGTGACCTATCCCACCAAAGGAGAGGTCACGGTCAACGGAACCGTGAGCGCCTTGCTCGAGCTGACAGCTGGTTTTGATATGAAGCTCACAGGGCGCGAGAACATCTATCTTCGCGGTCATGCCCTGGGTCTCGAGCGTGAGGAAATCGCAGAGCTTGAGCCGAAGGTGGTCGAGTTCGCCGATCTCGGGGTCTATATCGATCAGCCGGTGCGCACCTATTCGTCGGGCATGAAGTCGCGTCTCGGCTTCGCGTTCGCCGTTTCAAGCGATCCGGAAATCCTCGTAGTGGACGAGGCGCTTTCGGTGGGGGACAAGCAGTTCCAGAAAAAATGCTTCGCCCGTGTGCGCGAGATCATGGAGAAAGAGGACGTGACGGTGCTCTTCGTTACGCATACGTCTTCTGCGGCCGAGGAGTTTTGCACGCGCGGCATCGTGCTCGACCATGGTTCGAAGAAGTTTGATGGCTCGATAGAGGACGCCATCGCCTACTACGAGGGAAACTACTGATCTTCGGCGGACTCCTCGGCGGTGATCTTGTAAAGCCGCATGTCGCCATCGGCGAGAATCGTCTCGAATCCTGGCGTGTCATCTGCGAGGTTTGCTAAGCCCTTCCAGCCCATCTCATAGTCTTCTCCGGTTTGGATGAGCCATCTGCCCTCGTCGTAGGGCACCCCTTGATCGAGAAGGAGCACATACTGCGCCCCTGAGTTGCGCACTGCCTCTCGAACGGTGGAATCTGTGGCGATGTCGCTTAAGTGGTCGCGTATCGTCCGGCTCTGCTCGGTGGTGCCCCCAGTGTCGATATGGCGGAAGTAAGTGTTAAGCCCATCGAGCCCGTAGGCGAAGGCGCTTCCGTCGTGGGGTTGGTTGATGACCAGGGCTCCGCCTGGAATCATCTCGAGCACCTCGCGCACGAAACGCTGCTCCTCGGCGCTGTACACCTGCTCTCCGCCCTCGTCGTAGCCGGACTCCATGAGGTAGTGCATATAGCCGACGGCTGTTCCCACCGTGGGCACGAAATGGCTGCCGGATACTTCGGAGCTTTGGTCTTCGGGCGGCTCTTGGTAGAAGGGGAAGAAATTGACGAGCGCGAAGACCCCGGCGACGAGAGCCAGCGACCCCTTCCAGGAAAGACGATCGATCTTGCGATGGGCATAGGCGGCAATGGCCGCCAGGCCGAGGGCGGCTATGGGGATGAGGAACAGTTCGGCGCAACAAAGGATGCGATAGGGGTCGCTGTACCAGAATCCCGCGAAGAACGTTCGCAGGGTGTAGGGCGCATCGCTGCATCGGCACAGGCCGTACACGGCGAGCATGTACAGAGCGGGAAGGCCCAGCCAGAATCTTCGCTGTCGCACGAGCGCAACGAACCCTGCAGCGCAAGCTAGGGTAAGAGCCCATTGGGGCGGTTGCTCGGGGTAAAGCGAGAAGACGGCGGCGGCATAGGCGCTTTCAGTCCAGGAGAGGTTCAAGTTGCCCGTATTGTTGAAGAGCACTACCTGCTGAAGGGGAGGGGCGTACAACATGGCCTGCCAGACAAGATAGGCGAAAGCGAGGCCGAGGATCCAGACGACCCATGGTTTCCGCAGCGGATTGCGAGATCCAATCCAAGTGGATTGCGTTATCGCGTCGGCGATTCGATGGATGACAAAGGGGGCCAGGAACACCAATACGGTGAAAAGGCCGTTGGGGTGGGCAACGCCGAAGAAACCTACCGATAGGGCCAAGCAGAGCAGTAGTCCCCTCCAATGACGCCGCGCTCCTGCGTGAACGTAGGCGATGACAAGAGCGATGGCGGCCGGTATCAGCGAGAAGCTCAGCAAGTTGGCGAGCAGCTGCCCCTTCAGAAGGAGCACCCAGGGAAGGCAGGCGAAGCCTACGCTCGTGAAGGCGCCGAAGAACAGCACATCCCGCCTCGCGGGGAAAAGCGCGTGCATGAGGACGAACGAGCTCAGGGGGTAGGTGACGCCGCTCAGCATGGCGTTCAGGGCGTTCATGACGATAGGCATGTCGATACCCGTGGCCGAGGCGACAAGGGCAACCAGCAGATGCCACGCAGCTGGATAGTAGCCAGTTTGCGCCTCGTCGGCCACAGCTCCGGAGCCGGTGTGCAATGCCGACCAATCGCTCGTATCGAGGAAGTGGCGTGCCAGGTTGTAGTGGGTCTGGTTGTCGTAGCGGCAGTAGTACGACTCCGGGCCGTCGAGGCTGAGCACATAGACGTGCAGGCAGACGGCAATGCCCGCAAGGAGATACAGTGCGAGCATCCGCCAAGCGAAGCTGGAGCTACAGGGCGGCCTGTTCCGCGTTCCGAAGAGCCGCGAGGCTGCGAGGAGCGCTCCACAGGCGAGCGCGACGGGCAGAGCCACGGTTGCCCATGAGCAGTCTATGCCGAATATGCCCCACAGGACGCTTATGGCGGCATAGCCGAAGACGCTTGCTAATGGGGCGCAGGCGAGCGCCAGGGGCAAACTGAACCGAAGACCTCGGAAGAGAAGGCACCCTGGTCCGTATAGCGCTAAAAGGCACGCCAAAGAGGCGCCCGCGAACAACAGCCACATAGGCGCTAGCCTTCCGAGCCCTCGCCATCTTCAGTGGCGGTGATCTTGTAGAGGCGCATATCGCCGTCGGCCAGGATTAGCTCATAGCCCGGCGTCTCATCGGTTACTTTGTTGAGGCCGTCCCAGAAGGGGACGTAGCTGTCATAGTAGGTCGAGAGCCATTTGCCGTCTTCGTAGGCGACACCCTGGTCGAGCAGGATGAGGTATTCGGCGCCCGTACTTTTCACAGCATCTTGAACATCCTTGTCGGTGGCAATTTTGTCCGCCCCTTGGCGAATGGTTTCAGCTGTGTCGGAATAGCCGAATGTGCCGGCGCTGCGGAAATAGGTGTTCAAACCGTCGAGTCCGTAAGCAAATACACTGCCATCATGGGGCTGATTCAGCACAAGCGACCCCTCGGGTATGAGCGAAGCAGCCTTTTGTACGAACTCGCGCTCCTTCGTACTGTACACTTGCTCACGCTCGGTATCGTATTCGTTGGCGATGCGCTGCTTCACGATGCCGATGGGCGTTTTCGTCACCTCTTCCGCGTCCCATATATCAGGAGTGAAGTTCGGGAAATACAAATAACAGGCCAGTGCGGCTAGCATCAAGGCGATGATGGCTCGCTGTGATCCCTTGCCGACGGTCAATGGCCCCTCTGCGCTGATGACATGACTCATCACCTTAACGAGCGCTCTCAATAGCATCGCTACACCGAGGCTCACAATGGGGGTGAGGAAGATGGTCAGGCTTCCGGCTATACGAGTCGGGTCGCTGTACCAGAATCCCGCAAGGTACTGACGCGGCCGCTTTTCGTAGAATGCACGCGCGCAAAAATAAGCTACAGCGAAATAGGCAGGAGGAAAAGCGAGCCATGGACGTTTGCGGACGAACAGTGCTGCAATTCCTAGAAGCGCGAGAATGGACAAGAGCCACTGCGGGTAGGAGATTACCAATCCAAGGGAGAGGGTGTCGTAAAGCGTGTTAATGGGATCGAGCCCATTGTCGTTCGCGTATCGATAATTGACGATATAACGGAGCGGCGGAAGCTTATACGCCACAAGCCAGACGACAACAACGCCGATGGCGAACGCTATCCCGAGACCGATGGCGCGTTTGAGCGAGATATCGCCGCATTCGCGTTTCGCTCGAAGGAAGCCATAAAGCTGGTGGCCCAGAAAGGAGATGGCGAAGACGAGGAAGGTGAACAATCCGTTTGGTTGGGCGAGGCCCAGCGCGGCGCAGGCGCACAAGCCGATAATGGCGAACATCGCAATGAAGCAGGCCTTTTTGGCGGCGCGTTTACAGAGCACCATGAAAATGACGCATACAACGGGAACGATAGCGAAGGAGAGCATATTGCTCACCAGGGGCCCTTTGAGGAAGAAATACCAAGGAAACGCGTTGAAGCACGGGGTGATGATGGATCCAACTACAATAGTCAGCCGATCGTTGCGATAAAGGAAAAGCATCAGGGAGAACATGCTCAGGGGGTACACAATGCCGGTGATAACAGAGTTGAAGGCGTTGCAGGCGACTGTCACGGGAATACCGGTGAGGGAGACGACAAAAGCGACGATGTCATGCCAAGCGCTCGGATAGAACGCCGAGCCCATTTCCCAGGGGTGGGCGTTCTCGGGAGCAGAGAGGTAGGTGTTCATGCCCAAAGACGACCAGTTGCCAGACTCGATAAAAGCCCTGATGGCGTTTAAATGCGTCGAGTTGTCGTGGCGATTGTAAAACGTATCGAAATCGCCGAGGCCGGACACGAGGATAAACCAAGCGGCTGCTATGCCCGCAACAAGATAGAGGCCGAGGAGCAGCCATTTCCGATCGGCATCAACGTTACCGTACTGCTGGTACCCTTGGCGATTCAGCGCGAAAAAAAGGACAAGCGGCAAAATGACTGCGGGCAGAAGCAGAACGGCCCAATTGCAGAACACTCCCAGTTTCTGGTAGAGGATGGGGAGTAGCCCAAAGGCGGCAATGGAATAAATGGGCGCGCAGCATACGGATAGAATCCGGGAGATCTTGAACGCCCTGAAGAAGAAATACCCCGGCACGTAAAGCGCCAAGAGAATGACGGCCGCGCACAGCAGAAAAGAGCCCCACATATAAATCTACGCACCTCTTCGATTTCGTTTCGGACAGCGGGAACGACGCGGTCGCGTCGCGATTTCCAACTGTCCATCATAGCATGATCTGTTCGGGAGGAAGGGCGCGGGTTGGCGTCCCCCATGATATTAAGACGGAGCGTCGCGAAGTAACTCGGCTATCGCGGCGGTTGCTCTTCGGCCAGGGCGATGATGTGCCGTGTCAAGTGCTGCGTCGCGCTTTCGCCTGCGAGGGTCGCGATGTTGCTTTCCGTGAATCGCGCGAATGCTTGCTCGTCGAATTGGCCCAAATCAATGGCTGTCGCAATAGCTGCGGCATCGTTGGTGAACAGGGTGGGCACGTCGCGGGCGAGGTCGATGTTGAACGAGCGTTTTTCGTGGTAGGTGTCCCAATCGTAGGCGTATAGGTAAACGGGCACGCCCATAAGCCCTGCCTCGTACATGACGGTGGAATAGTCGGTGATCACGTAATCTGCGGCAAATAGCGGATCGGCGCCGCTGCGAGTAGCCGTGATGACGCGGGGGTCATCCAGGGCCTGCCGACTAACGGGATGGGGCATATAAACGAAATTGAACCGATCGAAATCGACCGCCGAGAGCAAGCTCCGCATCGCCTCCTTTTCGTTGGGCGCCGGCGCCTTGCGGAAGGTCGGGCAGTATACGATAGTCTTTTTGCCAGCCATCTCGGGATGATCCTGCAGGAAGACCCTGCGTTGCTCGGAGCGGAATTGGGGGTTGCGAAGAAGGTCGACCCTGGGAAGGGGGGCCTCGAACACGATGGAGGGATCTATGTTGAATCCTGCGGCCAAATCGCCGCGGAAGTTGAGCGACGAGACGGCGGCGGCGTCGTATCCCTCGTGCATGTGCATGAGACAGGCCGTTTCGGAGCTGTGGCCCTCGGGTGTGTCCAGCGCGGCATAACCGAACTTCTTCATGTTGCCCAGGGCGTGCCAAATTTGCACGACGGGGGCTTTGATGCGCTCGCCGAGCAGGCTCACCGCTATGCAGTAGGAATCGAGTATGATGGCGCGGCTCGTTGCCATGAAGAAGACTTGTTTGGCCACGACGGGCACGTAGCGCAGCGGGCTTTCCAGCTTGTTGGCCAGTATGACCGTGCGGTAAGGCGGCTCCTCGCGCGAGAGCTCCTCTTTCAGGAGGAGGAAGTCAATAGGCGCATCGTCGCTCTGCCGGCTGATGCACACCACTTGGCGCTTGACGGGAAAAAGGCGGCAGAATCGATAAAACAGAGCGAGGAGAGCGGTGGCCGCGGCTATGGCGAGGCGTTTCACAATGCTCCTCCTGTCTTTGCGGTGCTAGGCCTGTGGGCTTTTTCGCTACGATTGCAGCCCATGGTATCATGGTTTTCGCTATGCGAGAGACGGAGGACGGCGTGACCGTAACAATAGAGGATATTTCCTGGGAGCGGGTATTTCTGCGCGTGAGCTATCGCGCCGAGAGGCCCGTGCAGCTCAAGCTGTTCCGTGTGAGGACGCGTCAGTTCGCGGATTTTCGGGAAACCCAGGAGGGCGACCTTGTGACGGCTGTCGTAAACATTACCCAGGGCGGCGGACGAGAGCCTCTGGCTGATGGCGAGTGGATCATCTGCCAGCAGCTGTCCGATGAGGAGGCCAGCCTTTCTTGGGCGCGGGCGAATGCCCCTTACCTTGTGACCCTTGCGAAGAAGCGCCTCTGGGGCGAGCTTAAACCCCATCGCAGGAGAAAGCTGAGGAACGCGGGAGTCGACTACGCAACCTATTCGTTCACCGACGGGCAGATTGATGAGGACATCCGCAGCTGCCCGTTCACGACCCATCGCATTGCATACGCACCGCAACTGACCGAGCGGTTGGGCGACCTGTCCCGGGTTTTCCGTTACGTCAACGGTAAGTACGCGCTGGGCGCCTCGCTCATTCCCTCCATGGACGCCACCGACTACCTCATCGTGAAGCTGGCCATCGACTACTTTGTGAAGAACCCAAAGCCCCAGACGCGCCGATTCAGCATAAGGCAGATGGAAAAGAACCTCTTCTCGCTCTATTACAAGCTAGCGAGGAAGGTCTTGCGACCGAAGGATAACGTCGCGCTGTTTTTTAAGGAGAACGGCGACGAGCCGACGGAGAACCTGGCCGCCGTTCGAGATCGCCTAATGGAGAGGGGTCTCGACAAGGAATTCCCCGTCATAGAGCGGTGCCGCAACACATTCGGGGGGCACCAGAACTTCTTTTCCTGGATCAAGGACATCAACGCCATTGCCAAGAGCCGCTACATCTTCATCGACGACTACTGTCCCGTCTTCAACTTCATCGATCCCGACGATGACACGGTGCTCATCCAGGTATGGCATGCCGGCGTCGGGTTCAAGTCGGTGGGCTATGCCCGTTTCGGCATCTCGGGTTCTCCCGACCCCTACCAGTCGGCCCATCGACGCTACGACTACGCCCTGGTGGGCAATGGTCAGCTGCGCGATATTTACTCCGAGGTGTTCGGCATCGAACAGGAGGCGCTGCTGGCCACCGGCATGCCCCGGCTCGACCACTTCCTCGACAACGAGCGGCAGACGGCGGCGGAGCAACGCCTTCTAGCGAAGTACCCGTGGATGGGCGACGGGCGCGTGATTGTGTTCGCTCCCACGTTCCGCGGAGCGGGACAGGCCACGGCCTACTACCCTTACGACTCCTATATCGATTATCAGGCGCTTTGGGAGATGTGCGAGCGCACCAACTCCTACTTCGTCTTCGAGATGCACCACTTCATCGAGGAGCGCCCGCAGATACCGGCAGCCTACGCGAGCCGCTTGAAGGATCTGTCGGACGAGAGCCTGGGCGATCTGCTGTACGTGGCCGACGTGCTGGTGACGGACTACTCCTCCTGCTTCTACGACTGCCTGCTGCTGCAGAAGCCCGTGGTCTTCTACGTGCCCGACAAGGTGGAGTACTCGGCCACGCGCGGCGTCCAGCGCTCGGTGGACGCTATGGCGCCGGGAGTGGTGTGCGACACGTCCGACGAGTTCGTGGACGTGCTGGAGAGAGCTGCCTATCAGTCGGTGGCGCCGGACGCATCGATGATTGACCGTTGCTCGGAGCAGTCGGGGTACGCGGCCGACCGCGTCATTGATGCGGTGCTCCTGGAAAAAGAAGTGCCGGGCGTGCGCTTGGCGGCCAATGCGTCATAATAGGTAGAAACGGCAAGAGAAGCGGAAAGAAGCAGCTGCCCATGAATTATGCCCTTATTTTCGCTGGTGGAACGGGCCAGCGGATGAACACCAAAACGCGGCCCAAACAGTTCCTCGAGCTGTACGGAAAGCCCATCATCCTGTACACCATCGAGGCCTTCGAGAACCACCCGGCTATCGACGGCATCGTGGTAGTGTGCCTGGAGGATTGGATTCCCTTTCTGAAGAAAAAGATAGCCCATTACGACATCACCAAGGTCATCGATGTGGTTCCGGGCGGCGTCACGGGCCAGGAATCCATCCGCAACGGTCTGGCGGCTTTGGAGGCGGCGGTGGGTCGCGATCATGCCGTGTTCGTTCACGACGGAGTGCGCCCTTTGGTGAGCGACGAGACCATAGCGAGGTGCGCCGAATCGGTGACCGCTCACGGCAACGCCGTTTCCGTCACGCCGGCCATCGAGACCATCGTGCAGGAAGAGGGCGGCACGGTGACTAATATTATCGATCGAGCCGCCTGCCGCATGGCCAAGGCCCCCCAATGCTTCAACATCGGCGAGCTCATCGACGCCCACGAACGGGCCCTGGCCGATGGCGAGGACGGCTTCATTGACTCGGCAAGCCTCATGCGCCATTACGGGCACGTGCTGCACACGGTGGAGACGGGGCCGGAGAACATCAAGATCACCACGCCGTCGGACTTCTACATCTTCCGGGCCTTCGTGGATGCGCGCGAGAGCTCGGAGATATTCGGTTTCTAGGAGGCTGCCATGTTCGATATCCTTGCCGAATCGCGCGAGCAGGCGCGCTCGGTGGCGATTCCCTGGGGCAAGCTAGAGGGGAAGCGCGTGCTCATCACCGGAGCCACGGGCCTCATCGGCTTCGCCTGCGCTCGCCTGCTGCTGGAACGCAACCGCCTCGGCCTGGGGTCGCAGATCGGCGTTCTCTGCCTGGTGAGGAACGAGGGGAGGGCACGAGAAGTGTTCTCCGCCTATGACGAGGACGACGGCTTGGAAATGATCGCGGGCACGGTGGAGGGGTTCCCGCAGCCCGAGGGTCCCATCGACTACATCGTTCACACCGCCTGCCCCACGGCATCGAAGTTCTTCGCAGAGCATCCCGTCGAGACGGCCGATGCCCTGGTGCTGGGAACGAGGCGCGTGCTGGAGCTGGCGCGGGCGAAGGGCAGCTCCGGTGTGGTGTACGCTTCCAGCATGGAGGCCTATGGCGACGGCAATGCCGCGCCAGGGCTTCAGAACCTGCTGGACGAGAGCCAGGTGGGCTATGTGGACCCCCTGCGCGTGCGCAGCTGCTACCCGGAGGGCAAGCGCATGGCTGAACAGTACTGCTGCGCCTATGCCGCCGAGTATGGCGTCCCCGCCATGGTGGTGCGCCTGGCCCAGACCTTCGGCCCCGGCATCCCGAAGAGCGACGGCCGCCTGTTCGCCATGTGCGCGCGCAACGTTCTGGCGGAGGAGGACATCGTCCTTAAGACGACGGGCGCCAGCACGCGTATGTACCTGTACACGGCCGACGCCGTATCCGCTCTGCTTACGGTGATGCTTAAGGGCGAGCCGGGATGCGCCTATAATGCCGCCAACCCTTCCACCTACTGCTCGGTGCGCGAGATGGCCGAGATGGTGGCGACTATGGAGCCGGACGGTAATGTGCAGGTGCGCTGCGAGATAGACCCCGACGCCCCCTACCCCCCCGAGCATCATCTGCCTTTGGACGTATCGCGCCTTCAGGCCCTCGGCTGGGCACCGACGCAGGATCTGCCCGGCATGTACCGCAACCTCATGGCCTATCTGGAGGATTAGCGGCAAACACTAGCCACAGGCCTCTTTCGATCCCGGATGTTGCGGCAGCTTTGGGCGACCGTGCATTTACTTCTTGCTGAAGGGGTGCCTGAGCTTTCGGAGTACCTTCTTCAGTTGAGGATTGATGGGTATCGCCCTCGCTCGAAAATCTTTGTACTCCTGGGTCTTTTTCGCGAGCTGCTTTTTCTGCTCGGTGACTTTGGCCTTCAGGTCGCGGTTGCGCCTCTTCTCCAGAACGAGGTTGTTTCGCGAGGTGTCGAAGAGGTAGAAGAGGTATTCCTCGGCGTCCTCGCTGCTGGCGAGCGCCTGCAGCTCCTGATAGTGCTGCTGGTTGTAGTAATAGTCGGGCTCGTGCCCCAGCAGATCCATATCGTTTAATCCGTCTTCAAGTACGAGCTTGCCAAATAGGGTGGAAAGCGACTCGAAGTTCTTGGTTCTGCTGCGATAGTCCATGGTTTTGGTGAGAGCCCGATTTACATAGCTTTGGTGGAAGGCGGCGTCCTCGTACATGCCGTACTCCATCATGAGGGCTTTCACGGTCAGCATACTCTCGTAGCCCGCTAGGATATCCTGCTGGTAAATCAGATCGGAGACGCTGTCTCCCGCATTCACGCGATAGTAGAACAATCGATCTTTTACGACGGTGATCCTCTCTGATAGAAGGAGGGCCTGCGTGAAGAACAGCGCATCCTCCTCGGCCCGGCGCGCATCGAAGAAGATGCCGTGCTCTCTCACGAAAGACAGGCGGTACATCTTGTAGATAAAGAACGTCGGAAAATTCAGGAGATACTTTCCCGCGTCGCGAGGAGAGAAGCATTCTTTCTCTGGCAAGAATTTCGTATTGATGAAATTGAAATCGACAACGCGCTCGTTGTCTGCCATGTCGAGCTTGTAACCGTTGGGAATGCAGATGTCGGCATTGTTCCGTTCCATAGTACCGACCATGGCCTCGAGCATATTCGAAGCGAAAAGGTCGTCGTCGTCGCAGAACAAGAGATAGCGCCCCTCAGCATTCTCTATTCCCGCGTTGCGAGCAGAGGCAACGCCGCCATTTGCTTGGTTGACGATTTTGACGCGTGAATCCCTCTCAGCGTATTCGTTGATTATCGATTCGCTTGAGTCGGTAGAGCCGTCATTTACGCAGATGATCTCGAAATCTGGAAAGGTCTGTGCAAGGAGGCTATCGAGAGAATCCCGCAGGTATCTTTCCCCATTGTAAATAGGGACAACAATAGAGACGATTGGCGCTGCTTCGATCATGAATACTCCTTCTCCGGCTACACGAGTAACGTGGTATTTCTATTCGTTGCTCTTGAATTCGCGCAGGATGTCCTTGTGCAGCTGGTAGATGGCGTAAGCGCTTTCCTTGAGTGGATAACAGAAACGCGCGAACTGTTGAGCTTCAATAGCAATCCTCAGAGACAAAGCAGGCTGGTCAATTACTTTTATGATAGCGGCTTTGATCGAAGGACCAGTTGGATCGATGACGATGTATCCTGTTTTGTCGTTTTCGATTATTTCACTGCAGGGATTGCTTGACGAGCAGATCAGCGGCACACCTGCCATCATCGCCCCAATGCCCATATAGGTAGAGAAGTCTTTACTGGAAAGCATTAGGCCAAGATTGCTGTGGTGCCAGAGTTCGGGCATGTCGTCGCGACTGCCGAAGACTCCAGTGAGCTCCGATAGACCATAGTCGTTGATGCTGTTGTGAAGTTGCGGCAGTGCGTTTTCGTTAAGTTGTCCGGCAATGATTGATATGCTTTGCACGATACCCGGGCGGTCGCGATCCAACTCTCCGAATGCGCATAAGGCGTTCCTCAGATCTTGGACAGTATCTGGAGTGAGGGACTCGACGCAAAGAACAGCTCTGATCGGGTCGAACTCCATCGAAGTTCGCGGAATGTAAAACTTTAACGGCTCTGCTCCGTCGTGAATGATTTGCGCTTGTCTATTGGGGACAAGTTCCAAGACATCGTCAGCTGCTATGGCAGAGGATACGCAAAGGGAATTCGCGTGGCGAAGCGCATTGCGCACTAAGTCGCTACCAAGCGCGCTTTCGTCGTCTGACGTGCGGAGATGCAGAATACTGGGAATCCCTGCTGCTTCAGCTGCGAAAATGCCATAAAATGCATCGCAATTCAGGCAATGTATTAAGTCGAACTCACCGCTTTTGACGAAAGCTTCGAATTTCTCTCGTGTCCTGTTGTCTAGAATGAGCCTATTGGAGGATGTGCGCTCAGAAGCCTTGGCGGTGTCGAACATCGGGAAGACACGGTAGGGGATTCGTTCGGTATTCAACGCTATTTCAAGGGGGCCTTTGCAGGGAATAGTGGCGGAGACGCTCTCGCCTAACTCTGCCAGAACTTTTGCAACCATGACGTACGATAACGTTTCCAGGGAGGCTTCGGCGCTATCGAATACGATGAGCATCCTTGGATTGAATGATTCTTCGTTTCGGCCGGTTCCCTGGAGTCTTTCATTACCGGCTTTTACGCTTCTACTGGCCGACGCGCGAAGGATTCGGGCCTTTTCTGAAAGCTTTCGAGCGAATCTTACGGCACGGCCACCATTTTCAGCTTTATTTAGCTCCCTTTGCAGTCGGTTCCCTCTGCGCTCGTAGGAAATGCGCAATTCGTCGGGTCGAATGCCCCAGCGAACCGCAATGAGAAAATGCCTCATTTGTCGGGAGCATTGGCGGGATACGTCGATTCTCTGAGCGCTACTCGCTTTGCGGTACTCTATCCGGCATTGACGGGCCCATTCCGCATCGAACAGATCGAGGGCATGCCAGACGATATAGTCATCCTCGTACTCACTAAGCAGCTCTTGAAGCGTCTGCATGTTTGCCAACCTGCTGAGAATGTTTTCGACACGTCCATTTGGTCGATTGGCTGTTCGGTCGGTGATTTTGCGAACATAGCTATCTTGATTCAGGTGGCCGGCTCGAGTTGCGGAGAGAAGAAGACGCAGAGATAGAATCTGTGAGCTAAGGTCGGTGAAATTCGAGGAAGATTCCATCTGCTTCAACAGGTTTTTCGCGAAAGCCATGGACCAAAGCTCTGGAATGTAGCCTTCGGCCTCCTCTATCTCCGCGAAAAGCAGCGCTCCTTTAGTAGCCAAAGGAAATGTGCGGTAGCGGGCGTAGGGGTTGCCGTTTGCCCGCTGCTTCTCTTCCGAAAACTGGTTTTTGTGGTATACGGAAATGCCATGAACTACGAGATCGAGATCTAAATTTCTCGCTTGGTCGGAAACCATGGCTAGTGCTTGTTGCTTCAGGCGATCGCAAGGCAGGATGAGCTGAATAAAGGCACCTTGTGCTTCGGCGGCGGCGCATTCCAGTGCCTCATACATTGTGGCACTGTGGTATCTAAGTACGGTGCTGCGGTGATCTGATGCGAATTCGGATATCAGCTTAAACGAGTTATCCGATGAGCCAGTGTCGACGAAGATGGTCTCAAAGTCTTTGCAAGACTGAAGCTCTATGCTCTTAAGAAAATCGGGCAGATACTGCTCGTCGTTGGTGAAAGGCACGACAAGAGTGAAGCGAGGAGTGTTGACTTCCGAGCTGTTGCTTCGTAGTAGTACCTTCATTGTGTCCGCTTGTGTTGGCTGCGTATCTGCGTCCAAGTTGTTGTCTGGTATGCCGGCAATGGCGAGGAATTCGTCGTAATAGGAGCCGGGTACAAAACGGGCGTTAAGACGTCCCAATTCAAAGTCGCGCCGAAAATCGCTTTGCATGCGTTTGAAAAAAGGGCGTTTCAGGGAAGAACCGACTCGTCCGATATTCCAGAGATATGTCTTGTAGCGGATTGCGCAGAGGATATCGTAAAACACGCTATCTGCCGCTCGGTTATTCAGAAACGCTTCGCACTCGTCCATCTCGTCGCAGACGGCGAATGCTTTCGCTCTCGAGTTAGAGGATGAGAAGGCGCTATCGAGGCGGTAGTGGATTACGGGAAACTCCGCGGCCATAACCCGGGTGGCCGACACCCATACCTTGAAAGCGAATGAAGTGTCTTGATAGGAAGCACCAGGGGTTTCGTTGAACCGGATGTTGTTGGCTGCGAGAAATTCTCGTTTATAAATAGCCGTCCAGATGCTAGGATTCGTCCAGAAGCAGCGTTGGTAATCTTTAGGGTTGAATACGGTATCGACAGGTATTGAAGGCAGAGAAGCGGGGCAGTGGCGAGCTACTTGCTCCATGACATTTAAGAACGACTCTTCCGTGCTGGAGAACTGGAGATAGCACCCTTTTGCGACGTCCAGATTGTTTTGCGTCGCGAGCTCAAACAACTTGGTCCAGGCATGCTCGCAAACGTAATCGTCGGATTCGAGGATACCGATGTATGTGCCAGTTGCCGCATCAAGCCCATCGTTCATGGCGGCTCCATAGCCGGCATTTTGCTTGTCTATTACTTTAACCCGACTATCTTGCTTTTCGTATTTGCGGAGAATCTCGAGCGATCCATCGGTTGAGCCGTCATTGATGCAGATTATTTCTACGTCTTGAAATGACTGGCGCAAAGCGCTGTCGAGGCAGTCGGCGAGATAGTTCTCGACATTGCAAACTGGGATGATGATGGACAGTTCAGGTATCATTGTTCCTAAGTTCCTTGCTCGATGGGGCTAGCTCAACGCTTCGACTTGATGCTCCGCTTGCGCTTCTGGTAGTACCGTAGAAGCGGCGGAGGGGTCATGGATCTTATTAGCATTCTGATGTTGCCCCTCTTTTGAGGCGTGTTGCTGCAGATCTCAGATGTGGGAGTCGAGGTTGCGGTGGTACACGGAGCGCAATTTCCAGTATAGCCATAGAGCTGAGGTTGTTTTGCACCCTGCTTGTTTAGGCGAAGGGGGTAGTACTTGAGAATTGGAAGAGTTGCTGGATAATAGTCTTCGACGTATTGCTTGCAAATATCGAGCAGGCATGAGTATTCGCCTAATTCTTGGATGAGGCTCGGTATTTTGTCCCAAAGGTGAAGTGAATCATAGATTACAAGCATATTGTTGAAAAGAGGAGCAACAATATGCTTCGCAATATAGTCCTTTTTCCTCGTGCTGAACCGATTGCTTAGCAGCGTTTTTTCGATTACCGAGAATAGGACGTTACGGTAATGGCCATGGCCCTCCCTCCATCCCCGTAAAGAGGAAGATTGCCCTTCTCTACCAATGAGATAACGGTAAATATCTATCCCAACAAAGCGAACAGAGTCAACGCAGCAGATGGCAAATGCATTGAACTCGTTGTCAACGAATGGGCTGTGCTCGGTGAGCGTGAAGTCGCCATCGAGCAGGCAGGAGGTTTTGTAGGTTGACGTAGAAACGATCGGGCCATAGGTTAAGAATCCATAATGGGGATACGTGAGATCCTCGAAGTTGTACAAGCGTCCTTCTTGAAGCATGGGGTAGTCCATGATCGGCGTCGGGCTCTCGTTGTATGTAAACTCGTGCTTTCCGGACGTGAGAACCAAATCGGCACTCTCGTGCTCAAGGAGGTCGATCAGCGCTGCGAGTCCGTCAGAGACAACCCAGTCGTCACCATCGACGATACGAAAGTATTTGCCTCGAGCCTCTTGCAATCCTCGATTCACGGCAGAGCCATAGCCCCTATTGCTTTGGCTAAAGACGCGGACAATGTCGGGAGAGCGATCTTCGAACACCTCGGCTGTCGCGAGTGTGTTATCCGAGGAGCCATCGTCGATGACGATAATCTCAAGCTTATCAGCATTACGATGATTGAGGAGAGAGAAAAGACAGCGATGGAGATAATCGCTGACATTGTAAGCCGGAACAAGGATAGTGAGCAAAGGATCTTGGGAGCGTGTGATTTGGGGAATAGCGTCGAGGGGGTCATCGGGATCATGTAGAGCGGACTTAATGAGCGCAATTTCTCGATCAGTGGTTTCAGTGGTGCAGCAAATTTCTCCCATGCGCTGAGACATGCGCTTGCTGATGTCGTGAAACTCTTTGGGGCTGTAGTAGAGGCGTTCGATGATATCAGCAAGTGCCTCGGGATCTTCGGGCTCGGCAAGAGTGTGGTTTGCTTCTGAGTCGAAAAAGTATCGCGAGCATGCTATGTCTGATCCGACAACAACGAGACCCGAAGAAGCGGCTTCGCACGACGAGACGCCTTGGGTGTCGTGTCTTGATGGTGCAAGAAAAATGCCATGACCTGAGTGAAGTCTCGAGATTTCCGGATTTGGCACAAAAGTACGCTGTATATGAACATTTGGAAAATCTGCCAATGGAGCCGTTAGGATATCGAAGAGTGTGCCGTCTCCAACGATGTCGAAAGATAAATCATTGAAAAAGGATCTTCTTGAAAGAGCACGAATCGCTTCCACAGCAATGTCGACAGAGTGGTTTTGGTTGTTTTCGAATCGGCGAAGAAGAAGAATCTTGGCACGATCCTCATCGCTCTTTTCTTGGTAGGGGAATAAGCTCTCGTCTACAACATTATGAATGATATGTTTGTTGGTAAATTGAACTCCGACGATCTCTTCTGACTTTTCCATTAGCCATTGAGAAACGAAAACCCACTCAACGTTTTCTTTTGTCGCATATCTACGAAGCGTTGATAGAGTTTCTGAATTATAGGGGAGATTATCGACTGGTTGGCTGAAATAGGGGCGAATCGGATTTCTCAAAAATGGAAGTATGGTTTCGGGCCCGTGACAGATGAAGATCAAATGTTCGTTGGTGATATAGCTATCGAATATCTCGTAATGCATGTGGTCGACGAAATGAACGACGATAACTTGGTATTGCTTGCGCTGAATCAATTCTCTCAGGTTCCAAGAGCTTCCGACATAGACGGAAACGCCATCGATATGGTAGACCATTTGAGTTGTCTCATCGGGATGGATCACCGCAACTTGAATATCGAGGCCCTTTTGCAGATACCTACGATTACGTGAATGTGCGAATGCCGCCATGTACAGATTGGCTTCTGTGGGATAGTCGGGGACGACAACAAGGACTCGGGGAGTGTTAGAGCATTCTTGTGACAAATCAACTGGACGTGTTTCCCAGTTTAGTTCAAGTTTCGAAAGAGACACTTCAGCGTTTGCGGAACACTCGAAAGTAATTATTATGCCGTCATCGAGTGAGCAAGGGATAAAGGCTTTGCCATTGAGGGGAAGATCCGTATTGTTTGCACGAGGGTTGCCGGTTCCATTTATGATGGTGCCGGATAGCGAGATCGATGCCCCGATGGCGTTTTTCGGCAAATGCATTGGATGCGAAAACTCGAAAAGCACTTTTTCATTGCTTTCGTTTTGAAAAGCCAGGCCGTTGTTCTGCTGAATAACTCGGGCAATTGGTTCATCTGTCGCAACTACGTTACTGTTGAACGATGCAAGATGCCAATTAGCTGCATCAATGAATGAGTTTTGGGGCTCTGCCTCGGTCATAGTGTTGCAAGCGCAACGATCTGAACGATGATCTCCCATGGGGTCAGATCCCCCATTCTTCCACTTTGGAGAGTGCCGACTTCACGGTGTCTTGCATATCGTAGTACCGGTATTCTCCCAAGCGACCCCCAAAGAACACATTGCGCTGGTTGTCGGCGAGCGCCTTGTACTGCAGATAGCGCTGCCTGTTAACCGAATCCTCCATCGGATAGTAGGGATCAATGCCGAGCTCCCATTTCTGTGGGTATTCGTACGACACAACAGTGTTGTGCTGGGTTCCGAATTCGAAATGCTTGTGCTCGATGCTTCGAGTGTAGGGTGTTACGTCGTCCGTGTAATTAACTACCGCAACACCTTGATAATTGGGAATACCGAGGGTTTTGTGCTCGAATCGCAGGCTCCTGTACTCGAGCGGCTCATAGCAGTAGTCGAAGTAACTATCGATTGCGCCTGTGTATACGATCTTGCTGGCGTAGCCGCTGAACTCATTTCTGCCGTCTAGATAATCTGCGCCAAGCACGACATCGCAGTTCTTGAGCATTTTTTCGAAAATGGGAGTATAACCGCCGATGGGGATGCCCTGGTATCGGTCGTTGAAGTAGTTGTTGTCGAATGTAAAGCGCAGAGGGATTCTCCTCATGATAGACGGGGGGAGCTCGGCGCAGGAATGTCCCCACTGCTTCTCGGTGTATCCTTTAACGAGTTTTTCGTAGATATCCTTTCCCGCAAGAGAAAGGATATGCTCCTCCAGATTCTCTGGGCTGTCGCAAGGCACCCTCTGCGATTCGATCATTTCTTTTGCTTCTTCAGGAGTGCGGACACCCCAAAGTCCGTGGAATGTGTTCATGTTGAAGGGCATGTTGTAGAGCTCGCCCTTGTAATTGGCGATAGGGGAATTGACGAAGTTGTTGAATTCGCAAAACTGCTGCATGTACGCCCAGGTCGTTGTATCACTTGTGCGGAAAATGTGAGCGCCATAAACATGTACGTTGATGCCATCCATGCAATCAGTAAAGCAATTGCCGCCAATATGGTTGCGTTTTTCAACTACGAGCACCTTTTCGCCGCGGGATGCCGCATTGTGGGCAACTACGGAACCAAAAAGGCCGCTTCCGACTACGAGAAGATCATACGTGCTCATCTTAGTTCCTTTCCTGCGGAGATATCTGACCAGAAGCAACGCTTAGCCGTTCGCTTTTCTGTATAGGCGGTGCAAAGCTTTTCTCTGTTGGAATTTTCGTTGATGCTGAGAGATTCGGCAAGCCTTTACAAAAGAAAGATGGAGCTTCCCGAGTTTTGAGTACAATGAGGGCAGATGTGTTGTTGCACGAACATGGGAATTTGGGCGCATTCTATGGGAAGGATAGGCGATGGCGTTAGGTCGTAAAGAGGCTGCTGAAACATCGAGCGTTTTATCGGGCTTTGGGCGGCATGGACGACATGCGTCGAGAGCTAGCCAATCAGTCTCGCGATTCCTGATATTTTTGTTTGCGTTATCGTTTGCGTTGCTCGTGAAGCCTGATGTTCCGAATACTCTTGAGCAGTTCGGGCTGACCCAAGGGCTTCCCCGGATTGCGTGGAATGTGGCAGTCGTCATGATATCCGTTGCCATGCTTGTGCCGTATGTCCTACGCGTTCGAATTGACCTGTTTGGGGGGTTCTCCATTCTCCTTGCTGGTTTGATTCTGGTTTCAACCGTCTGCAATGGGCAGCAATTAGACTACTGGGCGGTATATATATTGCCCTGCGCCGCTGTTTCGATGCTTGCGGTGGCTTTATCGGTGAACTATTCGAGAGAGCTGCTGTGGGGCATGCTCTGTGCCTCTCTGTTCTACCTCATTGGCAATCTTGTTTTTATTGCGTTGGATTTCGCAATGGGAGAAGTGGGCGTCCAGAACTACATGTTTTACGGGTACCGGAATAATACGTTTCAGATAGCCCTCCCCGCTTTTGCGTCCTCGCTCCTGCTTGATGCGGGAAACGGAAAAAAATGGTCGGCGAGAACAGGGCTTATTTTCGCTGCAGCACTGTTTGAGGTACTCGTCGGATATTCGGCGACAAGCGCCTTTGCCCTCATCGTGACCGGCTGCGTTTCGCCGTTGATCCTTTGCACTCCTGTCAAGAAGTGGCTGAATGGTCTGACGATGCTGGTTGGTTATCTTGTTGGTTTTGTCGGCGTTGTGCTGTTGCGCTTACAGCAGGCGGGAAGCTTCTTCTTCGAGGGCATATTGGGGCGTGATATAACCTTCACAGGGCGCACCATGATTTGGGATAAGGCTTTGGAGTCGTTGGGCGGAGTGCATTTGCTCGTGGGGCGCGGAACTGCCTACGCTCTGAAGGTGGGAGATACGCCGTATTATGCGCATAATGATTTTTTGCACGTGACGCTTATGGGTGGTTTAGGGGCGTTGGTGGCTCAGCTGGCTCTACTCGGACTAACCTTTCGGCGCCTGTTTGTCTGCAGAGATGAGCTTCTTTCGGCTTGCTATGTTTTGTCCTTGCTACCGTTTCTGATTATTGCGCTGACCGAAAGTGTTTTTTGCCCGGGGTTTTACTTCCTGCTTTCCATGGCCTACAGCCAGGTCGGGAAGGCAGGTTTTACGCCATCCCGACCTGTACATTCTTCTTAACGCTTCTTCTGGCGCTTGTTGACTTCTTCGGCGACAACGCTGCCTACACCGCCGCGCATGATTTTTCTTGTGCCGGCACGAGCAATCGACTGCATTTTCCCGACTCTCTTTTTGAAGAGGGTCGAGGTCTTCTTGCATTGCGCAGGGTCGAAGTTGTGTTTTCGCGCATCGAGAACAGTGGGGTATTTCTCGCCTGCTTTGCTGTAAAGGTCGTGATGGTTGTGCTTAAGGTAATTGTCGAACTCTCTGGCACGTTGGTAGCCTCTCTCGCGGTTGTCGTCGAACAAGAGGGAGATTGTGTAATGGGTGCGTAGGAAATGTTCAACAATGAGATGCTCGTAATAGGCGTTTACGTTCTGGGGCATCTCGTCTTTGTGATCGTAGTAGAAGTCGATGACGCGTTTCATGACCTTGTCGTGATGCTCGTAGCGATTGATGAAGGAATTGCGGCTAATGCTTTGCTCCGAGTTACCAACCGCGTAATGGTAGAGCCGTCCGGGGAGGAACATGACAGTGCGGATCCATGGCAATACCATCATCTGATATTCAACATCGGCATAAAACACATGCTCCTGAATCTTTAGACCGCTCTGGCGAAGTACTGCCGTGCGGTAAGTGATGCTTCCCATGGAAAAGTATTCTTTGATCAATGAAATGGAATCAATATCGTAGATTTCCCCATACTTGATGGCACCGCTTTTCTTTGTGATGGGGTTGAGGGTTCCGTTAATTATGTTGATCTGAACATAATCGGAGGAAATGAGGTCAACTGACTCTTCCAGGCTGGACAGGTTTTTCACAAATTTGCGAAGATCGGAGGGGTTTAGCCAATCGTCCCCGTCGAGTACCCGGAAGTACTCTCCCGATGCGACCTCTATCGCCTTGTTGATGGTGGAGCCGTGGCCGCCATTTTCTTTGTCAACGAGCTTGACGATTCCTGGATAGTGCTCCTCGTAGGCCAACGCTATCTTGCGCGTTTCGTCTGTAGAACCGTCGTTAATGACGAGGATCTCGAGTTTTTCGGCCACGCCGCTTTCTATGAGGGATAGCAGGCAACGGTCTAAGTACGCCTGCACATTGTAAGAGGGGATGCAGATGCTGAGCAACTTCTGCTCTTCTGCGGGCTTGCAGTCTGGCCAAGCTGCCCTGTCGAAGGAACCTTCTCCATCGGCGAGCATAGACTCTATGGCAGCATCGAGCTTTTTGGCCTGCAGCGAAGCATCGAACTGCCCCCTGAATTCGGTGCAGATGTTGACGTTTACGGTATCGTTGGCGATTCGTTCAAGCGCAGCCGCGAGATCTTGTATGTCCTGGTGCTTGAACGATAGGCCCCCAGCTTGAAGGACTATTTTCTCGGCTAGCGAGTTTTTGCCAGTTACGGCGAGAATTGGCCTTCCTGAGCCTAGGTAGTCGGCGAGCTTTCCTGCAAAATAAATCGATCCGCCCGACTGGGAAAACTCATTGTAGAAGGCATCGGTGTGCAAAAGCCAATCAGCGTTCTTCACGATTCTGAGGCTGTCCGCATAAGAGACGTTCCCCTCGATTGTGACGATGTCGTTGAGATAATAATTGTACACCAGCGAGGCCGAGGGGTCCGCGATATTGCCAATGAGCCGGACGCGCAGTTTCGATAAAGCTTCAGGGCTCGTCTGTTGAAGCACATTAAGCGCCTGTATAAAGGGGGTGAGCGTTCGTTCTTCATTGGCATATCCGAGGAAGACGAGCTCCTTGTAACCTTTGTCGCCCGTGATTGCATCTTGCGGAGGAAACATGGTCGGATCATAGGCGTGACCGATTGCGAGCGCATGTTCCCGTCTCATGCCGCAGAGCATGAAAGTAAGTTGAGGGGCGGAAGGGGTGATAACGAGGTCGGCGTTTTTGAGGGCCTCCATCTCCCAGTTTTTGTAGCGCGCCAATGTTCTGACGGCTTTATTATCGTGCTCTGCCCACTCGGTGCAAAAACGAGGAGCCGCAAGTGCCTCGCGAAGAGCATCTTTCTCCGTCTTGCTAAGGGCCGCATTCTTGTTGAGGTGGCTTTTCATCATCCAAGGAATGCGGGCAAGAGGATCGCCGAGGGAGGCGATCCAGGGGATGTCAGGGTGCTTTGCCTTAATCGCTTTCGCGACATCGATGCTCTCAGGGGGCATCGAGCGAGTCATGATGCCGTCGAAAGGTTTGAGGGAGTGCTCTCTTTCGAAAACCTCAATTGCGCGTTCAACCCATTCGCTGATGCTGTCAGTTTTTACGAGAAACTGTTTGATGTTCTCGGCATCCATTTCAATAGTCTCGTTATAGCCCCACTGGTCGCTTATCGCTGAACATACTTCGTACTCGTGTTTGGAGTTTTTGAGTAGCTTGTAGGCAACTATGCCTTCCGACGATGTCGAAGGCGGGAAAAACCAGCTAGCAACAAAAAATCTCATTTGTCGACGCGCTCCTCTGCATATTGAGATATCAATTGGTTTATCGGATAAGTTCGCTCAATGAATCCAATATGATTTTAAACCATGATAGGCGCATACCAGCCTAGCCGCTGGTATTGTGGATGAGTTGTGCGGCCTGCTTGCTTAACGGTTTGTCCCCAAACTTCATTGGGCGGGTGATCAGCGAAACGGAGCGCTTTGGCAAGCGCGCACTTCGCCTATAATGTATCCCTATCTGTTTTGGCATGCGGACGGAGAGCTCTCATGAAGAAAATTTTGCTTGTGTTCGGAACGCGTCCAGAGGCGATCAAGATGTGTCCGCTCGTTAACGAGCTGAAGAAACACCCGGAGTTTGAAGTGAAGGTATGCGTAACGGGCCAGCACCGCGAAATGCTTGAACAGGTGCTTCGCGTTTTCGACGTTATTCCGGACTACGATATGTCCATCATGAAATCGGGTCAAACGCTATTCGATATCACCTCGCTCGTCCTGCTTGGCATGAAGGGCATTATAGAAGAGTGCAAGCCCGATGTAGTGCTGGTTCACGGTGATACGACGACGAGCTTTGCGGCGGCGCTCGCCTGCTTCTATCTGCAGATTCCCATTGGGCATGTTGAGGCGGGGCTGCGTACGAACAATATGGCATCTCCCTTCCCTGAGGAGTTCAATCGCCAAGCCGTTGATTTGGTGACGACGTACTATTTCGCGCCGACGGAGACAGCTCGCCGAAATCTGCTGGAGGAGGGTAAGCCGGACTCGCAAATCTACGTCACCGGAAATACGGGTATCGACGCCCTTGCCACTACGATAAGCAAAGACTATCGGAATTCGCACCTTGATTGGGCCGATGGCAGCAGGCTGATCCTGATAACAGCGCATCGCAGGGAAAACCTAGGTGAGCCCATGCATCAAATGTTCCGCGCCATCCGTCGCCTTATAGAAGAGCATCCGGATTTAAAAGCGATTTACCCTATTCATATGAACCCTCTTGTTCGTGAGGCAGCCCATGCTGAGCTGGATGGATGCGACCGAATCAGGTTGATTGAGCCTTTGGAGGTCGTTGATTTCCATAATTTCCTCGATGCGAGCTATCTTGTACTGACGGATTCTGGAGGGATACAAGAAGAGGCGCCAAGTTTGGGAAAACCAGTGTTGGTGATGCGGGATACGACAGAACGGCCCGAAGGTGTAGCTGCGGGAACCTTGCGGCTTGTGGGGACGTCAGAGGAAGAGATTTACAGCCAGGCATTGCGACTGCTGAATGACGAGAACGCCTATGAGGAGATGTCTCGCGCCTCCAACCCCTACGGTGACGGAACCGCTTCGAAGAGGATTGCAAGCATTCTAGCAAGTGGGTAGCGGTTGCAAAGATTGTGCCTTGGGATTCAATTGCAGCGCTCCAGGCTGGTCGCGCCGACGAGTTGGCAGGGCTTGTCGATTCGGATACCACCGCTGGACTCTCTCAACCACGGTAGGCGGCTAGGTTGTTTCCCCGCAGTGCCGCCGCGTCGGAGCTTCCTGTTTTGTCTAGCTCAAGTGATGACGCTCTCGAAAGATGAGTTTGTGGAATAAGGTCGACTTGGATGGTCAAAGGGAATTCGAGACTGTTTGAAACGCCGCACGCGATCGACGTGATCTTCCGATTGTGGATTTATGCCCGGAGGGAGGACACCTGCGCGGGCGGTAACCGGGGAAACGGCTGCCGCGACCAGGTGCTTGTCACCACCGTCGGGACGATAAACCTGCGCGTTTACGCGACAGAAACGGGCAGTCGTGCTGGCCATCTCGCGCGCCATCCAGGAGCTGAAGCGTGGGGGGCGTGGTGCAGGCGTTTCTGTCCAGGAAGTCGTTGATGCGGATGTTGGGTGCCGTGTTCGCGGAGATGGGTGAGGACTGGATGGCCAGGAGGTGGCTCGCTGAGGACGCGATCGCGCTGGCGGCCTCGCCGACATAGGCCGCTGTCCCAGCTGCCTACGACAGCACTTCCGTGGAGCATGCCAATAGGATCATCGGGGTGATTGTGGCCGACAGCCCGATCAAGAGGAAAGCTGCATAGAAGATGGGCTGGAATAGAGGCAAGATTCTAGGCACTTACACCAATATTCGGGATGCTGCCGACGACGGGCGTCGTCCCGCCTCTTGATCAGGGGCAAAGCTGATTCTTTTCTGCGCGAGCAAAATAATTCGCGGTGGAGATCGATTGAAGCGACAATGAAAAATAGGTTCGATGATTTTTTGGGAATGACAAGCGAATTGCCAGCCTCTCCTCATCTTAAAGCGGCAATCCGTATTTTTGCGCCATGATTTCGTAATGCGGCGCCTGCCCGTTGCACTCAAAGATGAGCTTAAGGACGGAGAGGTATGCTTCGACAGTCGTTTCCGCTTCGATATATTCGAGATCGTCGAAAAGATCGTGCGATCCAGAGTGAGCCCATAGCAAAAGAGACCTCCCTGCTTCCTTCTGGTCGTCTTCAAGCTGATTGATGGTTGCATTAACATTTAGGCCGCCAACTAGGCCGAAGTAAGTTTCAAGAATGCGCCTCATTGAGTTGCGCACCGTAATGGCGTTGTCTTCCTGGACGAGTTCGCGCCAAAGCGCTTCGTAGCTCGATCTGATAGGATTCTTGTCTCCGTGCTCCACGATTGAGGAAACACCAAGGCTTTTTCGTATAACGTAAAATGCTGTAGAGTTGTATTTTTCACCGTCTTTTGTTGCGCAGGTGTAGGTTATCTCGCGGTGAAAAGCAGTATTGTGCGTCAGCACAATGAGCTGAGAAATAGCGCCTATTCTGTCTCGCGCTTGCTGCGCCAGTTGGCGCACAAGGACGCTAACCGTGAAAAGAACGCTTGAGTCTAGGCTAGAGATGGGGTCATCGATTACAACTACGCGAGGTACCAGCACTCCGGTTTCACTGAGGCTTCCGGAGATAGTCGCGTAAAAATACAAGAATGCAATGAAGGTGCTCTCGCCTTCGCTTAAGGTGTGGTGTGCGAGACTTCCGTCCTCTCTTACCAATTGGTACGAGTTTTCGCAGCCAGCCTGTTGGATTGAGAAGTTTGTGAAGCCCGAGTTGAGCAATAGCGCGTTAATTTTGTCAACAGTGGGTTTTGTGCTAGTCACCATGTTCTCTATCTGCTCACGCTCTTCTCTCAATTCTATAATCTTGTTTCTATTTGCATCAATTTTGCTTTTGATTCCGGCTATGCCAGCATTGATACTGCAGGTGCGATCCTCGAATCTTTTGAGCGCTTCGACATGCCTACAGGCTACGGATAGACGCGCAGAAGCGAATACGTTCTCGCGTAGTTGCGCACGATTCTTCACCGAATCATTGTGACGCTGCACCTCTTCATTGAGCTCGTTTAGGGCCGCTCTTAGAGCCTTGATGGCGCTGGAAGCATTCGAGGGGAAGGAGAGCCGCCTTTCTGGCTCAGCGAGTTTTCGATTGACGATATCAATATGGTCGCAGATGAGAGATCTGATATTTTCGGAAGCCTGTTTCGTGCTTAGCAATGCTGGATGCTGGTATGGGAAAATGTCAAGCGCGTACATCAGATCATCCAAAGACCTGATAGCTTCATTGCACCAATCGCGGAAGGCTGCGAGCTGTTGGATTTTACTCTCGTATCGGTTGTCAAAGTATCGACCGAGCTCCGTCAAAAAATGTTCATCCAGCTTTCGTTGGCAGAATGGGCAAAGCTTCTCGTTAAGCTGTTCAAGGTATTCGATGCCTTGGTTAACCCAGCTAGAGTTTTTGAGAAACAGGATCAGGTCGTTTAGCGAGCTCTCGGTGTTTCCAGTGATGCATTCACCTACCAAGGCGCTGCTCACGTCCTCCGTTAAGCGTTTCAAGTCAGGTTCGGCTATCGTTCCTAGGGCTATCTCATCGTTGGACGCTACTTCTTCTAGCAAGCGGTCGAGGTCGGCGGGAAGATGGGATCTGTCGTCAGGACTGGCGTGCGTATTCAGGAGTGCATCCGCGAAACGTTCTTTGGAGGTCAGGCTTCCCCTGAATGCCTTTTTGTAACTCTCGTTGAGGGTTTTTCTCGATTCCCAGCAGGCATTGTGCAGAATATCCTTTTCTTCTTCAAGTTCGGGGTAGAGTCCTTTACAGGTTGCGGTGCCGTCTAATTGCCCCTGCTTCTTGGTCGAATCTTCGCTTAGCTCGGAAATCTCTTGCTGTATATCCTCGAGTCTTTCCTTGTAGAGTGAGGCGTCCTCTCCCAATGTAAATACCCCAGGTATCGATTCTTGGCGTAGGCAGTCTTTGACGAAATCGCAATTATAAACTTCGACCCTGCAATCGTGGGGCAAATCGAGCGATGCTGGATCGTCTGAGTGGTCTTTAAGGAACCTGCTGATAGTTGTTTTGCCGGAGCCATTTGCTCCGAAAATATAATTAACGCTTTTGAGACCTCGCAGTTCAACAAGGCCGTTCTCGAAAGTGGGGGCATCGGGAATGACGAGCCGGTTCAGCATATTTCCTCGTTCTAACGTTTAGGCGCAATGAGTGCTACGGATAAAATAGCATGAAATGAAAATAATGAAAAGAAAGTTCGGTATATTAAGCTGCACCTATTGGTTATGAGACGGGTCTGCAGAATCGTGATTTAAAAGTCCTTTAGTCGATCTTTGAAACGCTCGTTGCTGCTGGCCTGCTATCTGGCTAGCATGTTGGGCGATGGCGCATCCAAGCGTAGCGCTGTTCGGTCTCCTCCTTCTCCATCTTCCACCATTCTGCATTGTCCCGGTACCAGGCGATGGTCTCACGCAGGCCGGCCTCGAAGTCGGTGTGGACGGGCCTCCAGCCGAGTGTTCGCATGAGCTTGGACGCGTCAACGGCGTATCGTCTGTCGTGTCCGGGGCGATCGGCGATCTTGTCGAAGGCGTCTCCCGGTAGTCCGAACTCTGCGAGGATCATTTGCAAGATCCCGATGTTGCTCCTCTCGCCCTCCGCTCCGATCAGGTAGGTTTCGCCGATTTCGCCCTCCTGCAGGATCGCCCACACCGCGCTCGAATGGTCGTCGACGTGTATCCTATCGCGAACGTTGCGCCCGTCGCCGTAAAGTTGAGGTCTGCGTCCTGTGAGGATGTTGGTGATCTGGCGGGGTATGAACTTCTCCACGTGCTGATAGGGCCCGTAGTTGTTTGAGCAGTTGGAGATCGTGGCCCGAATCCCGTAGGTTCGTATCCAGGCGCGTACGAGCATGTCAGCCGATGCCTTTGTGGAGCTATAGGGGCTTGATGGGCGGTAGGGGCTCTCTTCGGCGAAGCGCGCATCGCCATCGAGAGGCAGCTCGCCGAAGACCTCGTCGGTTGATATGTGATGAAAACGGATTCCCGCTTCGCGCACCGCCTCCAACAAAGTGAAGGTGCCCATCACGTTTGTTCTCACGAACTCGTCCGGCGAGGCAATGGAAAGGTCGTTGTGGGTCTGTGCCGCAAAATGAACGCAGGCGTCGGTTGAGGCCAGCAATTCGCGAACGAGATCTCCGTCGCAGACGTCGCCGTGCACGAAATTCAAGCGTTCCCTGTCTAGGCCGTCGAGGTTGTGGAGGTTGCCCGCATGGGTCAGCGCGTCCAGCACGGTGATGCGAATGCCATCGTCGTGCTCCATCGTCCATCGGACGAAGTTGGAGCCGATGAACCCGGCGCCTCCTGTGACTACAATGTTTCTCATGCTCTTCTCAACCTTTAGCTGACCCGGCAGTTGTTTTCCGAATGAGAAATGTGCCGATGGGATAACCAGAGAGAATGGAATCCATGAGCTCGATGATCTGCTCTTCCGACCACACGTGCTTCCGCTGAATAGTGGGTAATAGCATCTCGGAACTCTGGATCAACGCAATGGTGTCTTGAATCGCCAAATCGTTTTTCCATGTACCCATAGTTTTCCTCTCGATGCTCAGTGTGCTCTACTTCTCTAGTTTTTGGTTCTGCTGTTCTATCACTCCTAGTAGTACTTGAATAGACTCTTCCAGAAGGTTGTCGGTAATTTCAAAAAGGTCGCCTTCTCTTCCCGGGTACGCTGACATCGCTTGAGCTTGGCTTTCGGGGTGATCGATGCAATTGCGTATGACAGTTGGCAGGCACTCGCCATTCGACAGGCAATCTTCAAATGTTCTCGAATTGTCCTCATTGTACTTACGATTATCGAATCGTTGCCGACTGCTGAGTTGTAAACCGTAGTCTTCAATGAGGCATGTGTTGAAGCGTTTAATGCCTAGATCTCTCGATCCGCCGTTCGCCTCGTTTCTCAGGTCTGATTCTTGACGTAAGGCCAATCCATAAAGTTCGTTGTGGAATTCTATGGTAGGTATGCCGAACGCAAAGTACGTGATCTCGGCTAGGCTTGGTTGTCCGGATGCGAGTTTGCCCAGTTGGCGTGCATTGCCGATATGCAATGCGTTAGAGTCTTTTTCTCGCGTAAGAAGAACGCAGCAGTCGCGAGTCGCGCTAAAGCCGGTGAGCAGGTAGGGGGAATGCGTGGATATGAAGCATTGCCTATTAGATGACCGATAGTCTATCGGGAAAGAAACCTGGGCTCGGGGATGGAGGCAGTTCTCCGGTTCGTCGAAGATGAGAAGGAGCTGAGGATATAGCACGCCTTCCTTGCGGCTGCTTTGCGCCTGGATTTTCGAAAGAGCGAATGCGACGTCGCGTTGCAGACCGCTTCCCTTGCTACTCAAATCGCCTTCCACGCCGTTCTCCTCAATGATTACGGTCAGCTTTTTTAGCACCTCGCCAAGTGTCGGCTCGTAATCTGAGCTGAAGCGTACGATTGTGTCGGGAAAGCGCTGGTGGATGAGGGTGCTGACTTCTTCGCCGATCTTTTGCAAGCTATAAGTTAACCCTGACTCAGGATCATTTTTTACGGACTCGCCGGCCTTTTTGTACGCCTTCCAGGCTGATCCTTCCTCGAAGCCGTTGTGCTCTAGAATGCTTGTCATGAGCTTCATGGCAATTGAGGAGCTATTTCCGCTAATGACATCGGCGGGTTGTGCCAGAGCGCCGAAGTAGGCGGTTTGGAAGAGAAAATTGAGATTCTTGGGCTTTTTCATCTCAACAAAACAGTTCGACGCTTGGTCCCGTACTAAAATTTTACTTTGAATGCCAGATGCTTTACTTGTGTTGCCGTTGGCGGCTTGCAGTGTTTTGGCCGCTTTTTCCTCAAGATCCGAGGAGTCCTCCTTGCTCAGATATAAATAGCGGCGGAATGTTAGGTGGCTGCTGCCTTCTTTGTCATCATGCTGCTTAGCGATGTATTGCATTAACGGGGCGGCGTCGTCTGAGGAGGCCAGCTCCGTAAACGCTTCGTACGATCCATGAATGCTGCACTCAACATAAGTCGATTTGGAGTCAGGGGAGAGGAGCGCTGTGGAACGCATGGATTCCACAGCTGCGTCCTCTGCTGCGCCTGTTAGCACGAACTGCAGCGCTTGAAGAAGCGAAGTCTTTCCGCAGTTATTATCTCCAATGATGTAATTGATGCCCGGCCCCAGATCAAATGTGAAATTCTGTCCAGAAAAGACCTTGAAATTATGGAGGACCAGCTTTCCGATATATAAAAGATCGCCATCAGATTCCATAGTCGAAGGTCCTTTCTTTCAACTGTTTACAATGTTTCTATTATCCATAATATCATAATATCTATTGAAAATTGAGAGTATGGATATTGAGACCGGATGACGTGGCTTTGGTGGAGGCTTCCCCTCCCTCGGCTTTCTATCTATCGGTTCGTTCTGGCTATTCTGGAGTTGATGGTGGCAGCATACTCGCCTTGCCTGATAAGCCGGCCGCGGATGTCCTTCGTATCCTGATACGTGCGGCAAGTCAATTCACGGCAATTGGAGATGTTGATGAAAGTCCGATATCGGGATCTCTCTGCTCCCTATCCGCAACAAGCCTGTGAGCTAGTGCGGGCTCGTCCCGGTCTACGGCCGGTTCGGCACTAGCGTGAGGTCGACCAGGCCGCAGCGGGGCGGGGCAAGCTGCTGAAGAGCCTTGATATTCTCCCGTCGGCCCGAAGAGCCACTTTGGGCACTGCTGCAGTGAGTGCCGTGCGATGAGGATGGGGCGCAACACGACGCTTGAAGGCTGCCTCGCGCAAGCGCCGCGGGGCTATCTGCTCCATCATGCGGAATCCGAGGTCGCACGGGGAGCCGGCATCCCTATGTAAGAGATGTTTTGCAGACCCCATGGGGTCTGACCAAGCGCTCTTTGAGGCCGTCGATCAAAAGGATCAAAAGATTGATAGAGCGATAGGGGCATCCCATGCCAGCGCCTCTTTCGGTGGGCTAGGAGTAGGAGGTTGGAATCCGCTCTCTTCTCATGTATGCGCTGGTTGTCGGCTCGATGGCGGCGAAGGAGGTCGGTCAACGTTGATGGTGCCGATATTCTGTAGGTACTCTTCGAGCTGAGGGCAGACGCTTGTATGTAATCTGGCATCGCCATGGCCTTCGTGTATCTTGCTTTGATAATTATCAAAGTGGATTATCGACGGATGCCGGTTGAATTGCGAAGTCAGCCGAACACCCGGCGATGAGTAGCCGTTTTCCCAGCTAGCCGGACAGCCCC
>ERZ836441.549-NODE-549-length-43252-cov-7.648888_pt1 | contig 43252 bp, 32 predicted proteins | sample MGYA00519686_ERZ836441 | MGnify/ENA primary metagenome ERZ836441 (study PRJEB31850, sample SAMEA3708800) | human gut metagenome | biome: human gut; feature: human-associated habitat; material: faeces | place: China | collected 2014 ...
ACGCATCTTATATCCCCATAGCTAAAGCAAGGGGTTTTACGATGCATTGGATAAATTTTATTCTTCTTCCAGTCTCTGGATCATTTCATAGATTGCCTTTGCGGAATTGAAGTTTTCCGGTTCCATTTCTTCGGATGGAATCTCGATATCATACGCATCAGTGATCTCTGAGATGATCGTTACAACGTCCATGGAGTCGATCACTCCGTCATCTACGAGGTCTTCTCCGTTTTCCCAGTCTACTTTCGGCATTGCTTCTTTTAAGATGTCTAATAATTCGTTCATGGTTTTTGTCTCCTTTGATTTTGTATTATTTTTTTAATATAACAGTCCGGTTTTTACTCTGTCTTTTCTTTCTCGGCTTCGATCAGTTTTTTACGCTGCAATTTTCCGTTATAGGTTCTCGGGATCTTGTCGATCTGCTCGATGAGTTTTGGCACTTTATATGCCTCCAGTTTGCCCTGCAGATACTCATAAATGCCCTGCTCATCAAATGCGGCACCGTTTTCCATCTCCACAAAGAGCTTTGGCTCTGCCCCAAGGAGCGGATGTGGCACCGGAATGCAGGCACAGTCGGCTATTCCTTCAAATCCCCCGGCGATCTCTTCAATCTCATCCGGAGCGACTTTGTTGCCGCCGGTTATGATGACATCATCTTTTCTGCCCAGCATATAGATCAGTCCGTCCTCGCCCACATAAGCAAGATCTTTGGTGCAGATATAGTCATCACGCATGATTTCCTGATTGAGCTGCGGTTCATGATAATAACCCTTCATATTCATGGTTCCGCGGCAGGCGAGAAAGCCCGGCGTCTCTTCGGTCGCATCGATTGCATTGCCCTGCTCATCAAAAAAGACAAATTCTGCATGGCAGGACGGTTTTCCGATGCAGTTTTTCTTATCCGGCATTGCATTGAAATCCAGGATACAGGAGCATCCGGACTCTGTTGTTCCGTAAAAATTATAGAGGCGTGTGTTCGGAAGAAGCTCTCGCAGATGCTCCTTGTCGTGGTTCGGGATCGGTGCGGAACCAAGCTGCACATAATCGAGCTGGTCTGCATATTCACCGAGTTTGTCTCCGCTTAACTTGAACAGTGCCGCCAGTGCTGCCGGTACAAGGTCTATCGCTGTCACATGATATTTTTCAATCGCTCCGAAAAATTTCTTTGTAAAGATCACGCCGTCGATGATCACCACGCTGCCGCCATTTAAAATATTGGAATAATAACGGCGAAGTCCGTGCGAATGGCTCAGGGGTACCGGGATCAGTTCGACACTGTCTTTTTTCATTTCGACGGAACCAATCACATTTTCAGAAACGGCGATCACACTCTCATAAGTAAGCTCAATGCCCTTGGATTTTCCGGTTGTTCCGGTTGTAAAGAGAACTTCTGCGGTTTCTTCAGGCTCAGGAAAGCGAAAACTGTCTCCATTTTCATCATCGCTTTCGGATATTCGCATTTCTGCGGCATCGTCCATTTTATACGATAATACATCTTTTATTGTTTCCCATTTGCAGGAAAACTCACCCTGCTTCGCTGCCAGATATAATTTTGCCTCCACTGCCCCGATGATCTCTGCGATGCGGTCATCTGCCGCATTCTTCTCAATCGGCACAAAGACTGCTCCGACAAGCTGGATCGCCAGTTGACTGATCACCAGCTGGGCATTTTGTGAGTTTCGCACAACGACATGGTCTCCTCTTCGGATGCCAAGTTCTCTTAAATGCACGGCATAACCGTACACACATTTCCAGGCATCCAGATAAGTCAATTCCACTTTTCCATCTGCCAGAAACAGTTTGTCCGGCTGTACTTTTGCATATTCTGCCAGTGCTTCCACGATGGATCTTACCATATGCTCCCCTTCTTTCTTTTGATCTGATCTTTCTGTTTTCGCTTTAAACTTCATAAATCAATCTTTTCTTCGGCTGTACTACTGCTGCTCTGTCTGATCAGCCTTTGCTTTTTTGATTGCTTTTACTGCCTTTTTCAGTATCTTTTCGGCTGCCTTCTCATATTCTTTTTCTTCTTTTTCGGCCGCCTTATCCCAGCTTGCCGCCACCTCTTCGCTGTGGTCGGTCTTAATATCATAATGTTCCCTGATATAATTGCCCAGGTATGTGGTAAATTTCGCTGCACCGATCGCATTGGTATGCTTTGGATTGTAAAAATCCACGTTATATTCCAGCCCCATTTCTTCTGCATAGTAATTGCCGTCCAGGAACCGGAAGCCTGCTTCTTCCACAATGCGTTTGATATAATTGTCTTTCTGATGTTCTTCCTCTGTCACCTGCCATGGTGTTGCCACAAAAAGTACCTGAATATTTTCTTTTTTACATTTTTCTATAATTTCCCGCAGTTCTTTTTCGGATTTTTCTGTGATCGGTATTTCTCCGGTAATGTCTTTCACATCCAGATAACTTAGGATCTTATGACGGCTGTTGACCGACCATCCTTTCAGCGGATGTTCTTTTGCATTAAACAGATATTCCCAGGATTCTTCTGTCAGATTTTCCCAGTTTCCATGGTATTTTATCAGGTCAAAACCATAGCTGAGCCGATCTTCAAATCCTTCGGTCAGTTCTGTGACCATCTTAAAACGGTTCCAGGAAACTTTCATATTATCTGCGATCTGGCGAAGACGATTTTCTTTGATCACTTCATTGTCTGTATCTGTAAAACGTCTGGTTTCTATAATATACAGCTGCGGTGACTGTGTTTTTTCCACTTCATCGATCAGTGACGGTATCACATAGACCGGCTGGGCTGCCGTGGCGATCCCGTAGGATGTGATGCCCTGCTGTTTCCAGAGCAGCGGACTGTTCAGATAACGGTAAAGTGCACTGCTCCCAAAGCCTACCACATCCAGGCTGTCTCTGTCTTCTGCATAAAATCCAGCTACTCTCGCCCTGAAAAAATCTTTGTCCGTCGGACGCATCACATAAGTGGTCAGCGTCAGCAGAACTGCTGCGATTGCAAGAAATACAGCGGTTCCGAAAATGTATTTGATCTGCTTTTTTATCTTCATCTGCCACGCCTCCCCTTAAAACTTCTCATAGATAAATGCGGAAGGATCATACCCAGGGCCGTACATGCCAAAGATAACAACCGCAAGCAGAAGTGCATAGATCAGTACCCAGCGAAAGACCAGATTCTGTTTTTTCAGTGCTTCCAGGACATCCATCTTTTCCTGCAGGATACTGACGGTCAGAAGTACCAGCATTGCAACGATCACAACGGTCATATTCGCCTGGTTCAGTCCATAGTTATAAATTTTGCCGTTTGCCAGGCGGTACCATCCGATGCCGGTGCAGGCTCTCTTTAAGATGCCGACCGCACTTGCAAAGTCATCTGCCCGGAAGAAAACTCGTCCGAGACAGCAAAGCAGGAAGGTTCTTCCCATCTGGAAAAGACGGAAACTGAAACATTCTGTTTTGATATGTAATTTCTGCACCAGTTTTTCGTTGTATGGTGTGAAGATCATGCTCAGCATGATCAGGATACCGTGAAACAGTCCCCAGGTCACATATTTCCAGTCCGGTCCGTGCCAGATTCCGGTCAGGAGCCAGACCGCCAGGATCGGGATCGCTGAGGAGACGATTCTTCCAAATTCATTGCCGAAACGTTTTCTCGCCTTTTTATTTAAATCCAGTGAAAATTTGGAGATTGAGATCGGATAGAATACATAGTCTTTAAACCAGTTTCCAAGCGTCACATGCCAGCGTCTCCAGAACTCCGGCATCGTCTTTGAAAAATACGGACGCAAAAAGTTCGGTGCCAGACGGATGCCAAACAGTCTTGCCGTTCCGGTCGCGATATCCATACATCCCGAGAAATCAGCGTAGATCTGGATGGAAAAAGCTGCCGTCGCCACAAAGAAAAAGAGCATACCGGTGTACTGCGTATAATTTCCATAGATCTGATCTACAAACGTACCGAGACGTTCTGCAAGGATCAGCTTCTTTGCAAATCCCCAGAGGATCAGAAGTGCTCCGTCCCTGAGGTTATCATATTCAAAACGATGCTCTTCGTACAGCTGTGTGCCAAGATCTGCATAACGCGGGATCGGTCCCTGAACGACACTTGGGAAGAAAGAAATATAAAGCAAATATTTCAGAAAATTCTTCTGTGCCTTTACTTTCCCCTTGTAAACATCGATCAGATAGGACAGAATCTGAAATGTGAAAAAGGAAATGCCAAGCGGCATGATCAGTTTAAACAGGTCATCTCCGTGTCCGATCCCGAAAAGATCGAGAATAGAATAACCGGTCTTCAGTAAGAAGTTCGTGTATTTGAACACGACCAGAATCCCGATATTGAGCACCAGCCCCCAGATCAGGATCCGTTTTCGCTGTTTTTTGTTGTTTGCCTTCATCCGCTTGATCTGTTTGCGGTCAAGGCCTTCTTCCTGTTTCTGTTTTTCGAGTTTTTCATGCAATTTCCCCATCTTGCATGCCACAACGTAAGATACTGCGGTTGCCAGAAGCAGCACCAGAAACTGGTCAAAGCCTGCTGCCAGATAGAAGATCACATTTGCGACAAGCAGCACATACATACGGTGCCGGGGTCTTATGATATAATAAATACAGAATACTGCCACAAGAAAGAGCAGATATGTTGATGATGTGTACGACATGATTTTCCCCTTATTAACCTTCCTGATGCAGTGCTTTGTTAAACATATCCCACATCTGTCCATAGCCTTCCGATGCCGGTGTGACCGGTTTCGGAATCGTATTTGGCACATCCATCTTGATACCGCCCTGCTTTGCCATGACCAGGATCCTTGTTCCCAGGCAGACTGCCTCCTGAATATTGTGCGTGATAAAGATAACGGTTACTTTTTCTTTCTGGTGCAGCTTCATCAGCTCTTCCTGCAGATGATTTCGCGTCATGGCATCCAGACTGGCGAACGGCTCATCCATCAGAATGATCTGCGGCTTGAGTGCCAGTGCTTTGGCGATCGCCACTCTCTGTTTCATACCGCCGGAAAGCTGATGCGGATAGAGCGTTCTTGAAGAAAGCAAATCGACTTTCTCAAGTGCCGCATCGGAAATCTCCCGCAATTTTGTTTTATCTTTTAAACCCTGTATTTTCAGAGGGTACTGCACATTTTTTTCTACTGTTTTCCACGGAAGCAGCTGATTAAAGTCCTGAAAAACCATGATGCGGTCCGTCCCCGGCTCGCTTACCTCTTTTCCGTTTACTTTGACCGTTCCATCAAAGGTTTCAAAACCGCCGATGCAGCGAAGAAACGTAGTCTTTCCACATCCGGACGGTCCCAGGATGCAGACAAATTCGCCCTCATTCATCGTAAAGTTTACGTTTTTGAGGACTTCATTTCCGTCCCCTTTTCCACCATTGTCATAGATTTTTGTCAGGTTCTGCACATCCAAAACGGGAGTTTTCCCCTTCTTCTCCTGTGTCATCTGCTCATCCCCCATTTCTTAAGTGTCATTTTTTCTATGGTGTGGAAAACTCCGTATTCTACTACAATTCCGATCGCAATGATCACCAGAAGTGCCGCAAAAACACCGGCGATATCCACATTGGTACGCTTCATGAAAATAAACCATCCGATACCGGCTCCGGAACTGGTCGTTCCAAAGATCATTTCCGCACTGATCAGACCTCTCCACGCTCTCGCCCATCCGGTGCGGATACCGGAAAGAATATAGGAGAACGATGCCGGAATGTAAATGCCGGTCACAAGTCCGAGTTTTCCAAGTCCCATATTTTTCCCGGATTCTATGTAGATCTGCGGCACCGCCCGAAATCCGTCCATAATGCTTCTGGACATCGGCCAGATGATCGAATGTACCACGATCAGGATGATCGTCCCTTCCCCGATCCCCATCCACAGGATTGCCAGTGGCAGCAGTGCCACACCAGGTATCAGGTCACACAGGGAAACGACCATATGGTAAATGGAATAAAACGTCTTGCTGACGATGGACAGTCCGGAGAGGATAAATGCCAGCACGATTCCGATCAGCAGCCCTTTTGCGATCAGGCTTAAGGAATAAAGCGTCATCGCTCCCAGACCGTCCCGTGAAAATCCTTTGATCAGCGACTGAAATATCTTTCCAAGTGACGGAAACATCAGTTCCGGAAAGGAACCCATCTGATAGACGACCTGCCATACCACCAGAACAGCAACAATAAAAACAATCTGATTTCTTAAATTTTTCATCGTTCTCATCCTTATTCTTTCTTTTCCGACAGATCTTATCTTGCCGACTCTGTTGTGATTGCTTCAAAAGATTCCGGTGCCTTGTCTGCAAAATCATTCTCCGCCATAAAGTTTGCCATATCCATGACGCCCGGAAGTTTCATATCATAGACACATCCCGGATCCTGCATCCAGCCCAGCATTGTTTCTGCCGTGACATCTTCTTTTTGGCAGAGAATATTTGCTGCTTCTTCCTGGTTGTTGTTGATGTAATCCATCGCTTCCTGCGTTGCGTCTACAACTGCCTGATAGATTTCTGGCTGATTTTCATACATGTCATCAGATACCAGACCAACGATAAAGGCATTTCCTTCCGGCCATACGGAATCCAGGCTCTCAGCTTCTTTGATATTATCCTGTTCTTTTGCCTTGAAAATATAAGGTGCGGTTGTGAGCTGGCAGGCTACACTTCCGGACATCAGAGCAGTCATGCCATCCGGATGGGACATTGCCACCAGATTGTTGTCCAGTGCATGGGCATCTCCAAGTTCTTCCTTTGCGAGCATTGCCAGCAGAATATGCTGAATACTTCCGATATTTACAACGGAAATCTTTTTATCATCTGTGATATCTTTTAACGAATGGATTGAATCATCGTTTGTAAGCAATTCATGTGGCTGTGCTGCGATCGTTCCGTACATTTTGTAAGGAATACCTGCTGTGACGCCGGAAATAAACGGTGCAATTCCCATACATGCCACATCAATATCCCCGGATGCCATCCCTTCATTGATCGCCGATCCGGAATTTAAGCTGACCCACTCAACCTCGATATCTCCATCGTAGTTTTTCTCGATCAGTCCCTGTTCCTGCATGATGGTCAGCGGTGCATAAGCCAGTCCGTACTGATAAGCAATCTTTACTTTTGCTGTGTTCCCACTATCCTGCGTACTTTTCTGACTTTTTCCGCATCCGCTTACCCCCAAAACCATGGATGCCGCCAGAATCATTGCTGTTATTTTCCTCACCCTTTTTTTCATCGTTTTTTCCTTTCTTTTGGCCACCCGGTCTACTGCCTGGTGCATTTTTAATTTAAGCCACGGACATTATTATAACATATCCGGGTCATTTTGCATCAGCTTATTCTATAATTGTGATATAATTATGACATTTTCATTACACACAGCACTGTTTTCGTCATTTTTTCATAAACTTCCTAGTCAGGAATCTGGACAAACCGGCATCGAAAGGCAAAAAAATCCCCCGGAAATTGCTCTCCGGAGGATTGTATGTTCTGCTTTATGCTCTGGCTGCCGCCTTTGCCTTCGCTTTCTCACCCAGGAAATCAATGGATGTCTTGCAGATTAACTTATCAAAGATAATGAACATCGCCGGCAGGATGAAGATTACGCATGCCATACTGATCAGGGCACCTCTTGATAACAGTGTACAGATTGCACCGATCATATCAACTTTGGAATACCATGCCACACCGAACGTTGCTGCGAAGAAACTGAAACCACTTGTCATGATAGACAGTGCACATGCTTTGTGTGCATTCATGACGGCTTCTTTCTTGCCAAATCCTTTTCTTCTTTCCTTCTGATAACGGCTCGTCATAAGGATCGCATAGTCTACGGTTGCACCAAGCTGAATGGTTCCGACTACGATACTTGCAACGAATGGAAGTTCGATTCCCTGGAAAAACGGGATTGCCATGTTGACGTTGATGGCAAATTCAATAACCGCAACCAGAATGATCGGAACGGAAATGGATTTGAATACCAACATAATGATGATGAAGATGGCTGCTACGGAAGCAACGTTTACATTTACCAGGTCGATGTCCGTTACATCCTGCAGATCTTTCATCAGCGGAGCTTCACCGATCACCATACCGTTTGAATCGTATTTCTTTACAAGATCGTTGATCGCTGCGATCTGACTGTTGGATTCGTCTGTTGCGGAGCTGTACTTTGAGCAGACAAATACCAGTTCCTGTTCATCACTTTGCAGCATATCTTTGACATCTTTCGGGATCATGGAAGCCGGCACGTTTGCACCGAATACGCTGTTCAGTCCAAATGCCCATTTCACACCGTCCACCTTTTCGATGTCTTTCATCAGCGTAGTCTTGTTTGCATTGGAAATGTTTTTATCCATCATGATGATGTGCATGGTGCTCATGTCGAAGGTATCTTCCAGTTTTTTGTTTGCCACATTTGAATCCAGTGTTGACGGAAGCGATTTATCAATATTGTAGTAAATCTTGGTGTGGTTATTTCCGTATACTGCCGGAAGCAGTCCGATGCAGAAAACGGCCAGCCAGATTTTATAATGCCTGATGATAAAACCGGACAGTCTGTTCGTATTCTTGATCAGCGGTTTATGTTTTGTCTTTTCGATCAGCGGATCAAAGATCAGGATGATCGCCGGAAGCAGGGTTACACAGCAAATAACACCGATGATAACACCTTTTGCCATTACGATACCAAGGTTTTTACCAAGTGCGAATGTCATCAGACACAGGGCTGCGAAACCGGCTACCGTTGTGATGGAACTGGATACGATGGATTTGAAGGTATTGGATATTGCATGACCCATCGCTCTGTTCTTGTCGCCAGGGAATCGTTTTTTATTCTCCTCGAAACTGTCCAGCAGGAAGATCGAGTAATCCATCGTAACACCAAGCTGAAGGATCGCTACCAGTGCCTGTGTCAGATACGAAATCTCACCCAGGAAAATATTCGTTCCCATGTTATACAGGATCGAGATTCCGATACAGAGCAGGAACAGGATCGGCACCACAAAGGATGTTCCGGTAATCTCCAGCACGATGAAAGAAAACAGTGCTGCGATCGCCACGTAGATCGGCAGTTCCTGCAGACACAGATTCTTGATATCGGTTACGACACCGGACATACCGCTGATAAAGCACTGCTTATCTGCAATGGCACGCATGTTTGTGACAGCTTCCATCGCCTCGTCTGAAGATGTGGTGTTATCAAAAAGTACCAGCATCATTGTAGAATCGTCCGCAAAGAAGATATTCTTTAAATCTTTTGGCATCATGCTTGTCGGAACGCTGATATCAGCGATGTCATCATACCAGAGTACCTTTTTGACATGTTCGATCTCTTCGAACTTGTTTTTCAGTTTCTGCACATCTTTCAGCGGCATATCCTCGACGACGACCATCGAGAATGCACCTGTGCCGAATTCATCCACCATAACATCCTGACCTTTTACCGTTTCCAGAGATTCCGGAAGGTAACTTAAGATATCATAGTTGATTCTTGTTTTTATGGTTCCAATAACAGATGGAATGAGAAGCAAAATTCCGATCAGTACAATCAGGATACGGTGTTTTGCTATCCATTTTCCAGTCTTGACCATTGTTGTCATCTCCTATCTTTCCTTAATATTTATGATACCGGGGAGCAAAGATTTTATTCCCCTGACATCCCGTTTACGGATTCTGTGTCGGCTGATCATTCTGTGCATGGATTGCCTCCAGTGACATCAGCAGTGCATAATTTGATGCCTGCATCGCAAAGTCCAGAAAGTACTCTGCCAGCAGTATCTTATTCTCAGCTGAGAGTTCTTTTGTCGTTTCCTCCGTAAAACTAATCCCAAGCTGCTCCTGTGCAATCTGGATCACCTGGTCGACTTTGTCGTAAGCTTCTGCTATCCGTCCTACCAGTTTCGCCTTGCTGTACTTCATTTTATTGTGGAGCATTTCACGGTTTTCTCTGCATTCTCTGCGGAGTTCCTGGATATCTTTTTCTACCTGTTCCGGACAGTCCATCTCGCCCTGCTCAATGCGGCTGTGCATCTGTCCGATCGCCTTATCCAGCTCATATAGCTTTACAGAAAGTATATCATGTGTCATACGCACACCCCTTTTCTTTCTTTCTCACACCATTTTAGCAAAAATCTGCTTCGCTGATATAGACAAAATATCCGCAGTGTAAAAGAACTTTACACTGCGGATATTTTATAAATCGTTATTCTCATCTGAAACAAGGACTGCTTTGCCCATTAACAGAAGATAAATCTGATGTACTATATAACTGATGTTTTCGGTGTCCTGCTTCGTCCACTCGCGGAGCAGTCCCATAACCGCCTGACAGTGGTAATGCAGGATAAACTCCCGGTCTTTGTCTGAATAACCCTCGTACCAGTGCTGCATCTCCGTCACTTTCTCAAACAGATCATAAAAAACCTGCTCCAGCATACGTCCGATCTCGTCACCATAGTTGGACTGCATACCGCGGATCGCATAAGGCTGAAGCTGAATCGCAATCTCAAAAAAATGTCGAAGCCCCTTCTCAAGATCCTGCTGGGCAATACATTCTTCCAGGACAACTTCTGTCTCCTGATATAAAACCCAGTGGATCAGATCCGGAATATCCTCAAAATGATAGTAAAATGCCTGTCTTGTGATGTGACATTCCTCCACAATATCCTTTACCGTCAGTTTTTTTACTTTTTTCTCAAACAGAAGGTTGCTGGCAGCTTCTGCAATTGTTTTTTTCATATCAATAGCCATTTTACCTACTCCTATTTCACTCAAAAAACCGCTTTGTTGCTTATGCTACCGTACATTTTTTCTTCTGTCAAGTAAATTAATTCTAAACTGTTCCTGAGGCTAACGATGTGCAAAATGAACAAATTCCCCAAGAAGACACTTTTACGTGTCTTCGGGGAATTCGTTCATTTGCACATTCAGAAAATCTCCGCATCTTCCTAATAAAACTGATGTGCTCCGATCTTCACTCCGGTTCCGGATCCTGTATTAAAGTACAGTGCTCCTCCTACCGGATTCTCTCCGTTCAGTGCTGCCTGAGCTGCTTCTACGCAGTCACTCGGTACACCGCTTGCCAGTGCACTTGCCAGTGCTCCGCTGTACGCCGGTGTGAACTGTCCTGCCTGATAAACAACCTCGGAAATGCTGTTCGGGAAGGAAGCACTTGCCACACGGTTGAGAACAACGGCACCGACTGCCACTTTACCTTCGCGGCTCTGGTTGCCTGCCTCGCAGTAGATGATCGCTGCCAGAAGGTTCAGATCACTGGAATCTGCTGTGGTAACAGTCTCTTCGCTTCCGGTTGACGCTGCAGAATCGTAAGTGTCGTCTGCGGTATCATAGGAAGCATCTGCTGTCGTATCTTCGCTGTAGCTGTTGTCGGTATAAGAACCGTCTGTGCCGTATGTACTGTCGGACTCATAAGTTTCACCGGCATAAGTACCGTCTGTATAAGAATCGCCTGTATTATAAGCATCACCGGTATAAGTACTATCTGCATTGTAGCTGTTGTCTGCATAAATGCTGTCCGCAGAAGTATTATCATAAGCACCATCTGCACTGTAGCTGTTGTCGGTATAAGTATCATCTGTACTATAGCTGTCATCGTTGTAAGTGCTGTCTGTATCTGCCGTGCCATAGCCTGCTGCATTCCAGCCCCAGCCGTTCGGATCGTAATAGCCCTGTGCCACGCTGTCCGTTGTGTCTGTATTGGCATCTGCATCACTGACGTTGACATCCGCAGTTGAGATTGCAACGGCACGGTCTGTGATGATCGTCTCTTCGGCATCCTCTGCCGGAACGTATGCAACCGTAACGTCATCCATCTGTACCTGATACCAGTCACCATCCTCGGAAATCAGGCTATACTCGCTTCCGTTGTCTGCACTGTCCAGAATGTCTGCTGCTGCATCCGGTGAAGAGAACAGGTTTACACCATCCCAGTTGACCTTGACGCCCTGTGTACCATAGACATTTGCCAGATATTCTGCATCTTCTCCGTATGCCAGATAATCATTCTTGATATATCCTTCCACGCCGTTTGAAATGATGTGTGACCATTTCTCGCCTTTTTCGATCAGGTCTGCAGATGCTCCCTTTGGAAGATAGCCGACGATCTCACTTTTGGTGGATGCATTTGCACGGATGTTGACCTGTGTATCTACATCTGCCACTGCACGATAAGACCACACGCTGTCTTCTATATTATTACTGTCTGTAGACGGTGCTGCAAAAACAACTGTGGAAGATAATACTGTAAATGCAAATACCGTCGCACTGCCGCAAAGTACCGTTTTCATTCTTGCTTTCATGTAAAAAAACCTCCTGAACTCCTATAACTTCACGCTTTTTTGGCATTTTTGTTATATTTGTTACAAATATATTAACTTTTGTTACGTTTGCATCATATAACAGTTACAGTATTTTGTCAACCTTTTTTTATCTTCGTCAAGTGATGAGAAGCAAAGGATTGCACTCCCACTAAGATAGCCTCCGGCGGATTGCAGAGGCATTCTTGAATTTTAAAGTTTGAGGATATACCGCAAAAAAACATTGCTCTCATAAAGAAAGGTGAGAATCGGACTTTCTTTTATCATCGAAAGCAGCTGGCTTCCGATCTCTGTGTTGGAGCAGATCGCCACTACCAGAAAGAACAGCCAGACGATGCAGATCCCTTTTACAAATCCGAGTGCTCCTCCGCACATCCGGTTGACGCCACGCAGGATCGGCAGCCTTGTCATGATCCGCAGTGCCCGTGCAACGGCGTGCAGGGCGATACTTACCAGGTTAAAAGAAATAAAGTAGGTCAGCATGTTCAGGATCATATCCGCCAGATAGGTGGAAATATATTCCGAAAAGGTCTGAACCGCCATATTTGCATACGTGTAACTGTTGTTATTATCAAGAAGCTGCGTCTGCAATTCTTTCGGGATCGGCAGTGATTTGATGATCTTGTTCTGATCTTTTCGCGGCACATCGCTCTGCTGTGCAAATTTCTGTGTTTCTTTATCCAATTTGTCCATGATCGCATCTTCCACCAGCGTCTCGCATTTGCTCTCCACAAATGAGTAGACGGGTGTCTGCGTTTTCAGAAAATCATTGACATAGGGTGTCGAATAATAGACCAGTACACCAGAAAACACGAAAAAAAGCAGAGAGGTCAGCGTCCTCGCAAAACCTCTCATATAGCCATTGATCGCAAATACCAGCAGTACCAGTAAGATAATGATCGTAAGTAAATTCATAATTTCCTTTCTGCTATCCAAGCCGGATCAGATCTGCACTGTCCTCGGTGATCACCATATATTTGCGGAATCCACGGATACTCAGCACATTCTGGATTGGCTTGCGGTATTTTCCCTGGAATGTTTTCTGACCGTTTAACTTATAAATGGCAAATTCTTTTTCATTGAACAGCACGATTTTGTCTTTCTGCAGGGTAATACTGTTGTACTGCAGATCAAAATATTTCTGCATGGTATTCTTACCGCCGGTATTGTAGACCTTCATCAGATATTTATGTCCAGAGTCGCCTCCGTCAAAGACAAAGCCGATGCGGTTGCCGTCATGGAAAGTACTGATGATCTCCTGATCAAACTTCACCGTTTTCTTTTCTTTCGGAGACTGGCTGCCGGAAAATACCGTAAACCCGTCGGTGCGGACGGCAACTGCCGTGCTGTTGTCACAGAAAAAAATCTGCGGAGCCAGCACGTCGTCCACATTTAGCTCACCGACCTGATTGTTCAGCTCCATCTGACCTGCACTTCCGAAGTTATAAAACGCAATATGTGTACTGATTTTGTTTCCATTGACCCGCATATAGGACACTGCCATCTTGATCCCGTCCGGAGAAAGTGCCATATCCAGCGGATAACCAAAATCGTCGATCGTCGTGCGATTCTCGGCGATCAGTGTCCCGGATGCATCGTAAAAATTGACCCAGGTCACATCATCATCTGCTAGGATCACCGCCACAACACCCTGCGTTGCCACTCTTGCCTTCTGGATCGGCAGTTTTGTCTGGAACTGTCCTTTCAGTCCCTCTTCATCAAATACATAGACCTGCATCCCCTGCTGATCTGCGATCACAGCAGTCGTACCACAGACATCCACGAACGGTGCCTGCATACTGTAGGTCGTACTCCATTTTGTATTCGATCTGCTGTCCACACAGGCTACCCCGTCGGAGCTGTATTTCAGGAAATAATCTCCAAACTCCAGATACTGCGTACTGCTCACGTCATTTCTCTCAATGCGGTCTGAGGTAAGATAGGTGCTTCCGGTGTGGAAGAATAAAAATGTCCCAAGCCCGAACAGCAGGATAAACAGAAGTCCCATGGTGATCGCATTGCGGTTATGTACAAACTTCTGATGTTTTTTAATCTTATCCCACAGTTCTTCTTTTACCTGTGGATCTTCCGTCATCTCATATGTCTCGATGCGGATATCCGGATCGTTGAGCTCTTCGTCCAGATCCAAATCCAGATCATCCTCTTTTTTTCTGAATAATTCTTTTAATTTTATTTTCATCCTCATTTCGTCCTTACTGTGCCAATTCTGAAATTTTCCTGATGCTCTGCAAAAGTTCTTCTTAAGTACCCTGCAATGTTGTTATTATAGTTTAAAAGGCATGGGATAGTCAACCATGCCTTTTACGTTCCTTATTCTTTTTACGGCAGCACGATCTTCTGTCCCGGAAGGATCGTGTTTGGATCGGTAATGCCGTTCAGATCACAGATTTCCTGAAGCTTGTCCAGATTTCCGTAGTACATCCGGCAGACGATCGCCAGCGTATCGCCGTCCCGCACCGTGTATTCTGCCTGATACTTCGTCACATCCGAAGAGGATGCCGCACGGCTATTTGCAGAGGAACTGCCGGATGTGGTGCTATCCTGCCTACCGGAAGTTCCGGCACCTCCTGTTCCATCGGTTGCTGTGCTGCTTCCCGCTGTTTCTGTGCTGCCTGTTGTTCCCATATTGTCTGTGGAATCGCCTGTTGTCGTCGTATTGCTCTCTTTTAAGATCCAGGTCTTTTCGGTCTCATCCTTTGCGGCACTCTCCTTTGCGGCACTCTCCTTTGCAATTTCTCCTTCTGCCTGTGCCGAAGCTGCCAGAGCATCCGTTTCTTTCTGTTTTTCGGTTCCTTTTGACAGGCCACTGCTCTGCCCATCACTTCCAAGTGCCATCTCCTGAAGCGTCACTTCCATATCTTTCATGCGATTATAGTTGTTGACCATCGTCGCCCCGATCACCAGGATCGTCAGCACCAGAAACATACTTGCACCATATAAAAAACGCACCATCGTCGGAGTTTTGCTTTTCTGCTCCTGCTCCACGTTCTGTGCGTCCTGTTGTTTTTTTGCGATCCGTCTGCGGAAGTTCTGGATGGCTCCATCCTGATTCTTTGATTCCGCCTCCACGGACTGCCCTTCATTTTCTTTTACCATATAGCTCTGCATCTGCTCGTTTTTTTCGTAGTAGATGTAATAGCCGCTCTGCTTTCGGATCCCGGTGTTCTCCGTCAGGAAAACGCTGGCATTTTCTTCGCTGTCATACAGAAACAACAGCCTGTCCTCACCCGGAAACTGTTCCCGGTGCAGATCAAAGAGCTTCTCATCCGGTTCTTCTTCCGGCTCCTCCATCTTTTTCGCCCAGCCGATCACTTCTCTTCCCGGAAAATACTGTTTCATTTCCCGGTAGATTTTCTCCCACATATCATCGTTTGGTTCACCCTCCGCGATCTCTACGGCTCCGTCCGCAAACAGACACTTCATGTTTTCGTTCTGCCAGACTTCACCGAGCAGCACCGCACAGCCTGTCTTTTCCAGAAATGTGATCACATAATCTTCTATATAAACCCTTTTATCTGATCCTGCATCTCCGATCTGCCGGATATTTTTCGGCAGGCCTGTCCGTTCCTTTCCCTTTCCGTCCTTTGAGGTTCCCCTGTAAACCATTTCGATCATACTCCCAATCCTCCTTTATACTACTTCCAGCTGATGCCCCTATCGTAGCACAAAGAATCTGCAAATTTTAGCAATCCGTGGGATACTTTTCAAGAACTTTCCGACATGTTTTTCATCGGATTGATGCGAATAAACCTTCCTTTTTTCGGATACACTGTAAAAGCCTTTAACACGGCAAATTTTTAAGAGAGGGATGACAATCATGTTTTCTTCCGATACGATCTGCTATTTTAATGCAGGCTCTTCCGATACCGCAGAGCTTCTCGGAAATTATCTTTCTAAAATTCTGATAAAAAACGGTTTTTCAGATATCGCACCTGTCCTTCTATGCATCGGAAGTGACCGTGTGACCGGTGACAGCTTAGGTCCGATGGTCGGCAGTGCACTGGAAGAACGGTACAAAAAAAGCATCCCCGTGTTTGGTACACTGAAGATGCCTGTTCATGCTCTCAATCTTGAGGAAACCATCGATGCGATCCATCTACATTTTCCGGATCATCCGCTGATCGCTGTCGATGCTTCCTTTGGAACAAAAGAACATCTTGGCTGCATTACGGCCGGCAAAGGAAGTCTCTGTCCCGGTGCCGGCGTCGACAAAAATCTGATTGCAGTCGGTGACTTTTTTGTAACCGGAATCGTAGCGTCCTTTTCTCCGTTTTCACATCTGGTACTGCAGTCAACACGGCTGTCTGCCGTAATGCCGCTCGCCTCGCAGATTTCCCGTGGGATCGCTCATGCCATTGACGAAATTGCTCCCGGCTATAACCTTTCTTCGCAGATACTTTGAAACTGCATGACTGATCTTATATGCATTTTGTCCTCATTACAGCTCCACGCGGCCTTCCAGGGCACGCAGCAGAGTAACTTCATCAATATATTCCAGATCTCCGCCCACCGGTACCCCGCTGGCAATCCGACTGACTTTGATACCGGTCGGCTTGATCAGCTTGCTGATGTACATCGCCGTTGTCTCGCCTTCCAGGCTGGAATTGGTAGCAATGATCACTTCATTGACATCGCCCTGAAGTCTTGTCATCAGCTCTTTTAATTTTATGTCCCCCGGTCCGATGCCGAGCATCGGTGAGATTGCCCCGTGCAGAACATGGTAGACACCGTCATACTTGCCGGTCTTCTCGTACGCTGCCAGATCTCTTGTATTTTCCACGACCATGATCGTCTTGTGGTCTCTCGCATCGTTCTTGCAGATTGGGCAAAGCTCATCGTCTGTCAGCGTAAAACATTCTTTACAGTATCTAACGTTCTTCCTTGCATCGATGATCGTATCCGAGAGCCGCTGCACTTCCTCGATCGGACGGTTAATAATATGAAACGCCAGGCGTTGGGCTGATTTCGCCCCCACACCCGGCAGTTTGGACAGTTCTTCGATCAGTTTTGTGATATGACTGCTATAATAATCCATCAGAACGGAAATCCTCCACCCATACCAGTAAGTCCGCCTGTCAGTTTTGACATGACTGCGTTGGTCTCTTCCTCTACTTTTCTCAGAGCTTCGTTGGTAGCTGCCATAATCAGATCTTCGAGCATCTCGATATCATCCGGATCTACGACTTCTTCTTTGAGCGAAACTTTGGTCACTTCTTTCTTACCGGAGATCGTCACTTCTACCACGCCGCCGCCTGCTGCTGCCGTAAACTCTTTCTCTTCCAGTGCTTTCTGGTTTTCTTCCATTTGACGCTGCATTTTCTGTGCCTGTTTCATCAGATTGTTCATATTGCCCGGAATACCTCCGCCCGGAAATCCTCCACGTTTTGCCATTTTCTAATCCTCCTGAATAATCTTTCTATTAATCATCTTCGCAACTGCTCAATACTTCGCAGTTACGATGCAAAAATCCATTAAAAATTGCTTTGCAATAAGATTTTTGCACACCTGAATCATATTCTTACGGTCTTCGCAGCAAGTGCTCCGACCTGTGCCGAATCATTAGTCATCTTCTATTTCTATATCTGCATGAACCAGATTTTCAAGTGCCTCCTCGACCTGCACTTTGGAAAGTCTGGTATTTACCACATGCTCATCTGCCTGCAGGATCATCTTGACTTTGACCTTCCTGCCTGTTTTCGCTGCAATGATCTGCTCGAGTACTTCTGCTTTCTTCGGATCATTGACATAAGTCTCTCCCAGAAAATCAGAAAATACGATATAAAGCGTACCATCTTCTTTTTCTGTATTAAATTTCGGAACGGCACTTGCCAGAACCACACGGAAACGCCCTGAAGTCTGTGCCAGGATCGTCCGCCACATACCGACAATCTTCTGCAAATCTTCCGGTGCTGCCTTCTGAAGCTTTGCCGGGTCTGTACTGCCTGCTGTTCCATCCGGATCTATGCCTCCCGGAGCCGCCATATTTACCGGATTTTGATAGTCAAAATTGCCCTCCGGTGTGTAACCACAGGTGTCCTGCTGTCTTACCACCACGCCCGATGCCAGCTGCTTTTCCAGTCTCCGCACGCGTTCCAGTACGGAGAGCTGATCCTGCTCCATCTGCGGACGGCACAGTTTGATCAGTGCCACCTCCAGCATCACCCGCTTGGATCCTGCATATTTGATCTGATTCTGCAATTCTGAAAAAATGCGGATATAACGCATCAGCGTATCATCCCGCACCATCGCTGCTTCTTCTTTCAGCTGCTCCAGATTCTCTGCGGAAACATCCAGCACATCTTCCATATTATCGGAACTTTTAAGCAGAAGCAGGTTTCGCAGATACCAGGTAAAATCGTTTACAAGCTGCGTCAGATCACGTCCCTGCATGATCATATTTTCCAGATGCAGGATCACCTGCGTAACATCCCCGTCCAGCACTTCCCGCAGCAGTTTGCTGAACTCATCGGTATCCACCGCACCGAGTACATCCAGGACATGCTCATACGTCAGCTTTTCTCCTAAATAAAAGGCAATACACTGATCCAGAAGACTTAACGCATCTCGCATGGAACCGTCGCCTTTTTTGGCGATATAACGCAGAGCCTTATCTTCGACTTCGACCTGCTCCTCATCCATCAGCTCTCGCAGACGGTCCACGATCGTCGTGCGGGCGATCCGTTTGAAATCATAACGCTGACATCTGGAGAGGATCGTGATCGGGATCTTGTGTGCCTCCGTCGTCGCCAGAATAAAAATGACATAGGAAGGCGGTTCTTCCAGTGTCTTAAGCAGTGCATTAAACGCACCTATAGACAGCATATGGACCTCGTCGATGATGTAGACCTTGTACTTGCCGCTGGTCGGTGAGTAGGCAACCTCTTCCCGGATCTCACGGATGTTGTCCACACCGTTGTTGGAAGCTGCGTCGATCTCAATCACATTCATGGAATTTCCAGCGGCGATCGCCTTGCAGGTCTCACACTCGTTGCAGGGATTTCCATCAATGGGATGCTCACAGTTTACCGCTTTTGCAAGGATCTTTGCCACCGTCGTTTTACCTGTTCCTCTGGTACCGCAGAACAGATAGGCATGTCCGATACGCTGTGCCCTGATCTGATTTTTTAATGTCCGCACAATTGCGTCCTGGCCCTTCACATCTTGGAAGGAGTCAGGACGGAATTTACGGTATAAAGCAGTATAGCTCATGCTTTCCCTCTGTTTCTAAATACTTCAAAAATGTCTGTGGCAGACTCTCTGCCCTTACATCAGATGTGAAGTGACTCCCATCCGATACCGTCTCGGTTTTATACACCAAAGCTGATGCCGATGCATTTTGCTTCTTTGATCAACTGATCATCCGGAGATACCATCTTCAGCTTGCCGGCTACATCACCAAGCGGTACTTTCTTGACTTTGCCGTTGATGATACCTACCATGTAACCATATTCCTTTTTCATGATCAGAGTTGCTGCTTCTGCACCCAGTCTGGTTGACAGTACACGGTCATACGGACAAGGGTTTCCTCCTCGCTGTGTATGTCCCGGAACGGTAATACGCACTTCGATACCGGTCTTTTGGAAAATCTGCTCTGCCAGTTCGTAAGATACGGATGGATGTTTTCTCTTTTTGATCTTTTCTTTTAATTCTTTTTTCGGAAGAGCTGCATCTTCTTTGGAGATTGCACCCTCTGCAACTGCCAGAATGGTAAAACCATGTCCGGATGCCGCTCTCTTGTGGATCGCTTCGATGATCTTATCGATATCGTAAGGGATCTCCGGAAGCAGAATGATATCCGCACCGCCGGCGATTCCTGCATGAAGCGTCAGCCAGCCGACTTTGTGTCCCATAACTTCAACTAAGAATACACGGTTGTGGGATGCTGCGGTTGTGTGGATACGGTCGATTGCATCGGTCGCAATGTCAACCGCACTCTGGAAACCGAATGTCATATCCGTTCCATAAATATCATTGTCGATGGTCTTTGGCAGATGGATGATGTTCAGTCCCTCTTCACGCAGCAGATTTGCTGTTTTCTGTGTTCCGTTTCCCCCGAGGATCACCAAGCAGTCCAGACGCAGTTTGTAGTAATTCTGCTTCATGGCCTCTACCTTGTCCAGTCCGTGCTCATCCGGTGTACGCATCAGCTTGAACGGCTGTCTGGATGTTCCAAGGATCGTTCCGCCCTTTGTCAGGATTCCGGAAAAATCTTTTGCAGAAAGCATACGGTAATTGCCGTAGATCAGACCTTTGTATCCATCATAAAATCCATAAACTTCGAGTTCCTGCACATTTGCACTAAGACCTTTGACTACTCCTCGCATTGTTGCATTGAGTGCCTGACAGTCACCGCCGCTTGTCAGCATACCAATTCTTAACATTTGCTACCACGCTCCTCTTTTTTTCATACCTTCTTATGCAGATGTCGAAGCAAAAAAACTTTCGGTCTTTTCACTTCAACGGATGCCTGCGAATTGCTTCGTTGCAAAGTAACGCTCGCAATTCTGTAAACATTTAATATAAGGCAGGTGGTCCCTGCCTTCGACACCACCTGCCTTGATTATATAATATTTTTCTTCCCACTACAACGGTAAAATCAATAACTTTCTGTTTCCTTATCCAGGATCACTTCCGCAAATGTTGCTTTCCTCTCCATCAGTTTTGTCAGTTTTGCCATTTTTGATACATTTCCGATCAAGATCACACCGCAGAGCTTTCCGTTCAGGAAATACAGTTTCTCATACTGCTTCTTGCTCCTGTCACAGATCTCCAGTGTTTTATAGAGAAGATTTTTGTTTCTGCCGTTATCTCCGATCGCATACAGGGAAGTATTCATACCGTTAAAGGAGAGCGGCATCTGTACTTTCTGATATTCCACGCACTCCCCGGCTGCATTGGCTCCTGCGACTTTTCCCTGCTCACTTGCCTCGGCCCAGAGTGCTGCATTTTCCCCTTCAAATTCCACGCAGTCTCCGCATGCATAGATATCTTTTTCACTGGTCTGCATTTTTTCATTTACAGCAACTGCCCTGTTTACCTTCAGTCCCATCTGTTCTGCAAGTTCTGTATTTGCACGCACACCGCAGGAGATCAGCACCAGATTGGCTGCGATTTCTTCCCCATCTGCAAGACGAACGGCCGTTACACGCTCCTGCCCTTCGATCCGATCGATCTTTACTCCGGTGCGGACCTTGATACCGACACTCTCTGCAATGCTTCCAAGCATCGCTGCCGCACCTTCATCCAGTTGTCTTCCCATCAGAACCGGAGCTGCCTCGAGAACTGTCACCTGACATCCTGCCTTTTTCAGCTCCCAGGCTGCCTCAAGTCCAAGCACACCGCCGCCGATCACGACTGTCTGTCCGTTCTTTGGGATCATCTGCCCGATTTTTTCTGCATCTTCCAGAGTACGAATCACTGCCACCTGCTCTTTTTCGCTTCCCGGGATCGGAGGGACGAAGCTTTTTGCTCCCAGTGCATAGATCAGTTTCGTGTATTTCAGACGCATGCCATCCTCAAGTGTCACTTCTTTTTCCGTTTTGTCCACTGAAATAATCTTTTTGCCGAGGATCTGATAAACCTGATTTTCCTCATACCAGCTCTCCGGTTCCACCTGGATCTGACTGATCTCAAGTCCGGCATTTAAGGCTTTTGTCAGCATCGGACGGTTATAGGTCGGATATTTTTCCTCCGAGATCATAAGAATCGAAGATGTCTTATCCCGCTCCCGGACTGCTTTCGCCGCATTCAGTCCTGCTGTACCGTTTCCAAGGATCACATAAAATTCATCGCCGTCTTTTCGGTAAGTAGTTTCTTTTTCTTCCACCGGCACAAAATTTTCACGTCCGACACCGCAGACCGGACATACTTCCAGGGAAGAATCAAAAATTTCTCCGCACACCAGACATTTCACAAGCTTTCGACTGCCTTTTGTCGTTTTCTCCGCCTTTTTATCCTGCAAAAGAGAACCGAAATGATAGCCGTATTCGAAAGCCTCTACAAGCTCCGTATCTCCCGGACGGAAACGGATGCGAAGTCCGTCCACTGTATTCATGCGAAGCTGTTTCAGACGCTCCATGATATGCGGCACGCCTTCTCCGCTCCAGCCGTAGCTGCCGAATGCACTTGCCAGTTTCCCACCATGTGTTCCCGCAAAAATGGATGTTGTCAGATCCCAAATCGGCTTTAATGCTTCTCCAACGATCGTCGGTGTTCCAAATAAAATACCATCAGCAAATCCAATCTCTTCCAGTACCTTTGCCTGATCTGCTGTCACCATATCGTAGCTTCGCACATCAATATCACCGCTTGCCTTGATGCCTTCTTCAATCTTTTCCGCGATCTGCTTTGTATAACCATAGGCACTTACATAAGGAATGACTACCGTTTTTTTCTTATTCGGATTAACTACGGTGCACCATCTTTCGTAAGTCTCCTCTATAAAATCAATCCCGGAATCCAGCACCGGTCCATGTCCCGGGCAGATCATCGAAACATCAAGCTCTCTTACACGTTCCAGAGCCTTCAGCATAAATGGCTTGAACGGTCCGATGATGCAGTCAAAATAATATTTCGTTGCCCGCATATAGCCTTCCCGGTCTGTCACCTTGCTGACCAGCACATCCTGAAATCCATAGTGGGAGCCGAAGGAATCGCAGGTCACAAGCACCTGTTCTTCTTCAATAAAGGTGTACATCGTATCCGGCCAGTGCAGATTCGGAACCAGCAGAAAACGCAGCGTTTTGTCCCCGATCTTCATCGTCTCATTGTCATGCACGATCAGATTGCAGAATTCTCCGTTCACAATTTCCTTTAAAAACCCGGCCGCACAGGCTGTGGAAATGATCTTCAGCTGCGGACTTAATTTCAACAGACGCTGCACACTGCCCGCATGATCCGGCTCCGTATGATTGACCACCAGATAATCGATCTTTGTCACATCGATCACTTCGCCGAGTTTGTCAATCCACTCCTCAAAAAAGGCTTCTTTTACCGTTTCAAATAATACGACCTTCCCGCCGCTTTTGAGCACATAAGAATTGTAGGTTGTGCCAAATTCCGTGTACATGATAATATCAAAAACTCTGAGCGTGTCATCCACGATTCCCGCCCAGTAAAAATCATCTCTAAGCTTTAATGTTTTCATAGCATACCTCCTGTGGTTTTGTGAATGCTCTATCTCTTCACAGCTGCATTTTTTATTCTTGTTTTAAAATGCCCTGTGCAGCTTTAAGCTTTTTATTATGTTTAAATTATCATTTGCTTTTTTGTTATGTTTATACTATACTTTGTATCAGCAGAATTTTCTGTTGCATATGCAACTTTTTCCATCAGAACGCAGCAAGTGTTCGAAAACTCGCAGGCAACCACGGTACGGAGTCTATATCTTCTTTCTGTACAAACGTACAATATTTGAAGTGTATAAAAGATGCTGGTCGACAAAAAGGAAGAAGCTCAGTGACGATATTGAGCAATGTGCAAAATGAATAATTCCCAAGAAGGCACTTTTACGTGCCCTTCGGGGAATTCGTTCATTTGCACATGCATATTTTCTTCCTATAAGCTTTTTCCCTTTTTGCGACCAGTATCTCTACAACACTGCAAACGCTTTTTTTTGCACAAAAAAAGAAAAAACGGAGGTATTTATGAATACAAAACTTTCTCTTTTTGACGGTATTACACCGGAAGAATACAATCGCATGATGGTCTGTTTTCAGGCATCTGAGAAGTCCTTTTCCACCGATGAGACTGTCTGTTTCTATGCTGACCATCCCGACCGCATCGGCTATCTTCTGGAAGGAGAAGCCGCCATCATCCGCACACACCTGGACGGCCGCCAGACCATTCTGGAATACCTGAAAACCGGAGATGTCTTCGGCTCGGCACTTTCCGCCCTGTCACCAAACGGCGATTCTTTGCAGGTGATCTGCACCAAAAGCTGCAAGATCCAGTTTATCGACTATGCCCACCTGATCAGACGCTGCCCAAATGCCTGCAGTTTCCACAGTCTTTTAGTCAGCAATGCTCTTCAGCTGATTTCCAGAAAAGCGATCTCCCTTGGCGAACATCTGGAAATCCTCTCGCAGAGAACAACAAAAGAAAAACTCCTGTGCTATTTTGAAAAACTTGCACAGGAGCAGCATTCAGACAGCTTTACGCTGCCCTTTTCTTTAAGTACGCTTGCCGATTATCTTTCCGTTGACCGCAGTGCCATGATGCGGGAACTGAAAAAATTAAAGGCGGAGGGAATTGTAAAATCAGAACGCAAAACGTTTACCTTAGTCGAATATCGTCAAAACTGAACCAGGCTGTATATCCGGTTTTGCGTTCTTCTCCTTAAAAATGCACCTTAATTGATTCACGCATCAAAATCCGCTTCAAACACACCTTCCGGTGTCCGCATGGTCAGAATTCCGAGGTTGAAATCTTCATCCTGGATCGTAATGTGGTATTCAAACACCACATCCTCCTCAAATTTTGACAGAAGCAGATAGGTTCCGTTCTCTTTTCCGTCGATCTGGTCGCAGATGTCATTGTATACCTCTTCTCCGGAAATCGCTCTCGGATATCCGGAAGCTTTTATTTTCTGCTCAATGGCTTCATACAGTTCGTTCATATGCTCTTCCTCTCTTTCTATATTGGATGCCACGTAAAGCGGATATTCACAATCCGCTTCGCTACTTGCCGAGTAAGTGGTCGCTATGACAATTGTACCATCTTTCCATCTCATATGGTACTGTCATTTTTGTCCTTCTTCGTAAGAGTCTCTATGCAGCTTGATGATAATCCATCACTGCGATTTCCTGCATTTTATTCATCTCTATAAAAAGAGACACCGTGACAGAAACTTTACCGTCACGGTGCCCCTCTCTTTTATGACCAGTATTCTATGGAACACCTCATAATTTTATTTCTTATTTTGTGCGTACTTTCTTCTTTGCACTGTAAGCGGTGTAAACTTTCTCGTTATCCACAACTTTGTATGCTTTGACTCTTACATAGTACGTTTTCTTTGCGGAAAGTCTCTTGATCGTTTTTGCTTTCCTGGAAGCGGAAACAGTAACGGTCTTTTTACCTTTGAAGTTTGCTTTCTTAGCATATTCAATCACATAGCCGTCTGCTCCTTCTACGCTCTTCCAGTTGACTTTCACAGACTTCTTAACACCTTTGACAGCTTTTACTTTCACTTTCTTAGCTGCAAATTCTGTTTTTGCCAACTGGTTTTCAAGGCGTTTCTGCATTGCCTGCACTTCTTCTAACTGTTTCTGTGCTTCGGCTCTCTTTTCTTCCGCCTCTTTCTGGGCTTTTGCAAGGATCTCTTCTGCTTTCTTCTGTGCTTCTTCGGCTGCTTTCGCTGCGGCTTCTGCATTTGCCTGGGCTGCTTTCGCTGCATCCGCACTTGCCTTTGCAGCACCTGCGGCTGCCTCTGCAAGGTCTTTCTGTGCACTTACGGAGTCTTTGGCTGCTTCTGCTGCTTTTGCTGCGGTCTCAGCATCCTTTTTTGCATTTTCAGCTGTTGTTTTGGCTGCCTCTGCGGCTGTTTTTGCTGCTTCTGCATCGTTTGCATAATTCTTTGCTGCATCCTCTGCTTCTTTTGCGGCTTTCTGTGCTGCCTCTGCTTTTGCCTGGGCTGCTTCGGAAGCGGTCTGTGCTTTCTGTGCCTCTGCTTCTGCAGTTTCGGCTGCTTTCTGTGCAACTTCTGCTTTCGCCTGAGCTGCTTCTGCGGCTGCTTTATCAACATCGGCTGCTGCCTTTGCCTCTTCTGCTGCTTTCTTTGCTTCTTCGGCTGCTGCTTTTACTTCTTCTGCTTTTACCTTTGCTGCTTCTGCATCTGCTTTTGCTGCTTCTGCTGCTTTTGCTGCGGTCTCAGCATCGTTCTTTGCTGCGACTGCCTGGTTTTTGATCTCTTCCAGTTCGTCTTTGGATGGCTGATCTGGTGTATTATCGTCTTCTTTTACATAAACTTTTGCATCTGCAATGTCTACGCAGTCATCATTTTTTCCGCCGACTTTATCAATGTAGATGATCAGTTTTTCTGCACCTGTCAGGTCAACATTCATAAGTTTTGCATTGTCCGGCTGAAGGATCACACCGCTCTCTGCCAGTTTGTTTTCTTCGCTGATGCTGTCTTTATAGAAGATAAAGTTTGCACCGTCACGGTTTGTCTTGGTAGATTTTGTATAGTCAATACCCACATAACCTTCAAAGCGTTCTGCTTTGATGCCGCTTAAATCAAAGGTCATGGTTGCATCGGTATTTGCACTTAAGCCCTGTGCAAAGACTTTGCGTACACCGTCAACATTCATGCTCAGCTCGCCTTTGTTTGTGCTCTCGCCGCCATCGTATTCGTTGACATGGAAGCCGCCCCATCCGGATACGGAATTTGCCACATCCATATATAACAGACCATATTTATCAGATTCTTCGGTATCGGTTCCGTATACTCCGTTTGCTTCGTCTACTTTTGCGGTTAAGTATACATATTTCTGCCCGGTAACCGGTGTTGTATCTTTTCCGCCTGCCGGTGTTACTTTTACTTCTTCTGCGGACGCATCGATCTGTGCATCTTTTCCGGCAATCGTCAGATTTTCAATGGAGAAACTTGTCTCTTTCTTTTCTGCATTTTCATTCAGGCTGAAGCTTGCTTTGAACAGATCTGCCTGTACTGCAACTGCTTTTGTCAGATCGTAAACTACCTGCACACCGTCTTCTGTTTCTTTTACGGAAATATTTCCTTCCACACCGTCTGCCAGTGCAAGGCTGCTAATGTTATAAGTTGCTGTATCATATTTCAGTGTGAAGCTTCCTGCTATCATTGCAGAGCTGCTGCTTTCGGATATCTGGGAAATGCTTCCTGTTACTTCTACGGTTCTTTTTTCTTCTGCTGTGTTATCTTTTGCGGTTAATTTTACGGTTGCTGCTTCTTTTGCACCATCAATATCAGCCCCAATACCAGCCAGCACTTTCAGATCTGCCAGATCGAAAAGATCTGTTTTTCCGTCACCGTTTACATCTGCCGCATAAGTATTGACTGCATCAAATACTGCATTGCCAGCAAGCACTTCCCGAAGCATATTGATATCAGCGATGTCCAGTGTTCCGTTTGCACTTCCGTCCACATCTCCGTTTACTGCCATGGTTACGGTGTCTGCTACCGTTCCGTCTTTGCGAAGTTTTACGAGATATCCGGTTGCTACCGGTGCTCCGTCCTCGTCAAAGGATGCGTTGTATGGATCTTCCATAGATAAGGTTTCACCCTCGCCAACTTCAAACATTGCAAAGAGCTGTGCTTTTGTCATACCTGCCGGAACATTGTAAAGAATGTGTGCAGAACTGTCCATTTTCACAGTTGCATCTGTTTTTAATGTCAGGGAGGTTCCTTCCGGTTCTTCTGTACTGAGCTGAAGTTTTGTATCACACCAACTTACCATATCATGTCCGTCTTTGACATTTTTGTCTGCATACAGGCAGATTTCTTTTGTTCCTGCCGGGATCTCGATATCGAAGTACTGTGCGTTCTGACCATGTTTCATCAGCTCGCCTTTCCATACTTCTTTGCCGTCCAGTTTGATGATCGGATACGCTCCATCCTGTGTTTTTGCTTTATGAGCATCGATTCCGACATAACCCTGAAGGCGTGTTGCATTCAGTTTGGAAACATCGAAATACAGTGCGGAATCGGCATTGACACCAAATCCTTTTTCAAATTTTGTACGTTTGCCTTCCACATAGAGGTCAAGTTCTGTACCTGCATTGTCCTCGTTTACATGGATTCCGTTGTATCCGGATGTACTTCTTGCAGTATCGTATCCAAGATCTGAGAGCTGAATGGAAGTATCATTCTTGATCTCGATCGTGTAAGTTCTGCTAAATCCGCTCTTTGCGGTTGCTTTTACGGTTGCTGTGCCCGGAAGACTTTCCGGTTTTGTGACCTCAACTTTTACATCTTCCGATATTGCTTCCGCTGTGATCTCCGGAACTGTTCCGGACAGGGAAGAAACGTTTACACTGTAAGATGTGATGTCATTATCAAATCCATCCAGTTCCTGGTCACCGATCTTGATGCCGTTCAGCAGTGCTGTTTCATCTGCATAATTCTTCTTGCTCTCTGTCATCAGTTCTTCGCTTGTGGATTTGCTGATCGGTTTGAGGCGGTAAGTATAGCTGTATGTCTTACCTGTTCCGAGCAGATACTGAGACAGAGTTGCCTGTCCGCAGCTTGCAGTTCCAAGACCCATCTGTGCATAGTCAATCGTCAGAACCGTGTTGTCTGTACGGTTGATCTGATACGGATGTGCTGCTGCTTCCAGTGCTTCCTGTGTGCAGTTCAGTGCACTCATCTCCAGCAGGTGATCCTGTGCGTCAACCAGAAGTCCGTCACCGTCTGCATCGGTTACTGCCATCCATCTGACATCTGTCTTGTTACCGGTTTCCTGAGCATAAACATAATTGGTAAACTGTTCATCTACGGTGCTGCTCCACACACCGACATCGTATCCGGCCTTTCTGTCGCTGTAGCTGTCAGACTCGCCGCGTCCATACCAGGTCAGGTTATCAAGTCCGGCTGCCAGCTGGAGACGTGTACCGACTCTCTGAAGATTACTCATGTTGGAGTTCGGTGCCATGGTTGCTTTTACAAGAATCTCGCCGTTCGCATAGATTGCATACGTGAGGCGGTCTTTGGAATCTGCACAGTTTTTCAGTGTACGTGCTACAGAAATGTAGACTACTTTGTCTTCTTTTGCAACGCTCACTTCATCGATCTGAACATTCTCGTTTGCTGTTTTCCATTTTGCATCCACGGATTCCTTCTTATCATTATCGGTAGAAGCTCTCCAGTAGTTCGGCTCAATGCCTTCTGCAATCATTTCTTTTCCGTTTGACTGGTAAGAAGTCATCTCACCGGTTTTCTTGTCAAAGGAAACGGTCCAGTTGTCACCTGCTACTTTTACCTCACCATCGGTTTCTTCAAATGTCTTGATATCTTCCAGTTTGGAGGTATCCACTGCCTCCACTGCTGCATCCGTTCCTGCGAAATCCAGTTCAAACTGTGCTTCTGCCACTGCAAAATCTTTCTTGGCCCAGGTGAACTGATCGTCACTCTTTGTTACAAAAGATATATTCAGGAAATATTCATCACCTGCTGCTGCATCCGTCGGTGTGGTAAATGGAATGACAACCTCTTTGCTGCTTCCTGCCGGAATATCCACATCCATGGTTCCGTTTTCCACTGCGGTTCCGTTCTTTACCACTTCCCATTTCATGGTATATTCGTTTGCATTGGTAGCGATCCATTCGTTGCTGATCGTAACGGTCCTGGAATCCAGATCTTTGAGCTGCATCTGAAGTGCCTGATAAATACGTTTTACTTCATAAGCTTCCGGCTGGAGTGTACGATCCGGAGATACAATACCATTGACGCAGAAATCGGTGTTTCCAGACTTCCAGGAAGAATAGTCCTTCGTATTTCCGTCTGCATCGGTATAAGTTCCGTGATTCCAGTCTCCGTCATAGCCCCAGTAAGTGCTCTTTCCGTCCCATGTTCCGTCAGAATCAAGAAGCGGTGTATTGTAACTCTGATCTACGAAATCCCAGATAAATCCACCCTGCAGGATGCCATTTGCACGAATTTCTTCCCAATACTCTTTCATACCGCCACAGCTGTTTCCCATTGCATGCAGGTATTCACACATCAGGTACGGTTTTTTCTGGTTTTTTACCTGTTTTCCAACATTCGGGTACATATTGGACCATACATCCACACCGGCATTGTCATTCCATCCCTGATAATGAACAACTCTGGTATCATCGTTATTCTGGAAATAATCAATCTCTGCCTGAAGGGAACCACCGGTTCCGGTCTCATTTCCCGGTGACCACATGATAACACATGGATAGTTTTTATCACGCTCCAGCATATTGATGGCACGGTCTTCTGCTGCCTCCACATAGCCTGGCAGACTTCCCGGAACTTTATACTGGCTTCGTCCGTTGTGAGACTCTACGTTTGCCTCGTCCATGACATAAATCCCATACTCATCACAGAGTTTGTAGAAAGTCGGATCATTTGGATAATGAGAAGTACGGACCGCATTGATATTCAGCGATTTCATCAGCTCAATATCTTTTCTCATATCTTCTTCTGTCAGATACCATCCATCCTGTGGATCATTCTCATGACGGTTCACACCGGCAATCGTGATGACCTGACCGTTTACTCGAAGTCTTGCATTATCTGTATTTGCATCGGTGATCTCCACTTCACGGAAGCCGACATCAGTCTGTGTCGCTTCTTTTGTCACACCGTCTTTTTTCAGTTCCAAAACCAGGTTGTAGAGGTTCGGTTTCTCTGCACTCCATTTTTCCGGATCGATGATGTGCTGTGTCAGGTTTACTTTTGCTTCTTTTGTCTCGCTGTCAAAGGAAGTAACCGTTCCGGTAAGCGGTGTGGTTGTCACCCGTTTGCCATCACTGTCATAAAGGTTTCCTTCTACACTCCATCCGTTCACATCCTCTGCAGAAAGATTTCTCACATCTACATCAATATTCAGATCTGCGTCGGTATAAGTTTCATCCAGATCGGTAACTACCGTATAATCACGGATTTCCACGTCATCTTTGGATGTCAGGTATACATCACGGAAGATACCGGAAAGTCTTACCATATCCTGGTTTTCGATGTAACTTCCATCAGACCAGCGATAAACCTCTACGGTAATCACGTTCTTGTTTCCTTCTGAAAAATCAAGTGCATCGGTAATATTAAATTCATCTCTTGTAAAACTGTCTTCTGCATATCCGATGTATTTGCCGTTTACCCACAGATACATGGCAGAACCAACACCTTCAAAGTTAATAAAGACGTTGCGATCTTTCCAGGATGAATCGATCGTAAAGGTTTTTCGATAAGTTCCAACCGGATTGCATTCTGTCGGAGCATCTCCTACCTTATACTGGCTGTAATTTTTGCCCTCCGCATTCATCCACGGATAGTTCTGGTTGGAATAGATCACCGGATCGTATTTCCAGGAACCATCTTCTTTTATATAGGTCTGCCAGCTCTTCGGAACGGTAATGTCATCCCAGCTGCTGTCATCGTAATCTTTCTGGTTAAAGTTAGCATCTTTTACACCGATACGGTCTGACGGTTTCACTGCCCAGCTGAATTTCCAGTCATCTCCATTTAAAAGCTTGTAGAATGAAGATTTCGTCTGGTCTTTCGCTTTTGCCTTTTCTGCGGTGTCAAAGCTGTAAAAAGTCGCTCTTGCCGCCTCGCGGTTCACCTGGAATACCCCCGGCTGCCCGTTCCATTCTGTAGAAGATGCTGCCGCTGCAACTTCCGGTATAATCCCCTCCAGACCGGAAATGCTGCCACCGCTTACGACCATCGCTCCTGCAAGTAAAACAGATAACAGTTTTTTTTGTCTCATATCCTTTCTCCTCCTTTTGAATGAGTTTGACAGTTTTACATATAGTAAAATGTTTACCTTCATCATTATTATATCACTTCAAGTGTACTTGAAGTCAAGTGATTTTTGATTTTTCATTTATTTTACACACTTTTTTTCTCTGTTTTTTGTGCATTTTTACGGTTATTTTGAAATTTAGCTATATAATAGCATATCTTTTTTGTACATACAACGTTACATTTGATCCTAAATGTAACGTTTTTCCTTTTTTCAGCATCTTGTGCAAATTCCGTCATTTTTTTCAATTTCGCTCACTTTATGTGTTTTTTACAGTAAACATTTGTATTTTATTTACGTCCATTCACCTGACAGAATCGCTGTGCTTTCTACACTCCGTTCCGGACGGAGATTGTACTCTCACTGAGACAACTTTGTTGCTCGCTGCTTATAGAAGCAGAAGTTTTCTCCGACCAAGATAAAATATGCTCCCTCCTGAGTGACAAGTTTTTTATTATTTCACTTGTCTGCCCAGAAGGGAGCATATCATGATTCACTAAACATAATTCCTGCTTTTTTTGTATTCGTTTATTTTACTTTCCTGCTCTTCACTGCAGAACAGCTGCCATATACTTTCTTTTTACCCACTTTGTGGTAAGCACATACTTTATAGTAGTACGTCTTCTTCTTTTTCAGTTTTTTATTGGTGAAGCTTATCTTTTTGGCTCCGTTTAAGACTTTAACTTTCTTATACTTGCCTTTTTTCTTATCGGCACGATAAACTACATAGCCGTCTGCGTTTTTGACTTTTTTCCATTTCAGAAGCAGTTTTCCTTTCGAAACTGCTTTGATGGAAAGTCCTCTTACCTTTGCCGGTCTTGCTTTTGCCGGTGTCTCTGTGGATGGTACCTGCTGTTTTGTCTCGCTCTCTTTTGTATCCGGCTGCGGCTTCGGATCTGGTTTTTCTGTTGCGGCTGTTTCGGATTCTATCGGTTTTGTTTCGCTTTCGGTCTCCTTCTTTGTTTCGCTCTCTGCCTCCGTTTCGCTCTCTTCCGTTCTTCCCGTCAGCTTGATATACTGATCTGTCAGACTGGCGATGCCTGCCTGGAATGTATCCATCTCAGCAGACAGCGTCGCAATCTGTGCATCGGTCAGAAAGGCCGGATGTCCGCCCTGTGCAGTTGTTAAAATACCTGCATAAAGTTTTTGAATCTGATCTGCCAGCTGCGGTGCTTCTTTTTTGATCACGGCAAGTTTGTTGATATCACGCACACCCTCTGCCATACGCTCCAGTCTTACCGAGCTTCTGCTGATCGGATTCTGTGCTGTTTTTTCGTCCGGATAGATCAGGAAACAGTCACCCGGCTCAAATTTGCTGTGTGTGGTATCATCAAGCGGATCTTCCACCCAGGCATCATACGCCCAGCGAAGAAATCCTGCCGTGCCGGATTTGCCTGCATTTACGATCGACCAGTAACTTTCCACCGGTGCACTTAAGGAGAAGTTGCCCGGTCTGTGGCCGGTACAGGAATATAAAGTAGTGCGAAGTCCTTTTGCTTCCCGGTCGTTTACCAGCTGTTCAAAATCTGCCGGATGTGCGGCTGCCGCCGTATCTCCGACGTTCAGATCTGTCACTCGCATGGCAAGCTCTTTCTTTTCCACAAAGCTGTCCATCGCTCCGGCTGTCTTTAAACATTTGCCGTCCTTGTTTTTCACAGATTCGATCAGATCAAAGGCGGTGCCTGAAAATCCACGCTCATCAATGCCGATGTAACTGTCATCAAACCAGCCTTTTTCGGTCAGATGTGCGGTAAGATTGGTAAGGAAATCCGTCCAGAGTGTGGTATAACGTGTGCTTCCCACAGAAAATCCTTCTTTTACCAGCTTGCCGTTCTCCCAGTAAGTGAATGAATTGTGCCACGGTGCCACGCTGTAAAGCACGATTTTATCCCCAATGCCCAGAGACTTGTTGAAGCTTACCCACTTATCAAAATCGGTATAATCATACGTAAAGCTATCTCCGTTCTTTATCCATTTGATCATAGATGGATAATGCACATCATTTGCACTGTACGTCTGTCCGTCCCAGGCATCTTCGATGACAGAAGCAGTGATTGCATGTCCGCCTGCTTTTTTATAGAGCTCCATGGAGGACTTCATGATCTCCAGATGCTCATCGGAAAACGGCTCTACGTTATAATATTCTGCACTCGTGTACGGATACTGCCACAGTTCAATATCAAAGGTATCTCTGTAGTTATCCGGAAGTTCTGCATTCTGCACACGCACTTCATACTCAAACACCAGTGGCTGTGTAAGCTGATCTGCTGTTACGGTCAGCTGTGTTTTGTAAGTGCCGGATTTTGCTGTCTTTGGAATCGCAAACTCAACCCAGACCGGCTGGAGTGTATCTGCTTTTATGTCGATCGGCGTACTCTGCCAGAGAATATCCGATGCTTCCGCACGGTTCTCTTCTGTTGCCGCCGGAACATCATTTCCATAGATATATCCATAAACATAAGCTTTTGTAGAACGAATAAACGTTGCCGTCACATTTTCGGCTGCGATCTTCTTTTTGCCGTCCGTCAGGTCAGATGCCTGAACTGTCACATTTGTGAAATCACCGCCGATCGCACTTAAGACCAGTTCACTGACTGCACGGTCATTCTTCCAGGCAGTCAGCGTCTCGCTGCGGTTTTTCTTTACCGAAACTTCCGCAAAACGTTTCTGCGTGTACTGCGTGTTATGATCGGTAACGGTACCGCCAAGTACACTTCCCTGCTCTCGCACTTCCACTTCCATTGTTCTGGAAATCCCTGCCTTCTGGCTGGATGCCGTGATCACTGCCGTTCCGCTTTTCTTTGCTGTGACCGTGCCATCTGTACTTACCGAAGCAACCGTTGTATCGGAAGCTGCATAGGTCATATCATCCAGTGTCGCATAAGACGGTGTATAGCTGTAAGAGATTGCATAACTCTGTCCGACACTTAAGGAAATCCCCTGATCTTCCAGTTTAAAATCTTTTGCAATATACGGGCTGTGTGTGACCTGTACATAAGCCACCTGATTGACTACCGCACTGCCACTGCGTTCCTTCTGCGTAACTGCATAGAGCGTATGTTCACCTTCCGTAAGGTTTTCTGCTTTATATACAGACTGCGGCGTGGTACGGCTGCTCTCATAAAGATCCACCAGTGTCTCTGCTCCGTCATCCACACGGTATTTCACTTTTCCGTGGTTGTGACTCTTGTTTGCAAAAACTTCGATGGCATTTCCCTTAAACGTTACCCTGTAAAAGCATTCTTCTGCCTTCTCATTCGATGATCCGAGGTCTATATATGCCTCGTCATCATTGTACGTCCAGCTCTTTCCGCTGAATGATTCGTAGGAAAAACAGTTGATCTCTCCCGATGTCTGGCTCGGCAGGATCTTCGTTGTTTCCTGTGTCTGGCTTTTTGCATTTCCTGCTGCCATTAGTGATACCGGCAGACCGGTAAATGCCAGGATCACGGCAAGAAACAGCGAAAGCCATTTCTTTTTTTTCTTTTCCATTTTCTTCTCCTTCTCTTTCATCTGCCTCTTACCTCAGATGTTGCTTAACTTTGCAATCCGCCGGAAGCGGTATCCGATGGGAATGAAATCCCTGCTGATTGTCCGTACTTATTCCGGCTGTTTGAAAATAATATCGGCAAACTCTCCCCTGCTTGCCTTTTTCAGATCTTCCGGTTTCAGCTCGATCTGTACGCCGAGGCGGCCTCCGCTGACGATCATCTTCTCCAGTTTCTGTGCACTTTCATCAATTCTCGTCACATACTGCTTTTTCATGCCGATTGCCGTACAGCCTCCGCGGATATAACCGGTGACCTGATTGATATCTTTGACATGGATCATGGAAACGGATTTTTCACCGACTGATCTGGCTGCCTTTTTCATATCCAGCTCCTCGGCGATCGGTATCACAAACACAAAATAATTTCTGCTGTTTCCAATCGTGACCAATGTCTTATAAAGCAGCTCATATGGCTGTCCGAGTGTGTCTGCCACTTTCAGGGCATCCACAAATTCATCACACTCATACGTATACTCTTTATACGGAATCTTGTTCCTCTCAAGGATACGCATGGCATTTGTCTTTACTTCTTTTGATTTTCCCATCTTTTTTTCAGAACAGTCCTTTCACAAAATCTGCCACCGCTTTCAGATCCTGACGGTCCGGATGAAGAAGTGCCTCGTCAAAGTTGTGAAGCAGCATCTCCACCTGCTGTGTATTGGAAGTGTTCTGCATCGCCTCATAGCGTTTGCGAACCTGGATCGGCATCTTGCCCTGACATAAAAATCCGCCCAGATATTCACAGTCCTCCGGGATAAATGCTGCAACTCCGTTTAAAATCCGGTCATAATATTCCGGCACATTCCCCATGCCGCAGGTTCCAAACAGTGCAACCTTTTTCCCGTGGAGGTTTCCAAGCAGATCCAGGATCTCCGAACTTGCTGTCCCGCGATCCGTCCAGAACCCAACCAGATACATCTCTCCGTCATCCCGTTCTGTTCTCTCCTCGATTCGTTTTACATTTTTTTCTTTTACCGGCACTGCCGCAAAAACTGCTTCTGCCAGTTTCTCCGTATTGCCGGTGCGGCTTGTATATACAATCTGTACGCCCATCCTGATTCCTCCTCTGGCATGATATTGATGTCAAAAGCCATTAACTTTGATACTCTGCGGATCATTCCATGCTCTGCACTCACATAATCCTGATATCTTTGCATTATCATAGCATACTTGACTGTACATAAAAATAGTTTAACTCTAAACAATTCTAAAGTTTTTATAACTCAGATTTCATGTCTGCATTCTCAGATTCCGGCATGAATGCATGTTTTCTGCACTTCTTCCAGCGATTTTCCTCAGTCTGCATTCTGGATCCTGACCACTTCCACACTTTCCTGATCGGAGTCCTCGCTTTGCAGTTCTCCGCGATAAGTGATCTTCACAGACATTCCTTTTGTAAGACCTTTTTCTAAATACAGCGGAACCTCTACAATCCGGAACTTCAGTTCCTTTCCGTCAGAAGTTTTAATCGTCATGCCGGTCATGGAAATCTTTTCCAGTGTTCCTTTTACCGTCTGCTTCTTTGATGCATCCGCCTTTGTTTCTGTTTCTGCATCGCTCTTAAAAACATCAGCCGATCCCGCAATACGCACAGCAGTTGCCTTTTCGCTACCTTTCTGCGTGATCTTTCCGGTGTAATCTATAGAAACCAGATTGCCGATCCGGATACCGGACGGCAGATCGATTTTTACATCATCCGTGGAAAACGCAAGCTCATTTCCATTATCGGAAAGCAACACTACCTGATCCATGCTCAGCTCTTCCAGCGTCCCGATCACGGTATGTACCTCCGAAGAGTTCACTGTTTCGCTGCTTCCGGTGCTCTGCTTTGTCTCTTTTTCCGATGCGGCACTTTCCTTGTCAGTCTGTGTTTCCCTGTTTTTTTCTGATGTACTTTCTTTCTCTTTTGCAGTCTCACTTTCTGCTTTCTTTTTGGCTGTTTCTTTTGTGCTGCTCTTCGCCTGTGTCTCTTTTGCCGTTTCAGAGGAACTTTCACTTTCCGTGCTGCTCTCTGTTACCGTTTGCGTCTCGGTCTGTTTTGCGGTATCAGTCTGCGTTTTTTTGCTGCATCCGGATAACAAAAGTGCGGTTGCAAGCATTGCGGCTGCTCCTGCCGTCAGAAATCGTCTGTACATAAAATTTCCTCCATTCTTTTTACGATTGTTTTATCCCCTTAAGCTTTTGCGAAAAATGTCGTTTCACCATCCAAAAGATGATAAAACGACATTCTGGTTTTCTGTTTCTTTATGCGTTCGCTGCGATCACATCCTGCATATCATACAGTCCAGGCTCTCTGCCTGCCAGGAATTTGGCTGCCTGTACGGCACCTTTTCCGAAAACCGCCTTGGAATATGCAGTATGCTTAAACTCGATCACTTCGTCTGTTCCGGCAAAGATCACTTCATGCTCACCTACGATATTACCGCCGCGAACTGCGGAAATACCGATCTCTTTCGGATCACGCTCTTCTCTTCGGTCGCTTCTGTCGTAAGTATAATGATAGGCATTCCCCAGTGCCTCATTCATACTGTCTGCCAGTGCCAGAGCCGTGCCGCTCGGTGCATCCAGTTTGTGTTTGTGATGCTTTTCTACGATTTCCATATCAAATCCTGCTTCTGCCAGTACTTTTGCAGCACTCTTTAACAGGTTCAGCAGGGTGTTGATACCAAGTGACATATTTGCAGATTTCAGGACAGCAGTCTTTTTTGCTGTCTCTGCCACTTTCTGAAGCTGTTCTTCTGAAAGTCCTGTTGTGCAGACTACAACCGGAAGTTTGTGTGCTCCGCAGTAATCAAGCAGTGCGTCCTCTGCTTTTGCAGATGCGAAATCGATTACAACATCTGCTTCTTCTTTGCAGTCCTCCAGGCTTTTGTATACCGGGTATTCCATTTTTCCGTTATCAAACGGATCAATGCCTGCTACGATCTGTGCATCTGCATCCTCTTTTACGATCTGTGAGATCACCTGACCCATGTGTCCGCAGCAGCCGTGCATAATAATTTTTACCATTGCTTTTTCCTCGCTTTACATTCATGTAAGAATAATGCCTACGAATTGCTCCGTTACATAGTAACTCTGGCATTATCCATTATTCTGCCAGTTTGATGCCGAACTTTTTCATCTCTTCTGCCAGTTTTGCTGCATGTTCCTCTTCCATCTCGGAGAGCGGTCCGCGAAGCGGTCCGACCTCTTTTCCCATCAGATTGAGAGCTTTTTTGACCGGGATCGGATTTACTTCGCTGAACAGTGCATGGATCAAAGGCAGTGCCTTCAGCTGCAGATCACAGCTTTCTTTTACTTTTCCTTCATTATAAAAAGCAACAATGTCATGTGCTTCTTTTGGTGCTACATTGGAAAGTACAGAGATCACACCTTTTGCTCCAAGGGACATCATCGGCACGATCTGGTCATCGTTTCCGGAATACAGATCAATGCATCCGTCTGCCATCTGCATCAGAGTTGCAACCTGTGAAATATCTCCGCTTGCTTCTTTGATCGCCACAATATTTTCTACATTTTTTGCAAGATATACGGCTGTCTGCGGCTGGATGTTGCAGCCGGTTCTGCTCGGTACGTTATAGAGAACGATCGGCAGTTTTACAGACTCTGCGATTGCTGTATAGTGTGCAATCAGTCCGTTCTGTGTTGCTTTATTATAATACGGTGTTACCAGAAGAAGGGCATCTGCTCCTGCCTTCTCTGCCTCCTGGGAAAGGTAGATGGCAGTTGCTGTACAATTAGAACCGGTTCCGGCGATAACCGGGATTCTCTTTGCCACTTTTTCAACGGTATAGCGGATCACATCCAGATGTTCCTCATGTGTCAGTGTGGATGATTCTCCGGTGGTTCCGCAGATAATGATGGCATCTGTGCCGCCTGCGATCTGCTCTTCCAGAATCTCACTTAATTTTTCGTAGTTTACGTCTCCGTTTTCATGCATCGGTGTTACAATTGCCACACCTGCTCCTGTAAAAATAGCCATAGTCTTTCCTCCTAATCTGAACTGGCTGAAACGCTATAAAACTGATACTTGTACTGTAGAATGCACAGCGATCCTGTCGGGTAACTGTCAGTAAAGCCTGCCGGAACCATATGACAGATCCCAGGTGCATCTGACTTGAACAGAACAGCTTCTGTATCATAAAAGGGACAGACCCTAGCGATCAGGTCTGTCCCAAAGAATAAACAAATGATAAAAACTGTATTCTTTCAGATAGCGCCCCATCGTCATTCGATGACAGTCATAGAGTTCTTAGCTCCATGCCCAAGCTGCAAGCTTCAGGTGCAATCCAGCTTTCGGCGTTTTCCCCTTTTGGCCACCTTCGCCTGTACCTGAATACATCGGATGACTTACTCTTGAAACACGCAACCTCTATCAAACTTATACATGATATCGGGGTCAACAGATATTTGCCCCCTTTGATACTCAAACCGGTACGCACGTACTTCTCCGTGCAGACACTGATTTGTTTATAATCTTATCATTGTCAAAATATATTGTCAACTGCCGGGTTGACTTTTTTATCTCAGCGTAGAAGATTCCACTACTGTCCGCTACTGTCCGCTTTATATGCTGTGACCATCTCCGTCACTTCGTCTGCATACTGCCAGATTTCTTTCGCCGGATAGATCCCGGTCAGGATCAGACTGGTATATTCTCCCTTTGCCTCAAACAGGGCACGCAGTTCTTCTGCTTCGATCACCCCTGCTTCCACAAGTCCCAGAACTTCATCCAGAATCAGCACATCACACTCTTCCGTGACCAGTACTTTTCTTGCAAAATTGAGTGCATTTTTGAGATTTTTGATCTCTTCTGCTTTTTCGGCATCCGGAAGATCTTCAAATGCCTCTTCTGCCTTCTGAAAACGGAACAGTTTAATCTCCGGCTCCAGACGCTGCACAAAACCAACTGCTTCTGCATTTCTTTCCTTCATGAACTGTATAATGATAACGCTTCTCCCCTGACTTGCTTCCTGTATCCCCTGTCCGATCGCTGCGGTGGTTTTCCCCTTTCCCTCGCCACAGTAAATATGTATAGAACCTTTATCCATTATGCACCTCGTTAAAAATTCAAGAATGTTTCACATATCTTTGAACAGTTATACACCATTTTTTTTAAAAAAGCAAGAATATCAGATCTCTGCTTCTCAGATATACTCTAATTTACTGACGGACACTTCATACGCCACTCTTTTCTGTGCTTCCTCTCCTTCTAATTTTTTCACATATTCACGGCTCTGGATACGTCCCCAGATCTGTACATGGCCACCGACTTCAAATCCCGCCGCAAATCTGGCATTTCTGCCCCAGCAGATGCATGGGATATAGTCCGATTTTCCATACGGCCGGTTCACTGCGATCAGCATATCTGCAATCTCTCTTCCAAGAGGTGTTTTCCGGTAAACCGGTGCTTTGCATATATAGCCATCCAGAAAAATCTGATTTGTCTTTGCTTTATCGGTCTCTTCTTCCACAAAGCTGACTTCTCTTGCAAATACAGAAAGTACCAGACGGTTTCTCTTTTCTTCATGCCGGTTGTATGAACGGAACTGACCGTTGATCTGGACATATTCTCCTCGATAATCTTTGCTTACGTCAATCAGGCGTTCCGATATCATAACCGGAATGCAGTCGGAACAGTCGCTCAGTCTCTTGACCAGTATGTCAGCCATATAAAAACCTTCCCCGAATACTTCGTGACTGAATACAAATGGTGATGCAACCTCTCCTATGATCGTTACCTGATTGTTTTCAATAATCTTATCTGCCATAAATAACAGTTCTCCCTTCCCTATGAAGCTCTTTTTGTATTTTCCGGTGTCTTCATCTGCAACACCGCATAGTTTTATATATTCTGCGGATGGTTTCAATATGTCTGTTTTCCGATTTTTCTTCAAAATTTTTTTAAATCCCTTGTAATCTGGGAAAAATGTGATAAACTCTGTAGTGGTTTAGATGCGAAAAACGAAAAACAACATATACAAAAGGAAGAGTGTATTATTTATGATTAGAGAAGATGTACGCAACATTGCCATTATCGCACACGTTGACCACGGCAAGACTACATTAGTAGATGAGCTGCTCAAGCAGAGCGGTGTGTTCAGAGCAAATCAGGAAGTAGCCGAACGTGTTATGGACAGCAACGATATTGAACGTGAACGCGGTATCACCATTTTATCCAAAAATACCGCCGTATTTTACAAGGACACAAAAATCAATATCATTGATACTCCGGGACATGCCGACTTCGGCGGTGAGGTGGAACGTGTACTGAAAATGGTAAACGGCGTTATCCTCGTGGTAGATGCTTTCGAGGGTGCCATGCCTCAGACAAAATTCGTTCTGCGTAAGGCACTGGATCTGGATCTGCCTGTTATTGTCTGTATCAACAAAATCGACCGTCCGGAAGCAAGACCGGATGAAGTCATCGATGAGATCCTGGAACTTTTTATGGATCTGGACGCTTCCGACGAACAGCTTGACTGCCCGTTTGTTTATGCTTCTGCAAAAGGCGGTTATGCAACTTTAAGTCTGGATGACGAGCCAAAAGACATGGTTCCGCTGTTCGAGACGATCTTAAATTATATTCCTGCTCCGCAGGGTGATGAAACTGCCGGAACTCAGGTTCTGATCAGTACCATCGACTACAACGAATACGTTGGACGTATCGGTGTTGGTAAAGTAGATAACGGAACCATCCGTGTCAACCAGGACTGCGTTCTTGTCAACCATCACGATCCGGACAAACAGAAAAAAGTAAAGATCAGCAAACTGTATGAGTTTGACGGTCTGAATAAAGTAGAAGTAAATGAAGCAACGATCGGCTCCATCGTAGCGATCTCCGGTATCGCTGATCTGCACATCGGTGATACGCTCTGCTCTCCGGATCATGTGGAAGCAATTCCATTCCAGAAGATCTCCGAGCCGACAATTGCCATGCATTTCATCGTAAACGACAGTCCGCTCGCCGGAAGAGACGGTAAATTTATCACTTCCCGCCACCTGCGTGACCGTCTGTTCAAAGAACTGAACACAGACGTCAGCCTGCGTGTCGAGGAAACCGAGACAACCGAATCTTTCAAGGTTTCCGGCCGTGGTGAGCTTCACCTCTCCGTACTGATCGAGAATATGCGTCGTGAAGGTTATGAATTTGCCGTAAGCAAAGCAGAAGTTCTGTACAAAACAGATGAACGTGGCAAGAAATTAGAGCCAATGGAGCTGGTTTATGTGGATGTTCCGGAAGAATTCTCCGGTACCGTTATCCAGAAGCTGTCTCTGAGAAAGGGTGAACTGCAGGGCATGAGCGTTGCCAGCAGCGGTTACACAAGACTGGAGTTCTGTATTCCTTCCCGTGGGCTGATCGGTTACCGTGGCGAATTTATGACCGATACAAAGGGTAATGGTATCATGAATACCATGTTTGACGGTTATGCACCTTATAAAGGAGATATCCAGTACCGCAAACAGGGTTCTCTGATCGCATTCGAGGATGGCGAGTCCGTAACTTACGGTCTGTTCAGTGCTCAGGAGCGTGGTACCCTGTTCATCGGACCTGGTGAAAAAGTTTACTCCGGTATGGTCATCGGACAGAACGGTAAGGCAGAGGACATCGAGCTGAATGTCTGCAAGAGCAAACATCTGACCAACACCCGTGCTTCCGGATCTGACGATGCTCTGAAACTGACACCGCCTAAGATCTTAAGCCTGGAAGAAGCCCTGGACTTCATCGATACCGATGAACTTCTGGAAGTAACACCGAACCATCTGCGTATCCGTAAGAAAATTCTGGATCCGAAGCTGAGAAAGAGAGCTTCCTTTAAAAAATAAAAAGTTGTGGCGGAGGTTTCAGAATGTGCAAATGAACGCCATAGAAATGATTTTATAAAATATGACGCCATGATGAT
>ERZ836441.550-NODE-550-length-43230-cov-13.697348_pt1 | contig 43230 bp, 30 predicted proteins | sample MGYA00519686_ERZ836441 | MGnify/ENA primary metagenome ERZ836441 (study PRJEB31850, sample SAMEA3708800) | human gut metagenome | biome: human gut; feature: human-associated habitat; material: faeces | place: China | collected 2014 ...
CTGAATTTAAGATTACGAATGATGCTCTTCAATCTTTTGATATTTGGATCCAATATCTGCACCTCATACAAGTAATCTTCTTCTGTATATTTCTTTTTCTTGGATTGATTGATCAGCTTTTCTTTTTCCTTTAAAGCCTTCTTCAATTGCTTTTCATTCTTCTTGATTTTCTTGTTTATCTTTTTAAGACGGGTCTTGATCAAATCACGATCTTCCTTTTCTCTGCATTTAAGACTTTTCACCAAAGCCTTGGCCTCATATATGGCAGACAAAGGAAAATAATCACTTGTACCATAGAAGGACTTGATCATTCTTTGATCCGTTTCTGAATAAGTAACATCCTTATAGGCACGATCAAAACAGATCTTGAAGGCCTTATGAAGCATGCAATTATACAGTTCAAGATCCTTTTTAATGATGGATTCTGCTTCTGGTTCCAAATCTTTATAATAGATTCTTTGTGACATTGAAAACACCTTCATAAGACAAGTCCTCCTGTTCTATCTGACTCTATTATACTATATTCAAAATAGGTTTAACAGATAGATTTGAGACTTTCTAATTTATTTTGTTTGTATCATTATATCACCAATGTGAATATGTGATATTTTATTATATTCTCACATGTTCACATTAAATTCACATTGGAACTGCATTTATATTCAATTTAGAATAGTTTCATTCTATATTACATTTATTATCATTCAAACATTCCATTTAAAACCTTATCACTGTGAGATTGTGATATTTTGTTGTTTTATCACATGAGATATTTTCCTGTCCCGAAACCAAAATCTTAATATATAAAAATAGCGAAATGTTAATATTGTAACATTCCGCCGAATGACTAACCTGTTTAAGAAAAAAGCTTAGTTAAACATCTTTATTGTTTTATACAGTTAAATGTACTTTCCAATCTGATGGAAGATTCATTGCTGCAAGATTGACTATGCCATTATAACTTTTAATTAAATTATCGAAATCATCTACAAATACTGTCCATTCCTCATTAGATGAGCGTAAATACTTCATTGCCAATAAAATTTGATATAACCCATTATGTACTGGCAGTGGTGTAACCTTATCTGCGTCTAAAATCTCTGGCGTCGTATGTATTGTGCGATTATAGATTCTGGAATTATGAGCACACATATTACGCAATATTGAAACACTCTGTAACCATGAAGTAAGCATTTTTTGTGATGGATTTACCAAATTTCCTTTTTTCGATTTATATTGGTAATTAGTCGCCAAGATAGAATATGAACTTCCAACACCTGTTTTCAAATTTTTAATTATTTTCGATAATGTTCCAAAAGAAAGAACCTCAACAATCGCCCATACAGGCACCTCTCCATCATGATTATCAAAATTATGTTTAATAAATACATCATTAGAACGAGCAATTTCTGACGCTACCATAGACATATTCTGCCAATACAATTTTTTCTCTTTAAAAATAGATGAATCTTGCAAAACAAGAGGTTCACCATATATAAGTAACGCCTCTATTAATCGTACTCTTAAAGCCACCTCAATTTTAGAAATCATAAAGAAAACTAAGGCAGATAATTTCTGATCAAATTGATATAATTTCAAAATGTCTTCAAACTTTGTTCCAGGAACATACTTCTTTGTAACATTATCATATAAAGAAAATGAGTAGCCTCTCAAACGATAAAATCCAATTGATTTTAATGCCTTCTCTACCTCTTCGCGAGATGTAATCTTCATTCCTGCATTTACGTAAGATTGCACTTGTTGTCCTATTGTTAATATTTGTTTTGGATACTGATACATAAAACACCCCTAAATGAAAAAAGTCCCACCGGGTTGCGCGTGAATTAATCAGAGGCGTGGTGAGTTCTGTTAATATAATTATACATTTTTTAATGTTGCTGTCAAAGATTTCTTTTAAGTGAAAGCACTGTCAAAACACATTAATATTTTACTTAACGTAAAAACCTTTAATTCAATTTGTTGATGAAGTTATCCAAAAGGTGCATTTAAGGTGCACAAACCCTCTTGATTTTGTTTATTATTCTTTATATAAAGCGTTTTATAAATGTTCGAATATGTTGCATATTATCATACTGTGAAATGGGCACTAAAATTTTAAAGTTTGTGCTCATGAATTTTAGACACATTCAACTCCCTCAAGTTCTTCCATTACATCTTCTAAATGAATATGTGTATATATAAGTTGGAATCCACTATTTATACCAAACTCATAGAAAATGACATTGGTGTTGAAGAAGATATCTTCTTAATTATATTTGGTCTTGTAAAACCAGTTTTTGTATTTTGTACATCGTATTTTATTCTGCGCAATCATGTTGGTGGCATTCATGTTGCTAACCCATTATTATATATTTTAACTACAGTTTCTATAACTATTCTAATCCCTTGGATAGCTGCAAATAATATAATCCACTCTTTTCGTATTATATGTATAATGTATACTATTGTTGTTTTTTCAATATATATATAATCAAAGTAGCTGACCACCCTAACAAACCATTATCATCAGAGAAAAAAAATCAGCATTCAAAAAATGCAATTGTAATCATCTTATTTGAATTTCTTGTATTTCAATTTTCTTATAAAAATAGTTCTAACTTAATATTCAATGAAATTTTATTTGCAAATTTAGTATATACACTAAAACTGTATATTTTTTTCATCAAGAAGACCTAAACTAAGGTAATTTCACACAAAAGTATAAATAAGTAAACAAATAGTGTAAAATGGATGGCAGGAGGCATAATGATAAAAATATTAATTTGTGAAGATATAGAAAGAGATAAGCTACACTTACATCAATTACTAGATTCTTTTTTGTTAACGAACAAAATATCATATAAGATTGATTATCTTGAGAACTTCGATGTAGGGACCAATTTATTCTTAGAATATGATTTGATTTTTTTGGATATTGAACTAGGAGACTACAACGGCATAGAAATCGCATCAAAAATAAGAACCTATAATCGTAGTTCTATTATTATAATCACTTCTAGCTTTAAAAAATATTTAATAGATGGATATAAAATAGAAGCAAAAAGATATCTTATTAAACCAATTGATGAAAAAGTATTTAACATAGAGATGCAGAGTGTCTTATCAACTTCATTTAAACAACAATACGGTTTTTTCGATAAAAAGATATCTCAATATAAGATTCACTATAAGGATATGTTATACATAGAATTTCTTAATCGACATACGATTATTCATTTTGTTAATAATATTGAGAAAAAAACTACATATCCTCTTAAACATTGGATTGAAAAACTATCTAATAAAGGGTTTGGACAACCCTATAAGTCTTTTTTAGTTAATCTTGATTATGTTAGCGGTTTTTCTTCAGATGGTAAAGATATCATCATGAATAATGGCGAAAAAATCCCGTTGTCTAAAAATTTCAAAAAGTCATTCACAAATCAATATTTTGCTAATTTGCATAACATACTATGATGATTTTTCTATCCGATATACTCACAGTTATTTTTATTACACATTTCTTTAACCAATTTATTGCTAAAAGAAAAATGTCCTATTATATGTTTTTTTTATTATTTCTTCTTGCTATAATGTGCACTTTTTTAGGAAATTATAACGGAATCAATCAGATAGGAAAAATTCTCTCTTTTATTACACTATACATATATATATCATTTTTATTTAAAGATTCGTTAATTAATAAATTTGTATTGTTTTTGGTATGTTACTTGACGATAGGGATTTCAGAGTCATTATCAATTGTTTTTTTTCAATTATTTAATCCTAGTTTCTCTTTAAATAATATCTACACATCAAATACTTATTTGGTGATTATAATTTTGACACAGTTTTTTGCTTATTTTTTTTCATATATCATACAAAAAATATGTCATACTATTAAAATCACAAACTTACCTAAATCTTTTTATATTTTGTTTTTTCCTGCATTAACAACGATATTGTTTCTCATTGTATATGGAAACTATCAAACACTCTTTTCAGGAAACAGGATTCTTGTTATTATTTTATTTCTTTTGCTGATTTTTAATTCCATTACAATATTGTTTCAACTACAAATCATTAAAAGCGAAAACCTTCGAAAAAGTTTAGAAATATCAGAATTAAGTAAAGAAATGATGATTTCAAAATTTAATTCCTTAAATAAGGAATATGAATCCAATTTTAAATTTTTACACAATTTACTTCATACTTGTGCTGAACTTAATCAGTTAATAGATCAGAAAAAATATGATGAGCTAGACTCATTAATTCAATCATTGTCAAACAAGACAATCAAAGAATTTAATGAAATATATACCAATTCCCCAATCTTTTCAACAGTTTTAAACCATAAAAAAAATCAATTATCAAGTTTAAATATTTCAGTTACATCAACCCTTTATAGTGATGATCTATCAAACTTAGATTCCATCAATCAAATGATTTTTTTTACTAAAATCTTAGATTTTGCTATAAAATATTGTAGTTTATCTGATGAGCAAAGATTTATTATCATTAAATCACGAAAAGATATATATTCTTGTACTCTTCAAATTATTTTTAACTTTCCTTCTACATTCGAGAATGACATAAAAGAATCAACTTCAAATATTGATAAAGAGTTTAATACTAAATCAGACATATCATTCGATTATAATTTAAAGATTGTAGATATAATTTTCTTAATGGGCTAATTTACCTAATCCCCATCCAAATTTGTTTATATGACACAAAAAACATCATCAGCAACTGATATGACTAGGTGCAATTGACGGCCAATTCGGTGCGCTCCTAGTGGTCATACCGGTTTCGAATGACGCTTGAAGCGGTGCAATATGACGTACAACCGGTGTAATAGGACCTTCTTAATGCCAGACAAACCTAATGGTGCGCTACACGCGCACCATTTTTCCACTATTTGCAGCATGACTGCTAGAACTACACCGAATTAACCGTTAATTGCAGAGAATTATTCAAAATCCAAATAAACAAAGAGTCATTTCAGAATTTGAAGTGACTCTCTTCGTGGATTTAGTGGCTCTGAGTAATGGATTACCTGGCTCTGTCCAAATGAATTCGATGCCTTATAGTGATGGGCGGATTCACTCAATATGTGAACACCCACTTTATCAACTTTTTTACATAACAAATCATAAAAATCCTGTGTTTGTTGATTTGTGTCAAAATTAAAAATATATATTTTATTTTCATTTACATCTTTTAGCACGATAAAATCATTAACATCAAGATTGCAATAAATTTTAGCTTTGTAATAATAATTCAACCTTTCATTTTTGCTATTGTATATTTCAACATTAGCATCCCCAGAATAATAAGTCTGGTATCCCCATCTAAAACCATTTGCTACGATCTTAAGTGTGCAATCTCTATAGTTTTCGCATAATTCTATACTAGTATATTTAATTTCTTCGTTTAACTTTAAATAATCAGCATGCAACGAAGGTGTAATAATGGGATTCATTTTAATTGCAAATACTGTACTGGTAACTGCTACAATTACAACAGATATACAACCATAAACTATTTCAACTTTCTTACTAAGTCTATTCCCAAAATGATATTGTAAAATAATGGCAACACCACCAATTATCAAAAACAGAATTAAATCAAGCAAAAAAAATTTAGTCATATCTTCTAAACCTCCAAATCTATAATTCACAGATTGAATATAAATCCATCTAACAACTAAGTTGTATAAATAGCACTGGTTAATGGAATAAGTGGCCTTGAATATGCAAAAAACTCAATTTAAGTTTAAATTTCTTTTCTATTTTTTCGACAAACTAGAAAAAACAATAAAATAGCAACACATAATAAACCAATGAATTCTAAATATATAGAATTTATTCCATTTATCCAGCTAAAGTTCAAAATATTTCTAGATAATTGAATTACATTTGATGGGAAAAAGCAAAAAAATGAATAGTTATTAAACATAAATGGAATAAATATAAATAATATTGATAATAATTCGCCTATGTATTTTTTTTCATTTATTTTAACTAACAATGAGGTGAAAAATGTTACCACTAAAACTGCTAGATACCCTATCAAAACATTAACCATATATGCTTGAAAATAATTGATATTTAAAGGGGACAGCCAAAATAGGTAAGAAGTCTGAATTTTCATATTCCATCCCTCTAATCCAAATACATTCCAAATTAAAGCACTATAAATTAACACAATAGAAAAATAGATTGCAGAATTCATTATTAAAACCGTTATTGCTTTAATGAAATTAATTTTGCTTTCTTTCGTAATTAATGTTCTAAGAATCATATTCATATTGCATTTTTTTTCTACAAAGAAAATCAATGCAGCAATTATCAAACTTATGATCATCGAATATATTTGTATATATGGTAAATCATTTAAAAGAGTTTGCCATCCTAAAGAATAACCAAAATCGATATATTTTTGCTCTTTTAATTTATCACTAAAATCTGGGTTAATAGTTTTAATATTATTTTCTCTATTAACAAATATGCTTTGAACAGTTATATCATTTAAATCTAAATGATTCAAAATATCAGGATTAAATGAATACATCGGAGAATATGCTCGAATCACAAGGTTTGCTAAATCAGAATATTTATTAAACATTTTAATAGATTCTGAATCATTTATCATCAAATTTCCAGTTGAATCAAAATTACTTTTATCATTTGTTATACCAGTAAATCCTTTTAATGAATTTCTTAATTCTTTATCAGTTAATTTTTTTTCTATTTTTGCTTGCGCATCTCTTTTTGCACTTATCCCATCAATTTTAGCATTAATACTAAATTCGTTAACATATACATCAGTACTGCTAATCGAATACAAGAAAAAAGTTGAAAGAAAGATTATCGTAAAAAAGCAAAATGCAAATATTATTTTTGGATTAATGCATTTTTTTATTTCTATAAATATTAATTTTTTCACCATTTATAATCACCTACTGAATTAATCTTTTTTTGTCATAAATTAATATAAAAGTTAAGAAAAAAAACAATAAAAGAGTAAATAATAACTTTGTCATATCAAAATTAAGCACTGATGACACATCCACCATTGTAATAGGGAAACAATATCGTAATATTGAAGAAGATGAAATATTTAATAGTGAAATCATTATATTTGGAATAAAACATAAAATTATAGAACATATAACAGAAACACTACTAGACAAAAACACTTTCGAAAAAAACATAATTAACAGTCCCATCAATACTGAGGCTAATAATCCTATTAAAATTGCTCTAGATAATAATTGTCCATATGTCAATAAGTTCGGAAATAGAGGCGCAATTCCTAACTGTACATTAACATCCCAACCAGCTAAACCATATATTGAAAAAATTATTATTGAAAATGGTATAAGGGCCAACAAATAATAGAAACTTGATATAATTATTCCAGCAATCACTTTTGCTACAAAATGATTAGTACCCCTATTCTTTGTTGTACTTATAATTTCATTCATCCGTTCTTCTTTATCTTGAGAAAACATTTTAGATAAGCAAATTGCAAGCATTATAGACATAAATAGAAATAAATCCATATTTTTTTTCAAAAATCTTTGATAGCCTTTACTATATCCAAATTTAAAGCTTTGTGTTTTAGCGGTGCAATTCGTTTTATCTTTCCAAAGCTCAACAAAATTTATTGGAGTCTTAACTTCTAATATTTTTTTATACTGATCCATATATGTTCCACCTAAAGTAAAATCAATAAGCGAAATCACCTCTTCATAGGGTCTCATCTCTTTACTGTACATTGTTTTAAATGCTTCGCCATCAGTACTGTTAATATTATTTGTTTGCTTTTGAAATTTATCAATAATTTTATTTATTTCATCATCATTTATTTCCACAGTACCATGAGATAAATTTTTTTCAAAGGTTATCGCATCAATACCATAGATTATTCCTTGTTCATAATAAGTTATAGTCTGATCCTGAAACACTGTCAAAAAGCCATATATGACGGAAATCATAATTAATAATAATACTGAGATTCTGTTAATCTTACATGTATATATTCTATTTAATTCATTTTTAATTAACCTAGTCATCTTCACTTACCTCATCAAAATAGTATAAGTATAAATCATTTAAAGTAGCTTCTATAGGTACAAAACATTTTTCAACATTATCTTTGGTTATTATCCTTATTCTAATAGTATTACCCAAATCGTATACATTCCTAACTCTATACTTATTCATGAAATAATCCAATTGTGTTTTAGGTACAGTTCCTTCATAAACAAATCCTTCAATCTTTTTTAATAAGACATCTAAATCACCTTGTTCACAGATTTCACCTTTTTTTAAGAGAATAATGGCTTTTGAAATATCCTCAACATCAGAAACAATATGAGTAGAAATAATTACTGTATGCTTCTCACCATATTGATTAAGTAAATTCTTTAAATGAATTCTTTCCTTAGGATCTAATCCAGCTGTAGGTTCATCCAAAATTAAGATTTCCGGTTCATTTAACAATGCTTGAGCTATTCCCACCCGTCTGAGCATTCCTCCTGAATAAAGTTTAAGTCTAATATTCTTTTTCTCGTATAATCCTAATTCTTTTAACAAATATTCTATCCTATGTTCAAGTTTTTTTCCTTCTAAGCCTTTTAAAACTCCTATGTATGATAAAAAATCATAAGCTGTGAAATCTTGATAATAGCCAAAATTTTGTGGCAAATATCCTAAAGAATTAAAATAATTATTTTTTAAATGATTAATTTGTATTCCGTTATACAAAATACTCCCCGAATCAATTTCATATAAATTACACAAACATTTAATTAATGTTGTTTTTCCTGCTCCATTTGCGCCTAACAATCCATAAACTCCTGTTTCAAATTGAAGATTAATATTTTTTAATATTTCATTTCCGTTTAATGCCTTGAACAAATTTCTCACTTCTAACATTCTTCTATGCCTCCCTTTTTATATAGACTAACTTGTGTATCAAATAATTTTTTATATTTAACATCCTTTTTAATCAAATCTTTATGAACTCCTTGTTCAATAACTTCGCCTTTATCTAAAACTATAATTTGATCCGACGAACCAATATTTGACAATCTATGTGTTACAAATATACACAATTGGTTTTTTTTCAATTTATCAAATGTTTGAAATATTTCTAACTCTGCTAAAGCATAATTGATGCAGTAGGTTCAAAATACAAAATGAAAGACATAATTGATACATTTGAAAACTAAATAATGCGATTCAAACTGGTGAATATAAAACGATCTATTTTGATGAATTTTATGTTGACATTATAATGCCAATATTAGTTTTTATATCAAATAGATATTTTACAAAATTCTGAAAAACAGCATTAACATATTTTCTCATATCATCAAAAGATCCTTTTTTCAATTACTTTTATTAAAGCCACATAATTTCCGATACAATTTATTTTGCAAATAAATTCTTTTTTTGTTTCTCCATCGTCTAAAAATCCCGGGTATCTGACTACTGATAAATTTAAGCGGAATCCTCTTTATTAATATACTCAGCCCATTTTTAAATCTGTATTCTTGGTTAATCATTCATCTAATATTGCATATAACAACAAACCATTGATTTCATCCAAATGTGACACAATAGCTTATTTACTGGTAAAACTGTTGTTCATTATATCTCTTGCCTCCGTGATATTATGGTAAGTAAATCTTACACACAAGAAAAAAAATAGTAAACAAAACCGGTACAAGTCGACAAAATCTTGTAGAAGAGGGATATTTTAATATCTAAAACTTAAAAAATTATTTGTATTTTCAGATTATCTAGTTATGCTCAGTATTTTTTATAATTTATGCACAAGCATAAATAAAAAGCTCAGCATTTAAGCCAAGCCATGTTGTTGATGAAGCTATCCAAAAGGTGCATTTAAGGTGCACAAATCCTCTTAATTTCTTTTATTATCCTTTATATAAAGAACTTTATGAAGATTAGAATATGTTGCCGTGGCAAATAAAAAGCACTTTCTTCATAGTCAAAAAACCTCACTTTTATATAATTTATCATACCAAAAGAAATTTAAAAAGCAGTTAATCTATAGATGATCAACTGCCAACTAACAATATAATATTTAAAAATATAATTAATGCTTTGGCACAAACTCAATTTTAAGTGTCATTCCCATACCTTCAGCTAATCTTTTTAATAAATTAATAGACGGATTTCTAGTTCCATTCTCAAGTTTGCTGATATCTGCCTGATTGATGCCTGTACGCTCAGATAATTCTTTTTGTGTAAGATTCTGCGAAGTTCTAGCATCTACAATGGCTCTGATTACATCCATTTCCGGTTGAATAGCTTCGTATTCTTTTTTAAACTCTTCATCCTTCATTTGTTTTGCTAACATTTCATCAAATGTTTTCATCCCTCGTCATCCTTTCTATAAAGTCTTTTCTTCTCTCTTTTGCTAATTTGATTTCTTTTTTAGGAGTTTTCTGGGTCTTTTTTACAAAACCATTTGTCATCACAATCTTTCCATCATAGTAGAAAAAGTATAATACTCTAGTAATGTCGCTCCCAAATTTGCAACGCAATTCATAAATACCATCATCCAAATGCTTACTATATGGTTCTCTAAGCATATTACCTTTTTCTTGTAAAATCTCCATTAAACCATATATCTTAGCCCTCATCTTTGGATCTATTGAATCAAGAAATTCTTCTACTGGAACTTCTCCATTTGTTTTTTCGTATACTATTAATTGAAAGATTGCCATTTATTATCCTCTACAACTATAATATATGGTATATATGCCATATTGTCAATGGTTAAAAGTTTTTCTTCAAGCTTCAAATCAATCCCAAATTAAAAAGACCAATTAATGGTCTTTCAATCTTCTTCCAAGAATAACAATCATTCCAAAACTACACAATGCAAGAACAATCCAAATCGTTTTTTTCACTTGAACACCCGTATTTGTATCTTCTGGAGGATTCTTCTCACTTGGTTTTTCTGGAACAGAAGGAGGCACATTATTTGTAAGCCATGTCACCTTTGGTTCTACCTTTACATCATACATGAGATATCCATCTATATCGGATGGAACACTTACTAAAAATGGTGCAGATTCAAACGTATCATTTCCATGCTTTACAGAACCAATCTGAAAAACAAGATACATTCCTTCATTTAAATGACTAAATACAGTATGCCCAGTACTATCTATAAGTTGTTGATTTCCAGAAATACCTTTTTTTCTAGCATATTCTAATAACTGTTTAGCCTGTATATTTCTAGCTTCAGCACTCGTATCATTTAATGAAACACCACAATCCACAAATGAAGATTGCCATACCCATTTTTCATTCTCTACACATTGAATGGGGATTATCTCAAACTTAGCTCCAGACAAGATAATCTCTTCCTGATTATCTGTTCTTCCTTTATAGTCAATATCAATACTTCCCGTTCTACTGTCCGCATGAACTTGAATAAGAGAGACAAACAACAAGCTAATAAGGAGTAGAAAGAGCGAATGTATCTTTAATTGTTTAATCACTTTTTCTTCCTCCTTCTCTTATCATACAGACTATATAGCATGGCTATAACAAGTCCTATAAAAATAATTCCAAGTGTTACAATCAATACCTTTGTAGTAAATGATAGTTCTATACCTGTACTAGTATTTTTCTCAATCTTTACAGCTTCCTTATACGGAATACGATGACCTCTAACCAAGAGTCTATGCGTATTGATTGCGTATGGAGTACAAGTAACTAATGTCGCATAATCTTGTCCAGGAACAATGGATAACGCTTCTGTTTCTTCTGGTAATACAGTAAGTATTTGATCCACTTTATATGCCAATGTCTCGTCTAAGACTTTGATGTAGAACACATCCCCTTTAACAAGTTTATCCATATTCGTAAATAATGTTTTTGTAGGCAAACCCCTATGACCTGTTAATACCGTATGCGTACTTTTGCCACCAACAGGAAGAGAAGTTCCCCAGAAATGACCAACACCAGCCTGCAATACAGATTCAGAAGTTCCATGATAAATAGGAATCTCGACTTTGATCTTAGGAATACGAATATAGCCCATCATGCCAGATCCATCTATATTTAATAGGCTTTCATATCGAGCATCCAAACTTTTTTCACCCTGAGAAAAAGGATCAATCAAATCAATATTACTTAACATTTCCTTATTGTATGCACGTGCATCTTCAAGCATCTTTTCTTTTTCTGCATTACTCAAGCGAACACTTTCTGCATCATAATTCGATACAACCTTAGAACCATTCTTTTCATTTACATAACTACTGACTGTAGGATATAACAACACGGCGAATGCAACGACAAGCACAAGCAATCGAATTATATTCTTTATAGTCATTTTTCTTTTCTTATTACTCATCATTGCATTCCCCCTATCGTTATATGGGAATCGCGGTCATCTAAACGACAACCGCATTCCATTAATTAACAAGCTTTTCTTTTATCACGAATGAAGCTTACAGCAACTCCAAATACTAATAGAATAGCTACACCTGCAAACACGATAACACCTGTCCCACCTGTTGATGGTAATAGTGATCCTGTACTGTTCTCGATGTTGATAATTTTATCTTCTTCTTTAGCATCATTCTTTTTAACGGTCCATTCAGTATCACCTGTCTTAGTAATTGTAATCTTAACTGGATCTGTTAACTTATTAAATCCAGCTGGAGCTTCAGTTTCCTTTAACCAGTAATCTCCTGCAGCCAAACCATTTAAGTGTAAGTTGTATTCTTGTCCATCAATACTTGCAACTGATTCAAATACAGTATTTTTTGAATTAGAATCTACTACATAGTTTCCATTGCTTCCTGAAACCTTAATTGCATTTGTACCTGCTTTTGCGTCTGCTTCATTTTTATAAAGTTCAAATTTTGCACCAGCTAACTTTTCTTTACTTCCAGATTTTTTCTTTAAGATGTCTAATGGGTATGTAGGAGTTTTAGCTTCACTAGGTGTAGTCGTTGTTGTTTCACCTGGTTTATTACCATATTCTAATTGAGCCTTATTCTTTTCTGTTACAACGGCACCCTTATTTACTTTTGCGTAATAAGTAACTGTGAATTCTTTACCTTTGTTGGCTTGATTATCTCTTACCCATGTAGATAAGTCTAAACTCATTTTTCTGTTATTACCTGTATCAAGCGTAGCTGTTGTAGGTGCTGTACCTACAGCTGTAACACCTGCATCAGTAAATGCTACTTTTACATTAACTGTTGTAGCACCTGCTTCAAGAGCTGTACCATTTTCATCATTCACAAAATCTAAACCTGTTGATAATTCATCGTGAATTTTATATACGTATTCAGAATATTCAGTTGTATCTGGAATAGAACCTGTAACTGTATATTGTACGACTTGTCCAATCTCAACAGTTTCTGTGTTTGCCTTTTTTGTGATACTAGGAGCTTCTGTTTTTAAGTTAACTGTATTTGTATTTTTATCAACTGTTACTAAAGAAGATTGAATTTCTTTTCCACCAGTAACATAAACTAAATAATATCCTGCATCTAAATTGTTAAATGTATAAGATGTTGTGTTTTCTCCTGTGATTTTGTTAGAAGTTGCTGTTGCACCTAAACTATTCTTTAATGCATAAGTTGTAAATTTGTTTGCGAAGTTTTGCACTTCAGTTCCGTTATCTTTTCCTAAACCTAATACAGCCTTTGCGAATTCTTCATCTTTTGAAGTACTTGTAATTGTTCCACCTAATAAAGATGCTAAAGCATCTTTATAGCCTGCAGCAGTATTTACTGTGTAAGCATAGTTTTTTTGTGTACCAGAAGTTGTAGTACTTTCTGATTCTGTAACATCAAACAATTTATATAGATTAATCGTTTGATCTTTTAATGTTTGTGTTGGAACTCCTTCCCCTGTTTTCACATTGACAGTTAATGTACAATCTCCTGCAGCATATGCTGTAACTGTCATAGTCATCATCATGATGGCTGTCAGCATGGCTGCCGCTAATTTTTTAATTCTTTTCATTTTTTTTACTCCTTTTCTTTGAATCGAATTTCTATAGCTTTTCTGCAAGCTGATTTTTCTTGTTTCTTTTTTTACCAGTAACAAGATAAATCGCTAAAAGCAGAAGACCTATCAAATAAATTAAGTATCTTCCGTTACCACCTGTATCAGGTAATCCAGGGAAGTGTTTGTTGGTTATCGTGAATGTAAATCCACCATCTGAAGATTTTATTTCTATTGTATAACCATTTACTTCCGCTTCTGTAACGGAATACTTGTAATAATGTATGGTTTTTCCATCTTCATCCGTCTTGTAAGCTAGTAATCCTTTGATTACTTCCTTCCAAGTTGATTTGTTGATATCACCATTTATTTTGTAACTCTCATAATTTGGAACTGTTTCAGTATGTTCTTTGTTATCTGCACCTGTCCAAGTACGAGAAATTGTTACCGTAATATTATTTGGTCTTAACTTGCTAAAGTTATTCAAGTCTTTCCAAACCTTGTTAATTGTTAATTTAATATACTCATCACAAGGATCCTGTGACTCTGAAGGTTCAGGTGTGTCACTTTCTCCTGTGTTTAAATCTGTTTTTGTATCTGACATCAATACAGCCTTCGCTTCCGATTCATATGCATTTAAGTCTACCTTGGTTGATCCACTTGAATCGGTAATCTGAGCATTTTTTAAATCATCATACTGTTTAACTATATTCATATGTCCTAGTGTATAGATGTCCCAGCCTGTTGAAGCATCCTTTGAATACTCCATATTTAATTTTGTTGTATTCTTTTTGATTTCATCCAATGCCTTATCTAATTTTCTATAGATACGATAGTTGTTATTTACTCCCTCAACATTTGCCTTTGTATTAAATGCATATACTGAATCGAGTTTACTATTTCCACTGAAAGGTCCAATTAGATTAGAAGTACCGCGAACAACATCACATAAATACATATCATTATTTTGTAATAAACCTTCGTTATTAAATCCGACAAAGCCTCCGCTCATACCATTATTACCAGAACCATCGTTGTCATTATCAGCTCCACCGCCAAAGACATCATAGCCAGAACTTATTCCATAAACCTGACTGCCCGTAATCTTTGTACGATTGGCCTTAATCAAACTTACGCTGATTTGCGATTTTGTATCATCATCAGCCTTGATTCCATTTTTATCACAAGGAAGCTTAATCGAAGAATCTCCTATTGTTATGATTGCAAGATCCGTTTGCTGATTATTTTCAGTTGATTTAGATAATCCAACAGAAATATCCAATCCAAGTAAATTTACATGAATTAATTTTCCATCATACAATGCTTCTACTTTAATGATTCCTAAATTAATTTTTAATAAATCCGAATCCTGAATCTTATCTAGATATAAAGCTTTTACAAGATTATTCACTATACCAAACAGTGCATCTACAAGAGTAGAATCCAATTTAACATCTGCTAGATACGCAAAGCTTGTCTTTCCTACAAATCCACCCGAAATTTCATTGGATGCGACTTGTTTTAAACCAAAAGAAGAATTACTACTATCTCCAGCTTTACAATTTGACATTCTAGCTAAGTTTGCATAGCCAATAAAGCCACCGGCAATTGGTTCATCAACACCCGTGCTTTGAACAGTATAGCCACCATTGATTCCTGTAACTGTAGAATCATCTATGTGAGATCCAAAGATGTCCATAACACCTAATGCTCCACCTAAAAGCTGCCAAGAATTGTTTCCAAGAACATCAAATTTATCTGCACCAACAACTCCACTCTTGCCAGAATATCCTACAAATCCTCCAGTACTGTTTAAACCAACTACATTTGATAAATTTGTTACAGTACTATTCTTAACTGAACTATTCAGTAAGGCACCGCCAAATCCTCCAGCAGCACCACTATACGTAACTGCATCATTTTGTCCATATTTATTAGCTTCATGTGCTTGAACATTTAATCCAGCATCTTCACTTCCACTCACATTTCCATAATAGACATATGTACGGAATGCATCTAATACATCGGTTCTTCCTAATTGCAATAAATATTTAAGTAATTGTGTTTCATTTTTATCAGAGACTTTTACCCCTGCATCAACATCCGCAATCCCAAAAAAGCCACCAGCATATTCGCCTCCAATGACAGAACGAATACCATTTGCAGATACTCCAGCTTTTTCTCCATCTTTTTTCTTACCTAGAACTGTTCCAGATATACTTCCCGCAAATCCACCAGCTGCTTTCGCATACGAAGTATTAGCTTCACCAGTTGATTGAGCACCATTAATAATGATTCCCCAAGGATTCCATGATTCAACATCTGCATATTGAATCGTTGCGACCGTTGCATTTAAGACTTTAATGAGATCTGTAGGTTTATCTAAGATTTTTTGTAGAAGCTTACTTAGGAATAACCCTTCTCCTCGAACAGGATCTACTGTAGCGACGCTACCCGGTCTTGAACTACCTACAAATCCACCAACATAGCTTGTTCCATCCACTCGTCTAAGCTTTGTGACCTTACAGCGTGAGTTTTCTTCTCCCCAGATTTGACCACCAATGAGTTTTCCAACAAAGCCTCCAGCATATCCAAGAAGATCTTTATCTTTTATTTCATTTGACTGAACCGTTAGACCACTTTGATAGCCTTCAACTGAAGATTGTTTAATTACTGGTACAAATACATTTAATACGCCAAGCTTCTGTCCTAAATCTAGTGTTAACCCTAAAATGTCTAAACTACCAAGATTAGCGGCACCACCATTGATCATTTCGCCCGCAAAACCACCAGCACAACGAATTCCTTTAACAAACTTAGTATCGTGAGCCTGCCCATTTGTGATAGTTCCTGTTAGCATGGAACCAACATAGCCTCCAGCTGCTCCACCTTTTGATAGATTTGTCTCATCTTGGTAAACACTTCTTCCAGCTACAACATTGTAGCCATATACATATTGACCAAGAATTTCATTTAACTTTTCTAGGCTATCTACTTTTCCATTCTGAGCCAAATCACTACCATAGCCACCATACTTACCAACATGTTCAACCCATGAATTCCAAGTATCCACGTCCATTAAAGCAAGAGGTCCATAAACAGCTGTATTCTCTTCAGTAGGATAAACAACTCTTAATGCTCCTAAGATGTTATCAGCTTTTACCAATCCCCATAATAAAGATAAGCTTCCAGTACTAGCCGTGTCTGCAGATTCCATTAAACCTGTAAAGCCACCGGCAATCTCTTCTCCATAAACCGATCGAATACGAATAGCTTGATTTAAACTTGTTGGTCCGGTATAAGCTTTGCCTTTCCAATTGTTTATATTGTTTCCCCAGATATGACCGCCCTCATTATGACCTGCATAACCACCAGCCAAACCTCGTTGTACTTGTGTTGTTGAATTTGCATTTGCACGAACTGCACCACCACAAGGAATACAAGTTGTAGAACTATTTCGAATCGTAGGTACAAAATCCTGAACTAAAGTTGCTAAGGATTCACTTACGTTTATGAAATTCTTCAAAACGCTAGCATCTGTTAGAACTTTAGCTACACTACCAGGTTCCATACCTCCAACATAACCACCAGCCGCAATCTGACCAATGATATAAGAGAAATTATATGAGTTTGAATCCTGAATATGACCACCAGAAATCTTTCCAGCAAATCCACCAGCATCTCCTAATACATCATCTGCAGAAGCATCAGAAGCTGTATTTTCCCATGAAGCTTTAACCGCAAAGCCACGAGGACATCCAGTAACATCCGAATGTTCAATTGTAGAAACTACAACATTTAATGCATCCAAAACATCATTCAACCTAATCGATGTTCCTAATATACTCAACCCTTTTCCAACGGAAGCAGCCGAGCCAATGTCCATATAACCAATATATCCACCGGCATATCTAGCTCCAGTTACTGCATATGTACTACCCTGACCAAAATAACTTGAACCATCATTAGATTCCAAATCTTTAGGAGGTGTTACTTCTGTATGTTTTAAATTCGTTACATCACAATGACTAACCTGAACACCACTGCCATAACCAATAAAGCCACCAGCACTACCAGAATTTATATCATCCGATTTGATTTTATTAGCCGATACCGTAAATCCATTATCGGATTTAACACCCGCATACTCTATGGTTGGAATATACGCATTAATTAGATTTACTAAATCACTTATATTAATAGTTAAGCCATTTAAATTACCAAAAATACTAATACCCTTACCAGCATCAGCCAATGCGCCAGAATAAACATTCCCTCCAAATCCACCAGCATAACTTTGACCATTCACATGATCTAGATTATAGACAGAATAATAATTACCTTCGCCTAACTCTTGATTATTAACTTTTCCACTCTGGAAGTTCCCGGCAAAGCCACCTGCTGTATCCGCTGAAACTCCACCTTCATTAATATAACTAACTGTACATTTAGTATATGAAGGAATAAGATATGTTATTGCGCCAAGTAACCCATTAACATTAAGCAATCCTTTAATATCTGCTTCATTAGCTACATCTGCAAGACCTCCTGTTTGCGAAGAGCCTACAAATCCTCCGGCAAAACCATCTGTGTCATTGGCACTTGCTTCTTTTAAGCTTGTAACATCTGAAGAATTGATTTCACAACTATTACTTTTACCAATAAAACCACCAGCCACATAATCAACAACTTCACCATTCTCATTTGAACCCGTAGCCTTTACAGTAAAACCATCAGGAATACCATTTACATGAGCATCCTTTATTGTTACTCTAACGCCTTTGGCAACAGAAAGCAGATTTTCTACCTTCAACAAATTGTTTAGTCCAAGTAGATTCAAAGTTAGTCCGTTTCCGCCAACTAAATCTCCAGGACCCGCACAGCCTACAAAACCACCAACACGATTTTGTGCAGTAACAGATTTCAACTGATTTAATGTTACAGTCTGTACATCTCCACCAACTGCTTCACCAATTGCTCCACCTGCATAGTTACCACTAGCTTCTACTGTATAACCACCATTAATCGTCACATTATGAACTGTAAAGCCCAAGAACTGCCCAACACCTAATGTATTGTTCAATAAACCAGTCACATTTGCGGTTGTAACACTACCTGCAACTCCACCAGCACGATTCTCACCTGATTTAACAGATTGTAATCCTTTTATAACATTATCTCTTTGTGAAATACTTCCTGCTTCCAACGCTCCATATTTCCAATATGATAATTTCTTTAAATATTCTGCACTTGATTCAGCAATGTAAACTCCATCACCGCCACCAAGAATACCACCAGAATAACTCTTACCTGCCTCAACTGAAACTGATGTACAATCCATGTTACATCCAAGAATTGCAGATGGTGCAATTCCAACAAGAGAAAGCAACATACCTGCCTTTTCTGAATCACTCGACAAAAGGTCTGTCAATAATTCTTTAACTGTTGATAAAAGACTTGCATCTTTAACTTCTTTACTTCCAAGATTTGTAATCCAACCAACCGTTGAAATACCACTCACACCACCAGCATAACTACCAGTAGCTTTCACTGAGACACTTCCACTAGCTTCACAATTAACTGCATAACTATTTGCCTGCGCACCTACAATGCCACCCTGATAATTTTCACCAGATACAGTGACATTACATTCCGTTAGATTACAGTTTAACAACAAGCTTTGTGGCTGCATAACACGAATTAGTTCTACACCTACATCACTAAGTAACCCACGGATTTCAGCATCTCGACTAATTCCCGCAAAACCACCACCATACTCTTTGGTAATTACAGAATAATTACTATTTTTTACTGAACAATCAAAAATTCTCGTTCCGACCTGCTGTCCAATAAAACCGCCCGCATAATCTTTATCAGCAGTTCCAATTGACCCTGTCAAATTTTCTACATTACAGTTCTTAATATTTACATTCTTATACCCGGTTGGAATTAAACTCCCTACATCCAATCCATTTTGTAATAAAATCGTAATTAAATCGCCTAATCCAAGACCAGGAATAACATTTAATAAAGAAGATAGTGCTTTGACCGTAACACTAAGAGTCTTTGATAAACCATCGTATTGTGTTACACCTTCCGTGTAACCCACAAATCCACCTGTTCGATCATTTATACTCGAAACAGAAACAGTTCCTGTCACATCACACTTCTCAACAACAACATCCCCAACCAGTCTTCCCGCAAATGAGCCTGTGGAATAGATAGTTGGATCTGTTGCCCTAGCATTTAAAAGGGCTTCTAATGTCTCTTTTAAATTTAAATTTAATTTTCCAAAAGTTAAAATACCTAGAAGGGCATCTACTGTCACTCCCAGTATTCCTCCAAGCAAAGTTGTCAATCCACTTATTAAAGTTTGTGTATTCACATGTTCATTTGTATTATTTTTTACATCTACATTACGAAGTTCCAGATTAGATACAGTAACCGTTCCAGCACTGATTCCAATATCATTTACATTAACTTCATTAGTTACCGTTCCAAAGAAACCAACACCAATATATTTTGAACCATCCATCTTTTCCGTCTGGTTCACATTAATATTAGAAATCACAGGTCTTCCAGTTGCCAGAATAGTATTTCCATCTGTAATCTGTGTTTGTCCTTCAGATAGTTTTGCACCAATAACATCACCGGATACCATCAATGGTGTCCACAAATCATCTTCTTTGTTTGAATTCACACCATCCTTTGATAAGTCAATATCTCGGAAAATGATGTAATTTGCATTGGATGAATATTTTAGATTGCCATATTCACTCCTTAATTTATATTTATCTATATTTTTATCAGGAAGACCATTTTGATTGATTCCACAAAATTCACCGGTTCCAACAGTAAGTCCGCCCAGTAATGTACCTAAAAGACCACCTACGCCTTTAAGCAAACCTGCAAGAATGTTATCGTCGGAAAGGTTTACATTCGCAAGCTTGTATTTTCCGTTTTCTACACCATTTGTTTTATCTGAATAATATAGATAAGAATTCTCTCCCTTAATATTATCCGGCTTTGGATTTATAAGACCATGTGTAGTTGCGCCTTCTTTTGCGACAGCATCAAGTCCAAGATCTGCATCACCGGGATAGTACGGCGTATAAAAAGGATTTCCACCAAATAGACCGCTTACCAGACCCGGTTTATAATAAACATACAATCTAGGAGTTACATGTTTATTGCTCCCAATAGCTCTTAATTGTGATTCATTACCAATCAATATGTATCTTTTACCATTCACATCTACATATAACTGTCCTGGTTTTGTTCTTCCATCTGCATGCTCACCATCTAGCCATTGAACCCCATCCGCTGATTTTTCAGTCAATTGATCTGCAACTAATTCAGGCTTGTCTGAACTAAAGTTCTTTGAAAGAACATAATTATGATCTTTGCTATAAGTTAAATAATCTTTGTCTTCTCCATTTGGATAGATCATTTGTCCCATACCAAACTGTGGTGCATCATAATCCAATGACATCACAGGCTCTTTGTCTGAATTTTCTTGGTTCAGCACCATTAATTGATATGGATTATAAATATAGATCGTATCTGTTTTCTTATCGTATAAAGTTGGAGTTTCGTCTTCTTTGATTTCTTCTCCCATTATTTTTCCTGTAAAGTCATCCTTTACATTCCAAATTGATTTTGTATCCATTTTGATTTCATTCATCAATAGATACTGAGCATCCTTACCATAAGTAAGCTGAGTACCTTTATTTACTACAATGTCTCCAGTTCCAATATCCCCATCTTTATCTTTTGTATAGACAAAGGCATCTGAACCTATTTGTTTCAATTGATCATAATTGTAAATAAGAATTTTTCCATCTTTATAATATTCATCCAATTTCTCTGTTGTTTGTGGAACATCCTGCACTTCTTGTACTTCACTTGTTTCTGGAGTTGTTTCTTGTACAACCTCTTCTGTAGGAGTATCCTCTGTTTCTTCAGCACTTACCATATGAATCTGTGTTATAAAAGTAGTCATGCAAAGAATGCATACAAGAAAATTGGATGTTAACTTTCTTATCCTTCTCATACAGCTTCCCTCTCACTTCTTTTTATCCAATTGTTTTGGCTTGATACCTTTTTAAAACAATGAAGTAGTTCATCTGAAAACTTTCCGCATTCACCATTCAAAATCATTTGTACGGCTTGGTCATGTTCTAGCTTTCTCTTATATGGACGAACACTAATAAGGGCATCATAGGCATCTACTAAACCTACGACTTGCGCACTCAAAGGAATATCTTCACCCTTTAACCCATCAGGATATCCTGTACCATCATATCTTTCATGATGATGTCTACAGATTTCATAACTATATTGATTCAATTTTTCTGTTGTTAATCCTTTTGGAAATCTCTGCGTCATTTCAGCACCAACCAAAGGATGCTGCTTTACAATATCCATCTCTTCCTTTGTTAGTTTTCCTGGCTTATTCAAGATTTCAATTGGAACACGAACCTTACCAATATCATGAATAGGGGCTAAATGAGTCACGATTTCAATATCTTCATCTGTAATCCCATATTTCGGATAATCCTTTTGAAGCTGACGATACATTTGTTCTGTATAAAAACTAATATCATCGTGATATTCTTTGTCCACTACATTATTATGATTTAATACCGCTACTAAAAGAGTTACCATGTCCCAATATTGCTTCAACATGACCTTCTCTTTATTTCTTAATTCCTGCTCCATACTTACAATGTTATTTTGGAAAATCTTATTATTATGCAATGTGATTATCGCCTTATGATTATCAGTATCCACATATTTCTTGGCTTCCATCCAAATATAAGAATCCTTGTTCAATCTACGATATGGAAGATCTTCTTCTATGCAAGAATCCACTTTCTTTAGTTCATTCAACAATAAGAAGGATTCAATCTTTTCTTGATCCGATTCATAGACAAACCGATTGACATAGTTTTTTATAAATTCATCATAACTATCTATAATCTCAGATTGATCATATACATCTTGATTGTGCGAATATACACACTCATAACTGTTCTTCTTTAGATTGACTTTTAATACAACATAGAAACGACCGAAATATTCATCTTTTCCAGGACGAATCAAATCTGATACTTTTATATTTTCTAATTTATTATTAAATGTGTTTTGTACATCCAACAAGACCTTGTGTACTCTACAATGATTTACGGCATTTCTAGAACAAAATCCATCTCTTTCTAAACAACGATTAATAGCCATTGTTTCTTCAATACAAGAAACGATTTCCTTTAAAGAAATATCCTCTGCTCTTTTAGCAAGTGTATATCCACCCTTTATACCTTCACAAGCTACTATAATATGTGCGTCTTTTAATTTTTTTGCGACTTTAGGAATATATGTAGATGCAATGTATAGCTGTTTTGATAACTCAGTAGTAGAGATCATCCCATTATGCGTTGCTAAATAACATACAATTCGTATCGCATAATCAGTCGAACTCTTCAGCTTCATTGCTTTACCTCGCTTTAACTAAACTCTATACAGCCTTAGTTTATATTAAAAAAAATTGTGTTTTTATAACTGCTACGTTATTATAACCTCAGTCAATTTTTAATATAATGTACAAAACATGTAAGGATTTTGGCGCTTTATTGTAAAAAGTGTTCCATATAGAATATTTTAATTTATAACCACAAAAAAAGAGAACCATATCAAGCGATATGATTCTACATTGTTTCAATTAGTCTATATATAATCAATCCATTACGTACTGCTAAAATTTCTGTAGGATTATCAAAGTCCATGCTGGATATTTCTTTAATCTTCTCTAGACGATACGAAACCGTTCTATAATGCACAAATAATTTGTTTGAAGTTTGTTTCAAACTCTGTTTATTATTTAGAAAGCATTCCAATGTATCAACAAGCTCTCCATTTTTTTGTTTATCGAATTCATATAATTTTTGTAAAGATTCAGGCACATAAGATAATAATTCTTCCTTATCAGAAATTTTTACAAACGTTCTAAAAAAGCCTAACTTTGAACAATCAACAACTGATTTATCTTCGTCACCTATTATTTTACGAATGACATGAATATATTTCAAGGCTGTTTTAGAATCAGAAAACGATTCTTTTAATGCAGGATATCCCTTAACATCTTTACCAATTCCTACCAAAAAATCAATATCTGCATTTCGTTTATCTAAATTATTTTGAACATTCTTTTGTAGTTCTTCAATTCCCAATCGAAATTGAAGATTACTAATCTGTTCATCTTTCTTGTAAATATAAATAATTTGGTTTGTATTACTCGTCGTGTACTTTTTCGGCAAATTACGTAATAATTCCTTTTCTACAATTTCAGTTTGTCTTAACTGTTCACTCGTGAATCTTCCACTTTTATTTTTTGGAAGTAAACGAAAAGTTACAACACGAAGATCATCTGTATCATTTAATCCAAGAATATTCGCAACCTCGTCCTCTTCTTCACTCGATAATGTACCTGCCAACAATTGATACTCTAAATCTTTTTGATATTTCTTATCCAACTCTTCCTCAGCAGAAAGTCGCATCAGTGCAAACTGCAAAGTTAAAATTGCATCTTCCATACCAGCAAAATCAATATCGTTTAATTGATTGTTTTTTTCAGTGATCACAAGATAAAAATATCGACCATCGAACAATTGCATTTTGTTGATATACTCTACATATTCTCTTTTTTGTATGAAATATTGTTGTTTAGTAATTACTTCCGGTATATATCTTTTTAACCCATTTTCAATATTAAAACTTACAGGTTCTTCTTCACTCGATGCGTAACAGTCATAATCACTACTATATATTGCGACTGGATTGTCTAACATTTTATTAAGTAGAATTAATACTTTTTCAATCGCTACATTTAAATTAGATTCGTTCAATAAAATGCCACTGAAAATATCATACATCGAAACGAAATATAATCGGTTTGCTGCCTCTTTACTATATATTTGTCCTAATATATATTTTATAATTCTAAAATAATTTTGATTTTGAGATATTTCTAAAACAGGAATATGATTCTCTTCACAAAACTTAAATAAGGTATCCAATAAGTAAGATGGAATTGATTCATTTCGTTTAATAATAAATCCACTTATTTTTTTCTTATTTAACTCTTCTAGATGAAAAAGAAACATCTCTTCGCTCATTTTTTCAAATACCTTTAAACTAGTTAAAAGTAGTTCTCCACCAACCATATACTTCTTTATATCTAATTCTTCAATAATTCTAATTCCTTTTATTTCTCTGTCTACCCCCCCCCCGAGATTTTTACCTATTAATCGAATCTGCAAATTTTCACTTGATTCAAGCAAGTCTTTTACGGTATACACAATAAGCACCTCACTTCCATGTTTATAGTTCAACCTTAGTCATGCGCAAAAAACATTCTCATGTTAGCCACATTATAATTTAACTTAAATTCTCTGTCTATAGATTTTAAAAAGGCAGATTCATTTTTTACTGAATCCGCCTATTTTTTGAATAATTCATTTTATTCTTATGATTTTTTAATTGTTTTAATTGAAACATATTCAATATCTTTTATTGAATAATCCTTCAATTTCAAGCTGTGCAACGATCTTTCTTTTTTTGGTATAAACTTGGTATAAAATGAGTTTATACTTTTCTATTTATTCTTTATATAAAGCATTTTACTATAAAAGGAATATATTGCCATGGCAAATAAAAAGCACTTTCTTCATAGTCAAAAAACCTCACTTTTATATAATTTATCATATTAAAGTTGAAAACTCCATCTAGCAAAAACATCATTTGCATAAACATTCCTTTATCGGTATAATACAAATACAGAAAGACTACTGGATACAGTGGTCACTCTGAATTAAGGTCAAAAGACGCTAGCAATCCATTGTGGCGATGTGAACTAGTGTCTTTTACATTTTTCTATAATAATCAATGTGATTTTTAGTAATTCAACTAAAGCCAATAAAACCATGGCAACATCAATGTATAGATAAATATACATACAACACGTCCTCCTGCAAAAAAATCGAAGGATCTGCCGAGAACTCAAGCAGATTTCTTTTTTTAATTCAGAGGGTTCACCATTACTACATCCAGTAGCCAATTCCTATTATAAAACTTCAATGTGAAAACATTGTGAATTATGTTCAATAGTTCCTATTTGATCTAAAACGTGTTATTTTCGTTGAATTAGATACGATTTAGCATTCTAAAAGAACACAAAATCATCCTTTTACACAATTTTAGTACCATCTCAACTTATTTTAAAAAGCAGTTAGCCTAAAATTGACCAACTGCCATATTTATTGTTCTTGCGAAGTTCTAGCATCTACACTAGCTCTAATTTCATCCATTTCCGGTTGAATAGCTTCGTATTCTTTCTTGAACTCTTCATCCTGCAATTGTTGCACAAGCATGTCATCAAATGTTTTCATTTTATTTAATTCTATATTTCGTTCCTTTCCCTTTACCTTCAATTGCGATTACACCTTTTTGTTCCATATCTTTCAATAACTTTGTTGTTTTGGATTTACCAAAAGATATATATGGTGCAATTTCACTCATTGATTTCAACATATTTCTACTCAAAAGTTTATACACTACTTTTTCATCTTCCGTTAAATTTGTACTCTCTTCATACACAGGAAGTACAATTTGAATCGCATTCTCTGATACTTCAAAACTTGGTTTTATCAATGCTTCAGAATAAACTTGTTTAATTCTTGTAATACCTGTTCCAAATATTTCAAAAAACCCCAATCTGTAAAATACATTCGCAAGATTTCTGTTTCTTAAAACCGAAAGTTTTCCTGATAAATATTCATCCTCTATGATTCCAGATGGTAATCCACCTGGAGATACAACTTCTATTTTATCATCAAACATAGATACTCTAATTTGTGAATCCACATCCCATACTCTATGGATCAAAGCGTTCGCAATAGCTTCTCTAAATGCTGCCTCAGGTACCTTTTCCACCATCTTTCGATCAGCTCCTTGAATTACTTCATATTGATAATAATCTCTAAATACACTAAGAGCTTTTTCATATATATCCAAGACAGATGTATTTTCAAAAGTAATTCTCTTTTGTATAACGCTAATATTTTCTCCAAATTTTACTATATCAAAACCAGGAAAATGATTTTTATCCGCTAAAAGACCAGCTGCATTATTAAAACCATTCACATCATCATATAGGTTCAATGTTTTTAAAGTATCTCTATTAAAAGTTTCAATCTGATTTTTTTCTTTAAGCTTACTTTGCAAAATTTCAAAAGACAACTTTTGATCTTTACAAGGCAATTCTTCAAACCGAATGTTTTTTCCTTCTAAGACAAGTCTTGAAAACTCTAATGTATCTACTTCTATAGTTGAAGTATCGTTTCGTTTATATGCTTTTGATTTATACAAATATGGCTTCTGAAGACCACTCTTTACACTTAATTTTATCGTTTGCTCACTATTTTGAATTTCAAGCGTATAGTTTGGCTGAGGCGAAATATTATCATTGATTTTATTCTCAATATCTAAACAAGCTTGTTTCACATTAGACAAACCTTTTATATTTCCATCATCCACACCAAAAAGAATCTCTCCACCATCATAATCCGAAAAGGCACTCACTGTTTCTAGAAAAGTATTCGTAATTGTTTCTTTAAATTCTAGTATTCTTGTTTCTCGCATAAAGAGTCCTTTCCACTATTATTAAATATATTATATGTATAATCACGCATAAAAATAATCGTATTTTTTTATGACTGATTTTACGCGTGATTTCAATCGTATTTTTTCCTTTTTTTGACTGGAATCAATCATATTGATTATGTAAGACCTATATAGCTCTTTTGTGATTACCATTCTTAAACCATTAACAATACGAATACAATAGAAGTCAAAACCATCATTTGCATTAACATTCCTTTATCGGTATAATACATATACAGAAAGACTACTGGATACAGTGGTCACTCTGAATTATTTTATGTCAAAAGACACTAGTTTAATCCGTTGGTGTGGTGAACTAGTGTCTTTTACATTTTTCTATAATCAACAATGTAATTCTTAGTATTTCTACTATGGCCATTAAACACATGGCAACATCTATATATAGATAAATATACATACAACACGTCCTCCTACAAAATCGGAATCTTTAAGAACTCAAGATATCATCCTTTTCATTCAGAGGGTTCACCGTTACTACATCCAGTAGCCAATTCCTATTATAAATGTCCAATGTGAAAATATTGTGAATTCCAATAAGTTTGTAACGATTGTTCCTATTTGATCTAAAATGACTTATTTTCATTAAATTAGATGTGATTTAACCACCTATTAATACTAAAAATCACCTTTTAACACTGAATATGATTTATAAAGAGTTTCTAGTTCATGCCACAGAAACTCTTTTATACTATAATGCATATCCATAATCACAAAAAACCTATTATCAATATCTTTATAATACTATAACGGTCAGTATGATCAAACAAAATTTGGCTTTATAACTCAAGCCTTCACTTAAATTCATTATACATACCACTCTCTGATATGTCATCATTTTTCTAACTTATAAAGCCTTTTTTCTTATTTAATTAACACTTTAATTTAAAAACACTAAACTCTTTTATAACCGCACAACCTCGAAATCACTTGAATCAATTTATCTTTATCCAAAGGCTTTGATACATGTGCATTCATACCTGCTTTTTTAGCCTTTATTTTATCTTCCGCAAACGCATTGGCTGTCATCGCCACAATTGGAATATCATGATCAAATGAGCGAATCACTTGAGTGGCTTGTAAGCCATCCATTTCCGGCATCATAATATCCATTAAGATAATGTCAAAAGATTCGGGTGCGTTCTTATAGATATCCACCGCTTCTTTACCATTTGTAGCACAAGTAACTCTAGCTCCTTCATTTTCAATAATAAACCTAGCAATTTCCATATTCAATTCATTATCTTCTACAAGTAGAACATGAAGTCCTTCAATCGATACAGAAACTGATTCTTTTACTCTTTCATTTTTATGTTCCTGATCAATTTTAAATGGAATGCGCATCACAAATTGAGAACCCACACCTTCTTGACTTGTAAATTCAATGGTTCCACCCATCTTTTCGACAAGGCTTTTTGCGATTGGCATACCCAAACCAGTACCCACATATTTAGAACGACTTCCTATATGTTCTTGGGCAAAAGGCTCAAAAATTCTATTTTGAAATTTTTTGGACATACCAATACCTGTATCTCGACAAATAAATTCAACAATTACATGGAATGGCTCTTTAGCTTCAAGTTCTTTATAACTTACATAGATAAATCCATTATCCCGATTGTATTTAATGGCATTGGAAAGAACATTCATTAATACACGCTTTACATGGATTGGACTTCCCATCAAATATGGATGGGTAATATTTTTTTCTTTGACAATCTGAATATTACGCTCTTTTGCGAGTTCTTCTACTATTCCAATCGTTTCATCACTCAACTTATCTATATTAAATCCAACTTCTTCAAGGACGATTTCACCCGACTCAAGCTTACTCATGTCTAATACTTCATTGACTAATTCGAGTAATGTCTTTGAAGCATCTTTGATCTTTGCGCGACAATCAGCCTGCTTTTCAATATCATCACTATAATGATCCCCAACTTCAACCATACCAATGATTCCATTGATGGGAGTACGAATATCGTGAGACATTCTTTGAAGAAATTCGGTTTTGGCAACATTAGCCGCCTCTGCCTTTTTAGCTGCCTTTAATAATTCTTCTTGATGCGCCTTCTCTTTTTCTTGATCTTTAACCTGTCTTATACGATTATTACGATACCCAATATATCTTAGTACAAGCACAAACAATATATATACAAGTAAAATCACAACTAATTTTGTGAAAACACCTTCAAACACCACATGATCTGGAATATAGGCAAAGATATAATAATTACTTTGTTTCAACATAATGCCATAATAGCCTGCACCTTTATTATTAAAATGATAAATATGTTGACTATCCTTATTCTTTTTTAAGAATTGAACGACTTCATTGTTCTTTGTCGAAGCATGAAGTAGTGATCTATCATTACTCGCAATGATGCTTCCTTCATCGCAAACAAGAATAGTTCCATCCGATTTTGTACTATATCCCTTCAACAAATTTTGAAGTGTTAAATTATAATTCTGCGCAAAATAAGCGGAAGTATAAAAATAAGTAGCCACAATGCCAGGTGCATCACTTCTTGCACATGTCGCAATATCTATACGAGATCCATCATCCAATTCAATACGTTGAGAATAAGTTCTTTCTGGATAATTCATATAGTCCAAAACAATATCTTTACAGATATATTGATAAACTTGCTTTAAAATGGAATCATTTGTACTATAGGAACTTTCTATATTCCCATTTTCATCCAACACAAGAATACCATCCATCCATAATGTACTCAGATTTTCTTTTAGAAAAGCTTGATCTATAGGATTTCCTGCATCTACTTTACTTTGAAGATTCGTTTGAAGCTGACGACAACTCTCAATCGTTCTTAATAAACTCTTCGATTCACTCGCCTCATTATAATGGGTATAAGTGGAACATTGTATCTTTACATAATTTACGATTTTTACCAACTTGGTTTCTGCTTCATCTTTTTGTGTTTGGAATAAATAAAATGCAGAAGAGAAAATCATACAAACGCCTAGTAATACTGTCAGTATATGGTAGTAACAATTTTTAATACGCAAAATCATCCACCTCCAAATACTTTTCTGGATTCGATAGATATTTACCTATGATTTTTTTAGATGTGCCATCTTGTCTCATCTCATCTAATGTTTGATCCAACTTCTCACAAAGATCACGCTTATCATTTTTTGAGAAAGCTACACCAATGCCTACTTTCATCAATGGCTCTTCTAGAATACGAAAATTGGCATTATTGTCCTTCATATATTGAATAATCGATTCTTCATGAGCGCCAATCGCATCCACATATCCTTTTTGTAGGAATGTAAAGATCAATTCTCTATGGTTCAAACTAATCAAGTTACCTACATCATAATTGCCATTTAATAAAATATCTTCTGGCTTGGTGGTCGATTGTACAGCTACATTTTTACCTTTTAAATCATCCAAAGTATAAATATCACTATCCTTATTGACCGCAATCACCTGACGACTTGATATATATGGACCAGCCCACTTGTAGTCATTCAATCTTCCTTCCATAGAAAAACATGCCATGATACAGTCGATTTTTCCACTTTCTAAAAGTTCCTTATTCTTTTCCCAATCAATATAAACCACTTCAACTCGATATCCCAATCGCTTAAAAGCTTCGGTTGCTAAATCCACATCAATACCTGTAGGATTTCCATCCTCATTCAAATAGTTGTAAGGCGGATAATTATCACTACCTAAAGTAATAACAGGTAAATTGGATTCGTCCGATTCTAAATCACTTGTCTTACATCCGCTTAGTAAACAAACAAACAAGCAAAGATAGACTCAATAAACTTGTAATTATTCGTTTCCCTTTCAAATCATATCCTCCTATCTATTTGACCAATCACACCAATATATTGATCTGTATCCAAGCCAGACCATAACGTGTGGAATTTTATATTTAACTCTTTAAATTGTAAAGTAAAATCTTTATTATCCACAGACGTTTCATTTAAATGTTTTTTAACTTTTTCAATCACTTTTTCATTCACATCAAACGACTCAAATTCCAACGTACTCTTTTCATACTTTTTATTTTTCTCTCGATCTATAATAGTTAACTCACCAGTTAAAGGATTATAATCAAATAAGACTTTAGATTGACTCAATTCAAAAAAGTCCATCTTTTCCTGCAAGAAATCAATGATACGTTGCGAATGATCATTATATGGCAATGTTTCTGATTTTAATATTTCACCAGACAATTTTTTTGCCTCATGATAATCTTTATAATCATCCTTTTGCGTTTTAAAAGCCACATAAATATCTGTACCCATCTCTTTTAAACACTCTAGTAACAACGGATTGAAACATCCGCACTTACCATCCAAAATCATTTGAATGGCCGTTCTATAATCATAGGCCTTTTTATATACACGCGTACTTGTCAGTGCATCAAATACGTCGGCAACCGATACAACTTGGGCAGAAATAGGAATATCATTACCCACTAAACCATCCGGATAGCCTTTTCCATCAAAGCGTTCGTGGTGCCATCTACAAATTTCATAAGCCATTTGAACCAATGGATTATCATTCGGATATTCCATACTACGAATCATTTTTGCGCCAAGTAAAGTATGTGTCTTCATAATTTCATACTCTTCATCCGTCAGCTTTGCCGGCTTATTTAAAATATCCTTTGAGATTGACACCTTACCAATATCATGTAAAGACGATGCCGTCGCAATCAATGTGATATCAGACTCCGTTAATGGATACGCATCCGTTTTCTCAACTAACCTTCTTAAAAGCATCTGTGTGGCAATACGAATATGAAGAATGTGCTCCTTACTCTCCTTATTATATGTACCAACGACATTACTCAAAATTCCAATCATAATCTTGTTGTTTTCTTCTTTTTCATACACCTGATTCACTACTACATTGGTCAATCGTTTTTGATTGGCATATAAAACAAGTGTATTCATAACTCTTCGCTTAATAATAAACGCATCAAAAGGACGTTGAATATATTCAACAACTCCTAAATTATATGCCTTTTCAATAATTGAAGTCTCTTCTTCTGCAGAAATCACAATTATCGGAAATTCTTCAATCCACTGATACTTATTCATATATTCCAAAACTTCAAACCCATTCATTTTTGGCATATTGATATCCAACAACATTAAGTCAATTGTCCAATCCTTTTGTAGAATGGAAATGGCCTCTAAGCCATCACTGGCCACGATATATTGATAGTTTTCGCCCAATATTTCCATCAATAATTCCTGATTGAATTTGGAGTCGTCCACAATCAAAATTTTCTGTCTTTCCTCTAAACTTTTCATAATCTTATTCCCACTTCATCCATTGTTTCTAACACACAATTCATACCCAATTTGAATATATTAACCCAAACTTATCTCACTTGTTTTCTGTAATATCCTTTTGGGGTACCCCCCCCCCGCCAGATTTTATGTTTTGTACAACACTTTTCAACACCTGCATATCTACTGGTTTTGAAATATGTGCATCCATACCTACTGACAAGGAATGTTGAATATCTTCACTAAAGGCATTGGCCGTCATCGCAATAATTGGAATATTTTGATCAAGCGAACGAATTTTTACAGTTGCCTCATATCCATTCATGATTGGCATTTGAATATCCATTAAAATCATGTCATATTCGCCTGGTTTGGATTGTTTAAATGTTTCTACAACCTCTTTACCATTTTCACAAATGACACATTTTGCTCCTTCATATTTCAATAATTCCTCAAGAATTTCCGCATTCAATTCATTATCTTCTGCGCACAAGAATTTCATGCCAGAAATACTCTCCATACTATTTTCATTTTTTGTACTTACTACTTCATGATCTTTGACAATCTTTAAATCCAATAAGATTTCAAAACAACTTCCCTTACCTTTTTCGCTTTCCACCTCAATCGTTCCGCCCATCGCATCCAATAAATTCTTTGTGATGGCCATACCAAGACCCGTCCCCTGAATTTTATTTGTCACGCTATTTACTTCTCTTGTGAACGCATCAAAAATCTTATCTTTAAAACTATCTTCTATCCCCATACCATTATCAACGACCAAAAAGCGATATTTGGCATATACCGAAGACTTTGAAGATAATTCTTCTAACCAAAGCTGAATGTGTCCACCTTTTTGTGTATACTTAACGGCATTCGATAATAGATTATTAAATATCTGCATCAAACGAACACGATCTGCATGTACCCACTCATGTGAAATGTTTTCCACGTGAATTTCAAACGATTGATATTTTTCATCCATTTGAGGACGAAAGAGCGTATTGATTTGTTCCACAAATTCTAAGATTGAAAAATCTGTATAATTTAAAGTTGTCTTACCCGACTCAATCTTATTCATGTCTAGAACATCATTGATAATGCCTAGTAAATGTTTTGAAGATAATTCAATCTTCTTCGCATATTCCTTCACTTTTTCTTCATTTGCACAATCCTTTTGAAGAAGTGTTGTCATACCTACGATTGCGTTCATTGGCGTACGAATATCATGCGACATATTCGATAAGAAATCTGTCTTTGCCCGATTGGCATTTTCAGCCGCTTCTAAAGCTTGTGAAGTTGCATTTTGTGCTATCTTTAAATTCTTATTGATGTTCGCTAATTCCTTTAAGTTTTTTTCTTGAATCTCTTTATTTTTTTCTTCATATTTCATTTTTTGATTTGTGAGCTTCATTTTTGAAATGCTTAAAGACAATCCCATAATTAAGAATAAAATCAAAGCATCCATAATAAGGGCAATGAACAATACCATGCGTTGATAGTTAACTAAACTATTGTCTACAACACCTTTTGAAACAATGCATATAAGCATTGAATCATTATTTTGAATGGAGCGATATCCTAAATAAAATGGTTTATCATTCCCTAACAACTCAACACCCTGTTTCTCATTTTGAATCGCTTTTTCAAGTTTTTCTGCCTGCTCATCACTGATTGCACCTTCCATTTTTAAATGTTTGATCAACGAATAATTTTGTACCAATTCCTTTTTTGACTGGTTTGTATAAATCACTGTTCCCTCTTTATTTACCATGAAAATAAAGGCTTTTCCATCATATCCATTTAAGTTAAGTACGGAATTCAGTTTTTTACTATCCATGACAGAACCTATGGCTGTATATGACTCACCATCAATATCATATTTTTCACATGGTACAGCCATTAAGAATCCACTTCCTGATTCTTGTCTATAACTTAATGGAATCAGTTTTGCGATATTCCTATTATTTTTTAGATTCATTAATAACGGATTGGAAATATCCAATCTACAACGAGTGCCATCCGCCCTTATAGCCGTTCCGTTCTCTTTTATAAATAAGATTTGACTGTCCAATTCATTTTGCCAACTATTTAGAAACTTTTGATTTTCTACAAGAGATATATTTGAATCGTGAATCAAATAATTCTCAATTAAATGAAGCTGACTATAATAAGCATCCAACTGAAGGTCATACGTCTGTTGAAGTTGTTCATCCACCGCGTCTAGACTCAATTTCCCATTGGTTTCAATATATGAATTCATCTTCGTAAAAAGAATTTGGGATGCAACAGCCGTTATAATCAACAGCGCAAAAAGAAGTGGTACAAATCTATTTTTACTCTTCATCTTATGCATAATTTTACTTTCCAATCTCTATATAATCTTCTGGTTTTGATGGTTGATCCTGTTTTGACATCACACTAACCCATGCACTTGCCAAAGAAGGATTGGATACATCCGTACTATCTGAAAGTAGAATCGAATACTTCTTATCAAAATCAATCGATACACCATCTACCAATATGTCTTTTAATTTATAATTTTCATCAAATACAAGCTTCATTCCAGATGCGATTGGCAAAGAGTATTTGTCTTTGACATCCAATTCTTTTACCAACGCATAAATTTCTTTACCACTCATTTTTTTAACATGGACATAGGTATTGGAATCGTGACAAAGCATTAAATCCAATTGACTTGCCGTACAATCCCCTTTATAGATAGGTAAAGTAAAATAATAATAGGGTACAAATGCCAATTTGGCATCATATGCCTTTCTTACCGTTGTCAAAATCGAAGATGGTGCATCACGACCATATTTATCATTTAAATAAATGGAATACTCCTTGTCAAAATGAACGATTGCCTTTTCTTGATCACTCTTCGTATTCATGAGTTCGCAAAAAATATCATACGCCCTATTTTCATCCATTTGTCCAGTTAATAATCCATGGACAACTTCTTTGGCAGCCGCAAATGATTTTTGAGCTGAATAACGAATATAAATATTATTATTTTTTAAAGGTTCCTCGAGTCCTTTGACATCATTCATCATAGATTCAACGTCTGGATTAAACGAAATTACACCCGTTCCATTCGCAATTAACTGTTGTCCTTTTTTAGAAATCATACAATCCAATACTTTTAATGCTGCATCTAATTTTGTCTTGTCGTTCTCTAAATCTTTATTCAATGCCACATTTAAAGAAGGATGCATATAGATATATCCACCATTTGAAGTTTGTGAAAAATAAGGTAAACGAACAAGTTCACTATCACTCATTTGACTAGAAAGCGTTTTATATATGTCTGGTGTACCATGGAATATAGCTGATTTTTTCTCAACAAACATATTTGTACCATCATCAATCGATAAGTTTACATCTTCGGCTGTAAAACAAGAATCCTTTAAAAACTGATGTGTCTTTGAAAAGATTCGATGTCCCATAGTCTCATCAAAAGAGATCTTATCCTTGGCACTTTCGGCCTTACTTCTCCACTCTAATCCTTCAAGACTTGTAAATTCATCAATAGCTCCACCCTGAATGGCTTCTAGACAAGACCAGTCTTCACCCATATCCATAGAACTAGGTTTAATGCCCAAAGCATTCAATTTTTGACAAGCCTCTGCATACTCTTCATAATTTGTCGGTAAAGCAATACCATATTGATCAAACAACGTTTTATTTGCGATCATTGTTTGTGGAATTCCACATATAGGAAGCCAATGAATGGATTGATCCTTATTATAGTAATACTGCAAAGCATACGAATAATATTTTGAAACAATATCATATGAACTTAAATCCAATAAATCCGGTTGTAGTTCTTTTGAATCTGTACCCGAAAAACGACGCACACTTATAATATCTGGTAGTTGCCCATGTTCTTGGTAATATTCATATAGATCTGTATTATTATTTCCCGAAATAAATTCAATATCCATATCAGGGTGTTGCGAACGTATGTATGGTGCTAAATTTTTTACAAGTCGACTCTCCCATAAAAAGACTGTCAAATGATGATCATCCTTCTTTGTATCTGCCTTTGAACAACCAGATAGAACCATTGAAAAAGCAAGCAGGCCCACTAGGCATTTTTTTAATCTATTCATAATGTTTTCCCCATTTTATAACATATAACCATATGGTTAGTTAGATTAAGTATACATCGAAGAAAAACTTGTTTTCAAGAACAAATGTGAACATTTCAAATGCTTGTTTTATAACCAAAAAGCTTGGCATTTATATAGCCAAGCTAATGTATTTATTGACCAATCTTATTCATTACCAAAACTTCATTTTCAAGCACTTCTTTATAAGAATCTAACTATTTCATTCTAGCACTTTCATACACTTTGATCTCAACAGACTTATCTGCATATGCATCAATTTTAGCTACCGCATTTGGTGAGAATAAATAATAATTGTATTCACACAAACCATTTAATTTATAAATTCTTTTTTTGTATTATTTAAAAAAAATATGGTATATTACATATGACGAAGGCGCAAGATGCGCAAACCGGAATCCTACCTGGACAAGAACCAGATGGAGGCCGGATTTTTTTATTTTTTTATAAAAGCCATAGTATCTATTTACCACGGCTTATCTCAATATATGTTTCCATTAGTTCTAACAATCTAATTTTCGGTAAATTGTATTTATTGGTTGATATTGTTCATTGCCAAGATTTCATTTTCAAGGACTTTTTTATAATAATCTAACTGTTTTGTTCTAGCACTTTCATATACTTTGATTTCTTCACTTACATCATCTCCATCTTCTTTATTTAATAAAGATGTTGTAGCATTTTTTGTGTCTGTGAAATAGTAGCCTTTATCATTGCCCCACCACTTATTGTTTTCAACAGCTTTATCTGCATGCGCATCAATTTTAGCAGCCGCATTTGGTGAGAATAAGTAATAATTGTATTCACACAAACCATTTAATTGATATGCCACATCTAGGGCATCATTTACTTTGTCTTTCTTTAAATCTTGAATGATTTCATCCATATATTCAATGTTGTTTTGATATCCCACGTGTTTCATTACTACATCACTCGAGAATACAATTCCGACAAAGTTATCCTGTGCATATTTAAATAAGTCTAATACTTTCTTATTGTAGGCTTTTCCTTCTTTTTGAATCGAAGTAACATCCGATTTAGAGTTTACCGCCTTTACATAACGATTATTAATATCTTGACCCTCTTTATTTAGTGCATTCACTTCTTTTTCAAAAACAGCTAAAGCCTTGTCCCAATTCTTTTTAGAAACACCAGCTTCTAAAGCTAAATCTTCATTAAAGCTTTCCTTTAAATCATCAATGGTAGCCTGCATATTTAAAGACATAGCTGGAAGCTGATCGATGGCGATAGCCATACTTCCAAATACCGCAATATTAGCCTTCATCACCTTTTCACTATACGTATCCGTATTATCGGATTCTGTATGATAATGAAGTTGTGTCCAAGTATATTCACCATCATCCTTTGCTTCCCCAGAACAAGTATCTGTTGTATTTAAGAAATAAGGCACTCCCGCATTACGATAAGAAACACCATCTTCCATTGTCGTTGTATCATATGTCTTTGTAGAAATCCCATTCTTATATTCTTTTACAGCACCATCCAATGCACCAGAATCCACTAAGCTTTTTACTAAAGAAGCATATTCAGGAACACAAGTCACCATGAATGTATCTGCACCATCATCATAGGCATCCAATTCAAAGTTAAATAAAGCTAAAGTTTTATTAGCCCACTCAGGATGTACATTGTTGATCAATTCATAAGCACCTCTTGTCCAGTCAAATTCAGTGCCTGTTGCGCCCCATTCTTCAGCACCATGCGCAACAACCACAATATCATTTTCAGGCACATAACCACTATCAATCATTGTCTTAGCCATCGACATAATGGTTCCAATGGCACTACAATCATCTTGAAAGCCAGTAAAATACATATCATAATGTCCGGCAAAAATAATTTGTTGATCATGTGACTTACCAGGAATATATCCAACCACATCATAACTTGTACCATTGCCTTCTTCCATCACACTATCCACTTTTAAAGTGGCCATATCATGGCCTTGTTTTAAAGCCTTTTTAATTTGTTTGTATTCACTCATTGTGATGATTGTCGTAGGCATAATATCTTCTGCACAAACATCCTGAATCTGATGATCATCATCACTAAATCTTCCATATCCATCTAAATCGTATGTGACTAATGCTTTTGCACCATGCTCATACGCCTCATAGATATATCCACCAATCCAAGACTCATTAAATTGATCCACTCCAACTAATGCAATCTTACCTTCAACGTCCTTGCCTTCATAGTCTTTCGCAAAACCAGTACCACAATCTACGATTTGTGCTGTAATCCCATTTTCATCTGTACCATTCACCATATACGATACAGGCATCAAATCAATATCTGTTCCTTCAATCGTTAGTGAAGCATCATTATATTGCCACTTATCCACATTCACAGGTATCATTTCTACATTCTTTAAACCAATGGCCTTCATTTCCTTAGCCAAATAATTAGCGGTTCTATGCTCTGCATCGGAACCACTCGTTCTAAATCCAAGTGAATTATCATGCAATGAAGTATCTGTAGACAATGTTTTTGTGAAGTCATACGCATAGTCCATATCAATTTCATTCACATAGGCATCAATCGAATCTTGATAAACTGCTTTCTCTTTTGTCGAACCACAACCCACTAGGCTCAACACCAATACTGCACTAAGGCTTGCTCGTAAAATCTTTTTCATATTCCTCTTCTCCTTTACCAACACAAAAAAAGATAGGCGCACAATATACACCTATCTTCGTCCATCATCTATCTGCATACTTTTCGTAACAGAAATTCCAGCTTATTGACCATTTCATAAGGTATATTGTACTTTACAAAACTGAGCTTTTAACTCAATCAATAAGGGTAAACACCCTTCCGTATTCCCTAAATACGGTTCTTGCTTCTTCAACAAGTCTTCGGCATTTGACCCGGCCGTCCGTGTAGCCTTAGCCTATATCTAGGCGGTCAATTTCTGTACGATTTGTACGCAAAAAAATATACAGGAAAATGATATTTTTTGTCAACTAAAATTTTTAAAAATATGTAACTCATCCACTTTTGTCTCTAGCTTTTTAAAATTATAGGCAAGAATGAAAGTGACAAGTATACATACAATTAGATAGATCCAATCATTTAAATATCGATCAAATAAGTTCATAGAAATTCTTTGTAGAATATAAATTTCAAATACATATTGACCTAAAAAATGGAATATATCATTCTTTATTTCTTTAAATGCACATACATCTACAATAAGGAAACAAAACGCAATCGAAATTATTTCATATGCGAGTATAGAAAAAGAAAATAAATACAAAACCAAAGCTAAAGTAATCATAAATACAAAGAATACTGGCTTTTGAATCATAGAACAAACCCGATCTTTATATTTCGATAGAATCATACCTGCAGGAAAACAAAGAATGATATTGTACCACCAAGCTTGATCCTTTATTATATCCATCATAACTATATAAAGAATGGTAAATAGTACGCATGAAGTCATACTATGTTTCTTAAATTGTTTAAACGAAATATATACAATACTATACATTGCTAATATTGCAAACACATACCAATTACTATTTCCAATGGAACTTAAAGCCGTAAATGATAATACAATACGAACAAAGGAATAATCCTTCCCTAACAAGAATGATAAAAACAAGTAAATACATAATGCCATACAAAAATGAATATAAAACTTCAATATTCTTTTTCTAGGCATACCGTCAATATACGCAATACCTCTTCTTTGAATTTGTTCCATAATGCCATATCCCGAATAAAACAAGAATGGTGCTACCATCAATTGTCCAATTGCCAACAAAAGATTATTCCATGGCATCGTTTCATATTGTCCAAAATGGGATAGAAACACAAACAACACAAAAATTCCATTGATACATGTCGTTTGTTCTTTACTTAATGCCCTATTAAAATTCATTTCATGCCCTCTTCAAGAAAGTATTATATCACAAAAACAAAGTGGACATTTGAGCCTACTTAATCTTGTAACCTATTTTCCACTGCCAAAAGACTATGTTTTATATGACCTTCATGAAACGCATTATAATGAACAATTCAATCTGCAAATTTAATATCAATAGGTGGATATCCAGCTTTCATCAGTAAAATCATCATTTTAACAAAACATTACAAGTTCCTACCCAACTCATAAGCCTTCTTCAAAACATTCTTATGATTTAATGCATCACTTGCTTCACTTATACCAGCACCCATCACAATCCCTTTTAAAGTAGCCTTTTCAAAACAATCAACCCAGCCTTGAAGTCCATTATAAGCTTTATCAAATGTACTATCCTCATCTTCTGCAGCCGTTGCGATCATGTAGATATCTCTAAATGCATATTCACTTGCATATAAAGGATTCAAACGATCTAGTAATGTTTTCATTTGACCACACATTTCATAATAGTATATAGGAGTCGCAAATATAATGACTTCTACCTGTTTTACCTTCTCCATAATGTCTTTAACATCATCCTTTAATACACAACTACCACTCTTGATACAAGATAAACATCCAATACAATACTCAATGTTTTTTCCTTTTAATGACACATACTCTACTTCATGCCCTGCATCCAATGCACCTCTAACACATTTTCTAGCCAAAATATCCGAATTACTATTTGTTCTTAGACTTGTTGATATAATTAAAACCTTCATTGACATACAATCCTCCTGGTATTACTATACTACCTGAAGTTGACTTTAGGTCAAGGAGGAAATTATGTATTATACAATAGGACAAGTTTCACAAATGTTTGATTTACCCATTTCTACACTTAGATATTATGATAAAGAAGGCTTCTTTCCTAATCTTGTGCGCAAAGGAAATATTCGCTACTTTAGTCATAATGAATTAGAAGCCTTACACGTCATTGAATGCTTAAAAAAATCAGGTCTTGGAATAAAAGAAATCAATCAATTCTTTTTGTGGGTAGAAAAAGGTAGTGAAACCTATGAAAAAAGGAAAGAATTATTTGAAGCTAGAAAATCAGCTGTAGAAGCAGAAATTCAAAATCTTCAAAAAGCACTTTCCCTTTTAGAATTCAAATGTTGGTACTACCAAAAGGCCATAGAAGATGGAACTGAAGAAAACATTCAAGCCATGCTTCCAAACAAGCTTCCTAGTGATATTCAAAAATTATACGATGCCAGTCACGAATAGTTATTTAGATAATACTTCCCATTTCTTGATAAGCTTCTTCAGACAAAGTCTTAACACCAGGATTCATAGCGAATACACCACCCCCATTCATATCCATCCTTATACTTAGAAACTACATGCAAGTGATGATGTACCGTATCCCCATATGCTCCATAATTTACTTTGTCTGGATTGAAGATTTCATGCATAGCACAAGCTATATTATTAATGTCTCCCATAGGAATAGCTCTTTTTTCTACAATTTCACTCACATGTTTTTTATGAGCAACAATCACACGACCCATATAACTTTGCTCCTTAAACAAATACACTTTTGAACTTTCTAGTTCACAAATTTTGATTTCGAAAGCAGCTACAAGCTCACCTTCCATGCAATAAGCACAATTTTGATTTTTCATTTTATCTACCTACTCTTCCTTTTTTTAAAAAAAAGCAGGCCTCAAAAACCTGCTTTATACCATCATTTATCTTTGACTATTTCACTAACTCCATAATTTCACTTTCACTCTTAGACAACAACTTAGAAACAAATTCTAAGCTCATACCATTCGAAAGCATCCCTTGAATCATCTGTTTCATTTCTTGGTTCTTTTGTTCTACTAGTTTATTTGCATTCTCAACATGTCTATTAGCTTCTTCTACTTGTCTATTAGCTTTTTCTTTTTCTTCACGAGCTTTTTCTTTTTCTTCACGAGCTTCTTCTTTTTCTTTACGAGCTTCATCTTTTTCTTTGCGAGCTGCATCTTTTTCTTCACGAGCTGCATCTTTTTCTTTGCGAGCTGCATCTTTTTCTTTACGTGCTTCTTCTCGTGCTTTTTGGGCCTCTTTTATTTGTTTTTGAGCCTCTTCAAGTTCAAGCTGTAGTTCGATTCGTTCTTCATTTTCATGCAGTTTTTGA